>Ga0304728_1001019_pt1 | contig 21257 bp, 23 predicted proteins | sample C_130625_MF_Meta_FD_190476 | JGI IMG/M metagenome (GOLD analysis project Ga0304728, IMG submission 190476) | Freshwater microbial communities from Lake Croche, Canada to study carbon cycling - C_130625_MF_MetaG (v2) (version 2) | ecosystem: Environmental > Aquatic > Freshwater > Lake | place... | reverse complement strand
CAAGTAGGTAATGGCTAAACCTGCATCTTTGTCCTTCTTGTAATGTACTTGCTTAATTACTTCTCTGATAACCTCGTTAATAATTTTAAGATCAATAGTGGTTCCGATAGATCTAATATAGGAGGCGTTTACCACATCACCGTTGGCATTGATGGTTAATTTCAGGTTGATTTTACTGTCAAAATCAATAGCATATTCAGGTAATTTAGGATCATTCATTCTAATTCTATTTCTCCCATCTCCCACGCCATTTCCTTCGCCATTTCCTTCACCACTACCATTCCCACCAAAGGGACCATTTCCAGCACCTGTTCCGCCCCCAGAACCTCCTGATCCAAAAGGATTATTTCCACGTTGTGATGTCGATGGACCATTCTGAGTATTGTTCCCGTTTGTTTTATTGGAATTTCCTGAGTTTACTTTTACATCGATATTGCTATTTCCGGTAAGAACTTGTTGTACTTGTTCCTTTGGAGTATCCAATTTATCATTAGTTGCCGTCCCACCACCTGAACTACCACCATCCTGTTGGACGGTAACATTGTCAATCAAGAACTCTTGAATTACTTCGTCGGATTTGAAAGGAGGTATATCTTTTGGAACAGGAGCATAAATGTAAAAAGTAATGAAATAGGAGGCAACAAGAAGCAAGGTAATGGATAGAAAAGAGGCCACCAAAGCAATTTGTTGATCCTTTATTTCATCTTTGTGTGTTATTTGAAAAATTTCCATTTCTTGTTGAATTACTTTCTAGAAGCGTTAACGCAATATCAGATTGAAAGTTACCAGTAAATAGTGTTTTTTAATCAATCCTGCTTTGTCGCAATAATGATCTTAAGATTATTATTCATTCCTAATTTCAATAAATCCACTAATTCTTGAACTTGTGAATCGAAAGGGATGCGTAAAATCACAGTTTTGTCACCTATTTTAGTGGTTTCCGCGATCAATAAAGCTTCTACTTGATCAAAAGGAACCTCTTTTTTATCTACAAAATATTTCTTTTCTGAAGTAACTGTCAAGGTGATGTGTTGCTTTTTTGTTTGTTCATTAGCATCTGACTTTGGTAGAGGAACCTTAATAACATTAGGATTCGCTAAGGTCGAAATGATCAGGAAAAACAACAACAAGAAGAACATGATATCACTCAACGCAGAAGTAGCAACTTCCGCATGAAATCTTCTATTTCGTTTGATCGCCATTGCTAGGTCTTTGAATTAAGTTAACGAAATCTAAATTTACTTTTTGGATTGCTAAGGCATAACTATCAATCATTCCATTGAGAAGATGATACGCTGAAAAAGCAACGATTCCAACGATCAGTCCTGATCCACTACTGATCATCTTTTCGTATAGACCACCCGATATATTTCCGATGGAAACATTTTCTGTAATCGAAATACTATAGAAAATTTTAATTACTCCAGAAATGGTTCCGATAAACCCTAAAGTTGGAGCAATACCTGCTATCAACCCAAGGTGACCGATGCTTTTTTCCATTTTCCCGATTTCTATATTCACTACCTTTTCCATGTTGGATTCAATCTGCGCTACAGGCCTTCCAACCGTTAGCACTCCTTCTCTGATTACATTTCCAAAGGCAGTTTCATCTCGTGACAATACATCAAGTACTGGAGCAATATTTCCAGCTTGTAAATTCGGTTTAATTTCATTTAGCATGTGCATGTTGTATTTAGACATTCTTCTAATATAGCGGTAACGATTAACGATTACAATGATGGTATAAAATAAAAGTAAGCCAATGGGAATTAAGAATACACCACCTTTCATCAGCATATTAAAGATGGACAAGGACTCAGGTTTAGCGGCTGTTTTAGCCCCTTCATTTACTACTTCTGCCGCTACATCTTGCGTGAAAGCAAAAAATGTAAAAAAGATAAACCCGAGGGTAAAAATGTATTTGATTTGTTTTTTCATTGTCTTTAAAATAGGTTGATGTAAAAATACTTTTTCATTGTTCTGCAAATACTTTAGGCCTTACTTAGATATCCACACCTGATTGTTATAAATAGTACTTCTCAAAATGTTACAAAGGCACAAGAAATATAATCGAAAAAATCAGTCCATTTTCACATCAATGGTATTCTTCACTAGCTCTTCTAACATTTTAGCCATGGGTGTCTCGGAAGCTTTACAAAGTGCTAATGCTTCTTCAATTTCATTGTTGAGCAATAATTTTTTTACTTCCTCACTTAATTTATCTGCTTCTTTTTTAGCTGCTCTTATGGTCAAAATTCTTTCCACAAAAATAAAAACACTGTACCCAAAGAGCAGAAGTAATAGCAGATTAATAATCCATCCGATTCCACTATTTGATTGCCTTATTATTTCCCATATCGGAACCTCCTTAAGCAAAGTCTTAGGGATTTTTGTATTGCTGATTACATTAAAAAATAACTGTAAGTTCAAATTAATATATAATTATTAATGTAAAATTAAAAAAACGCTGATTCCAGCAAAGTAACCTATTATTGCCAACCAGGAGATATGTTTCAAATACCAAACGAATGAAATATTTTCCATTCCCATAGCAACAACACCTGCAGCTGAACCAATCAACAATATAGAACCGCCTGTCCCTGCACTATAAGCAATCAAGTGCCATAAGCTAGAGTCGCTTGGAAATTGGAACATGCCAATACTTGCAGCAACCAGTGGGACATTGTCAATCACAGAGGACGCCAATCCGAGAAGAACAATAAAGGATTTATCGGAAATAGATTGCGCTACCGAAGTCCCAAAATTTAAAATCATACCGCTGGATTCCATTGCTGCAACGGTCATTAATATTCCTAGAAAAAACAACACAGATGGAATTTCAATTTTTGTAAGTGCCTTCTTGGTAGGACCTGGATTTGTGTTAGATTCCTCCGCTTCATTTAATTGCATAGTGAATTTTCTCTTGCTTACTATTTCAGCAATTAATGAAAACAAAGCTAATGAGAGCATCATTCCCATATATGGCGGTAAATGGAATACGATTTTTGAAATGGGCACGAGCAGCAATAAGATTAATCCTATGGATAGCATAAGGGTAGTTTTCGGTGCAATTTCTTTTGAAATGGGAGTATTAATAGTCCCTTTTAATATGGGTAAAAATGACACAATACAGAGCGGAATCACCAGGCATGCTAATGCCGGAAAAAAAGTATTTGTTATCAAGGGCATGGTACTTACTTTTCCAGAAATCCAAAGCATCGTTGTGGTGATGTCTCCAATTGGGGTCCATGACCCTCCGGCATTGGCTGCAATGATAATGAGGCCAATAAAATAAAGTCTAGTATCTTTTTCAGTAACAATTTTACGGAGTATAGTAATTAGTACAATAGTTGCTGTGAGGTTATCGATAAGTGAAGAAAGAAAAAAGGCTATTCCAGCAATAATCCACAGTAGTTTGACCTTGTTTTTGGTGTGAATCCAATTTTGAAATACACTAAAACCGTCGAAATAATCTATGATCTCGACAATTGCCATGGCTCCAATCAGAAATATTAAAATCTCAGCTGTTTTACCAAAATGATGTAACAAAGTAGATTCAATGAGCATGCTTTTAGAACCTATTAGATTCGGAATTACATTTACCAGCTGCGTATTATTGGGATCCAACCAAAAAGTAATTGCTTCGGAATTCATGAGCAGCAAACCCCAAGCGCAAGCCATCATCAGCAAAGCCGGGATTAATTTGTCTATTTTAAGGGCATGTTCAAAAGTAATTGCAAGGTAACCTAGAATAAAAATTGCGAGAATAGAGATTACCATAGCAATAATATTAAACTACTTATACGAGTTGCTTCAGTGCAATTTCAAAGGCAGCTTTTGCAATTCCTGTTTTTCCTGAATGAACAGCATGTGTTTTTTGAAGTGCTTGTTGGATGATTACGCTGGTATCTTCAAAAATTCCTTTGTCGCTAATAACGCGAATATCATTACTCATCAGGTAGGCGAAAACTCTTGCCATTCCACAATTTGCAATAAAATCAGGAATTAAGGAGATCGTTCGATCTGCCTTTTCAGCAATGGCACCAAAGAAAATTTCCGAATCAGCAAAAGGAACATTAGCACCAGATGAAATAACAGAAACACCAGCTTTGAGCATCCGAGTTAATTGCTCTTCGGTGATCATTCTACTTCCTGCACAGGGAATAAAAATATCTGCCTGGGTATCCCAGATTTTCGAATTTACCTCATCATAGCTTAATAAATTTGGATGCGAAAGCGCGGTACCTTGTTTATTCAGAAACAAATCTTTAACTTCCTCAAAGCTATATCCATCGGTATGGATTAATCCACCAAAACGATCGATAATTCCAACGATTAAAGCACCTTTTTGAGCTAAATAATATGCAGCGGAGGAACCAACATTTCCCCAACCTTGAACGATAACTTTTTTACCCTTTAGTTCACCTCCCCAAATGGAATAATAATGAGCAATTGACATCGCTACACCGTATCCAGTAATCATATCAGCAATTAGATATTTACGTGCAATTAAGGGCGAATATTCTGGATCCTCAATTACTTTGGAAACTCCTTGTCTTAATTGACCAATTCTATTTATTTTTTGTGATTCTTTTGGTTGAAAATGCCCATTAAATACGCCTTCTTGCGGATGCCAAACACCACAATCTTCCGTAATTGGAATCACCTCATGAATTTCATCTACATTGAGGTCACCACCCGTCCCGTAGTAATGCTTAAGCAAAGGAGAAACGGCACTGTACCACCTTCTTAGTACACCTTCTTTTCTTGGATCTGTTGGGTCAAAATTAATTCCTGATTTTGCTCCACCAATTGGCGGACCTGCTACCGTAAATTTCACTTCCATTGTCTTCGCTAATGATTCGACTTCTCTTTTGTCTAATCCTTTGCGCATTCTTGTTCCTCCACCAGCAGCACCACCTCGAAGACTATTGATTACTACCCATCCTTCGGCTTCAGTTTCTGGATCTTTCCATTCAAAGACAATTTCAGGTCTTTTATTTTCAAATTTCTCTAGTAAATCTTTCATTATTCGTTGTACGTGAATTAATTATTGCAATACACAAAAGTAGGGAATGCTAGCGTTTACTTGAGTATTTAGAACTTTAGTTACGAACAGCAGCTTTGTGTATAAGTGTATGTTTAAGGTAAATGCAATACTCCGGAAATCACTGCTTTACTTGCACCTGTTGCTTGCGGATTTGTGTTGGGTTTTTCAATTATATATAGAAGTCCCAAGAAGGCAAAAATGATTGCTTCTTTATAGTCAATTATTTCAGGAGCAGGAATGATTATTTCTCCCGAATAATAATACTCAAGACGATTCATTAAAAAGTTATTTTTTGCACCACCACCAGTAACAAAAACACTGCTTAGTTTTTCTTCGTTGAGCACTTTAGCAATCTGAATCGCTTCATGTTCTACCAAAGTTCTCATCACGGAACTGGCTGTATCGTAATGTTCCATCAAAGGGAGAAACTCTGCTTCCAACCACTCAGTACCTAATGATTTCGGGGCTTTTTGTTTATAATAACCCAAGTCATTAAAAAGCGATAAAAGGTTCTCGTCTAGCGCTCCACTTTTGGCAATTTTCCCTTCATGATCGTACTCTAAATCATATTTGTTTGCCATTAAATTGAGTGGAATATTTCCAGGGGAAATGTCAAAAGCCACCATTTTATCTTCTTTTTTGAAGCTTATATTGGTAAAGCCACCAATATTTAAAAAAGAGTGGGCGGTATTTTTAAAAAGAAGTTCATCACCAATGGGAACTAAAGGCGCTCCTTGTCCTCCAGCAAGAATGTCTTTATTCCTGAAGTCATTAATCACCTTTATACCGGTGTGAAAAGCCAAGCTGGTCCCGCAACCAATTTGGGTAGAAAAACCCAGTGTAGGTTGATGAAAAATTGTTTGACCGTGTGAAGCAATTGCGGTAATATCTACTTTGTTTATTTCGTTTTCTTCCACAAAACGATTCACTTCTTGTGCATAAAAAAGCCCGATTTTTTTATCGAGTTCAAATATCTTTCGTGCACTTAATGCTTCAATTTGATTGAGTTGATCTAATAATTCGCGAGGGTAGCTTACGGTTGAATAGCTTATTAAATCAAAAGAATACTCGTTTTTAGAGACATCAAAGCTTACCAACGCGATATCCAATCCATCTTTAGAGGTACCGGACATTAAACCAATAATTTGAACCTTATCTTTCATTATTTGATAATAAAAGCACAAAATACGTTATTTTTGCAAAAGTAATACCAATATAAATAAGACTATGAATTTCGAATTAACAGAAGAACAAAAAGCGGTTCAAGAAGCGGCAAGAGATTTTGCTCAAAACGTACTTAAACCAGGAGTGATAGAAAGAGACAATCTGCAAAAATTCCCTACCGAAGAGATTAAGCAATTGGCTGAACTTGGATTTATGGGAATGATGGTAGATCCAAAATATGGTGGAAGCGGCATGGACACTTTATCCTATGTTTTGGCAATGGAAGAAATTTCTAAAGTTGATGCTTCAACATCTGTTTGTATGTCGGTGAATAATTCATTAGTATGTTGGGGTATAGAAAAATTTGGAACAGAAGAGCAAAAACAAAAGTATTTAGTTCCCTTAGCAACAGGTGAAAAAATTGGTGCGTTCTGTTTGTCCGAACCAGAGGCTGGTTCAGATGCAACTTCTCAACAAACTACAGCAATTGATATGGGAGATCATTATCTTTTGAATGGTACAAAAAACTGGATCACCAATGGTTCTTCAGCATCAATTTATTTAGTAGTTGCTCAGACCAATAAAGAATTAGGTCACAAAGGAATTAATGTTGTGATTGTTGAGCGTGGTATGGAGGGATTCATAGTAGGTGCAAAAGAAGATAAGTTAGGAATTAGAGGAAGTGATACACATACTTTGCTTTTCAATGATGTAAAAGTTCCGAAAGAAAATAGAATTGGTGCGGATGGATTTGGATTCACCTTTGCAATGAAAGTATTAAGTGGTGGAAGAATAGGTATTGCAGCACAAGCTTTAGGTATTGCAGGAGGAGCATTTGAATTGGCTTTAACGTATTCTCAAGAAAGAAAAACTTTTGGTAAAGAAATTTATAAGCACCAAGTCATTGCTTTTAAGTTGGCTGATATGGCTACTGAAATCGAGGCGGCTAAAATGTTAGTTTATCGTTCTGCATCGGACAAAGATAATGGCCTTAATTATGATCAATCTAGTGCAATGGCAAAATTGTACGCTTCTAAAGTAGCAATGGAACAAACTGTTGAGGCAGTTCAAATACATGGAGGATATGGTTTTGTAAAAGAGTACCATGTAGAACGCTTGATGAGAGATGCTAAAATCACTCAGATTTATGAGGGAACTTCAGAAATTCAGAAAATCGTTATTTCTAGAGGTTTACTTAAATCATAAAGTTTTAAGTAAATCCAAGGCTTTGTCGATATGACCATTAGGGTCTAACATAGAATTGTATATCCCACAAACGATTCCGTTTTTGTTGATGACATAACTCACTCTTCCCGGAAGTAATCCAAGTAAATTGGTTGGAACGTCGAAAAGCTTTCTAGCGATTTTTTGCTGATCTGCCAATAGATTGAAGTTCAATTGATATTTATTAGAGAACTTTTTATGTGCAGTAACACTGTCTGAAGAAATTCCAATTACCGTTGCTCCTAAATCTAAAAATTCTTGATTCGCATCTCTAAAAGAGCAAGCTTCAATGGTACAGCCACGCGTATTGTCTTTGGGATAGAAATAGATAACTATGTTCTGTTTTCCAAGAATAGATTTGATGTCAAATAAAACTCCATCTTGATTGGGTAATTCAAAAATGGGACAAGAATCGCCAATTGCTATCATGATATTTCGTTTAGTGCTGTTTTATATCGATTAATTACCCGATCTCTGGCAAATGTATGTTCAATTATTGGTTCAGGGTACTCTTTCGTATCAAACTCTGGAATCCATTTTTTTATATACTCCAATTTAGGATCAAATTTTTGTTGTTGCAAGGTTGGATTGAATACTCTGAAATAAGGAGCAGCATCGCAACCACAACCAGCAGCCCATTGCCATCCTCCGATATTACTAGCTTCTTCATAATCTAATAATTTTTCAGCAAAATACGCAGCGCCCCATTTCCAATCCAATAATAGATGTTTGCAAAGGAAGCTTGCCACCACCATTCTAACCCTATTGTGCATAAAACCTGTGGTATTGAGTTCACGCATTCCAGCGTCCACCATGGGATAACCAGTTTTTCCTTCACACCATGCTTTATAATGATTTTCATTATGTTCCCACTCAATTCTTTCGTATTTCATTTTAAATGCCTGCTCTACTGATTGTGGAAAGTGATGAATGATCATTTGATAAAAGTCTCGCCAGATCAATTCATTTAGGTAAACTGAGTTTTTAGTAAGGGCTGCTTGTGCTAGTTGTCTAATACTTATGGTGCCAAAGCGCAAATGAACACTTAGTTTACTTGTGCCTTTCATATAGGGCAAATCTCTTGTTTCATGATAATTTTTCAGGATTTCATTTGGAATGAGTCGCGATGGAAATTGTATTTTTTCATTTGTTTTAAATCCAAGATCCTCGATAGGAAACATTTTTTGAGCTGCAACATTGGTCAATAATTGATTGAAATATTGTTCAGTTGGGAAACTTGAATAATCTTGATTCGTCAACTTTTCTCTCCATTTATTTGCATATGGAGTGTAGATCGTATAGGGCAAACCGTCCCCTTTTGTTATCTCGTCTTTCTCAAAAATAACATGATCTTTAGCTCCGATAAAATTGATTTTATGGTGTTCTAAAACTTCGTAGATTCTTTTGTCCCTTTTTACCGCTTTTGGTTCATAATCTCTGTTGGTGAATACCGTTTCAGCGCCAATTTCAAGAGCTAATTTTGGAAGTATTTCAATCGGATCTCCATATAAAACCAATAAATCAGCACCTAAAGATTTATATTCTGATTTTAAGCGTGCTATTTCACGATAGATAAAAGTGATTCTTGCATCCTCTTTGTTGGTCAGTAATCTGAGGATGTTAGTATCAAAAATAAATACAGATTGAATTTTATTTCCTGAGGTCAAGGCTTTAAAAAGCCCAGAATTATCCTCCATTCTTAGATCCCTACGATGCCAAAAAAGGCCAATTTTGTTCGAACTTTTAGTATTATTTTCCATCATAGAAAACGATGTTGTTTTCTGTCTCCCAAAGTTTCAGACTCAGACCGTATTTTGCTTCAATTTTAGATCGTAAAATACCCCAACAAACCACGGCAACATTTTCAACGGTAGGATTAAGTGATGCAAACTCAATACAGTCTAAATTTAAGTTTCTGTGATCAAAACGTGAAAGAATTTCTTCCTTAATGATTTCCTTGAGTACTTTTAAATCAACTAAATATCCAGTTTCGGGATCAATGTCTCCTTCCACCCATACTTCTAGGGTATAGTTGTGGCCATGAAAATTTGGATTGTTGCATTTTCCAAAGACTGCGTTGTTTTTTTCATCCGACCAATCTGGTCGAAATAGCCTATGAGCGGCATTAAAGGTGATTCTTCTACAAACTTTCATCATTGGAATTGAAATTTATCGATATGTGTGGAAATTATTATTTTAAACCAAACGGTATAATCATTTGGATTTGTCTGCATTTGTTCCTTGAGTTCGGATATGCTAATCCATTTATAAGCAGCAACTTCTTCTTTATTTATAAGGGGTTCAGAATTGGAACTTCCTAAAAAGACATGATCCAGTTCATATTCTTCAATAGTTGTGTTGATGCGTTCTTTGTATATAAAGGAAAATTGTTCTTTTAATTCACATTGCATCCCCATTTCTTCTTCAAGTCTTCTATTTGCAGCATCTAGGGTTGTTTCATCAGGGAAAGGGTGACTGCAACAAGTATTGGTCCAAAGTCCGGGAGAGTGATATTTATCTAAGGCTCTTTGATGTATGAGCAATTCTTTCTTATCATTGAAAATAAAAATAGAAAACGCACGATGTAAGGCTCCTTTTAAATGGGCTTCCAATTTTTCCATTGTTCCAAGAACTGCATCATTTTCATCTACCAAGATTACACTTTGTATCATAAGCTATTGAGGTTGTGGCGCAAATAAGAGGATAAAAGAAGTGTAAACTTTTTATTATTGGGAATGCGAATTCTTTTATTCATCAGTGTCTCTGGAGAACTTAGTATTATTTTATTAAACAACTTAAAATAATAAACATAAGCTAAGTATACACCTAATCTTGCATTTTTGGGAAGTTGTTTTATTCCTTCATATCCAACAGAAAAATCTAATGATATGTCTTGTTCAATTTCTTTTTTAGTGACTTCATCAAAGGTGTTGATATCGAAACCGGGAAAATAGGAACGCCCTAGTTCTTTGTAATCTGAGTGTAGATCTCTTAAAAAATTTATTTTTTGAAAAGCAGCACCCAATTTCATTGCATTATGCTTTAGTCGTTCAAATTCTTTTGAATCTCCTTCAACAAAAACTTGCAAGCACATTAATCCTACTACTTCAGCAGAGCCAAGAATATAGGTTTCGTATTCAATTTGCTCATAATTTTTTGAATCTAAATCCATTTCCATGGAATTTAAAAAAGTTTCAATAAGATCTAAGGGAATATTGTAAGTATTTACGGCCCATTGAAAGCTATTCAATATTGGATTTAAAGAAATTTTTTCTTCAATAGCACGATAAGTTTGTTTTTTGAAATCAGCCAATAAAAATTCTTTGTCAAATCCGTGAAAAGAATCTACAATTTCATCTGCAAATCTTACAAAACCATAGATGGCGTAGATAGGTTTTTGAATTTTCTTATTTAATAGACTAATGCCTAACGAAAAAGATGTACTATACCTTTTTGTTGTTAATTGGCTTATTTCCTGACTTATGTCATCAAAAATCGACTTCATTATTTCGAATGCTGTTTAATTATTTCATTGGCAACTACTTCTCCTGAAATGATTGATGGAGGAACTCCTGGACCAGGAACAGTTAATTGACCCGTGTAATAAAAGTTTTTTAATTTTTTGTTCTTCAAGCTAGGCTTAAAAATTGCAGTTTGTTTTAAAGTATTTGCTAAACCGTAGGCATTTCCTTTGTAAGCATGGTAATCATTTTTAAAATCTTCAATGCAAAAACTTCTTTTATAAACGATATTATCTTTGATATCATTTCCAGTAATTGTTTTTAACCTTTCTAACAACATTTCAAAATAATGTTCGCGTGTCGCATCATCATCCTTTAAATCAGGTGCTATAGGCACTAGAAAAAAGAGATTTTCATGTCCAGCAGGGGCAATGCTATCATCTGTAATGGAAGGAGCCGATAAATAGAAGAGCGGTTTGCTAGGCCATTTTGGGTTTTTGTAAATTTCTTTACCATGGTCTTCTAGTGATTCATCAAAGAATAAATTATGATGTCTGAGATTTTCAACTCTTTTGTTAATTCCAACATAGAAAATCAAAGAAGAGGGTGCCATGGTTCTTTTGTCCCAATAGGAATCGGAGTAATTTGCTTTTACACCTAACAATTTATCATCTGTGTGTTGATAATCTGCTCCGGAAATGAAAAAATCAGAGGGGAATACGTGATCTTTTGTCCTGGCTGCAGTTACCTTTTGACCTTCAAAATCAAATGAGGTAACCTCAGCATCTTTGATAATTTTAACACCTTGCTCTAGCGCAATTTTTTCAAAGGCTTCAATAAATTTAAACATCCCGCCCATTGGATACCAAGTGCCAAGAGAAATATCCGCATAATTCATGAGGGAATATAGTGCAGGAGTTTCGCTGGGCATTGCACCTAAAAAAAGCACGGGAAATTCAAGCATCGAAATAAGTTTTGGATGCTTAAAGTATTTTCGGATGTATTTGGAAAACGGTTTCGCTAAATCTAATTGGAACAAACCTTTAAAAATCCGCATGTCTACAAATTCCAATAAGGATAAACTTGGTCTAAAGACAAGGTCTTTCATGCCGACCTCATATTTGTATTGTGATTCTTTTAAAAAAGCTTTCAAGTGAACGGAACTCCCTGGCTCTAGTGATTCGAACCATTTTTCCATCTCCTCATAGTTCGCAGGTATGTCTGTAAAATCATGATCAGGCCAATAGATTCTGTAGGAAGGATCTAATCTTTTTAAAGTGTAGAAGTCAGCGCTTGTGTGGCCAAATTGTTCGTAGAATCGCTCAAAAACGTCTGGCATCCAATACCAACTCGGGCCCATATCAAATACAAAACCATCTGTTTTGAATTGCCTTGCTCTTCCGCCAATTGTACTGTTTTTTTCAAGTATAGTCACCTCATAGCCTGCTTTTGCTAAAAATGAAGCAGCGGATAAACTGGCAATTCCAGCTCCAATAAGAGTGACTTTTTTACTCATTTAGTTGGCAGAATAAGAATATTCAGGAAGTAAACTCATTAATTTTTTGCGTGCAAAAAATATTCTGCTCTTGACTGTTCCAATGGGAATATGAAGTTGTTCAGATATTTCTTTATATTTAAATCCTTCGAAGTGCATTAAGAATGGTGTTCTGTATTCGGACTCTAAAATATCAATTTTTTTGTTAATATCCTTAGTTGATATGATCTCAACAGCTGTTTCACTACTCCCTGAAGAGTTTGAAATTAAATACATTTCATTGGAAGTGTCAAAAATTGTTCTTGATTTGACTTTTCTTCTGTATTGATTGATGAATAAATTCCTCATTATCGTAAATGTCCACGCCTTAAAATTGGTTTGTGGTGTATAATACTTTCGATAGGTGATCGCTTTGAGCATAGTTTCTTGCGTTAGATCTAAAGCATCGTCTCTATTTCGTGTAAAACTCATTGCAAATGACTGCAAATGTCCTTCTAAACTTACAAGCGCTTCGTTGAATTCTAAAGTTGACATATTATTTTGTTTAACGATTTACAAACAAAGTTAAACATAATGTTTAATTAAAAAGCAAAAAGGTTAAACAAAATAAATTAAATATTTTAAACTCTATTTTTTAAGTTTCTTATTTAGCATCTTAAAGATTATCTAGCATGACTTTCACCATTCCATCGAGATCAAATTTGGGTTCCCAACCCCAATGCTTTTTACTCATCGTATCATCTATTGAATTTGGCCAACTGTCTGCAATGGCTTGTCTAAAGTCTGGATGGTATTCAATTTCAAAGTTGGGCATGACTTTTTTTATTGCTTTTGCAAGCACTTCAGGGGTGAAACTTATTCCTGCAAGATTATAGGAAGATTTAATTTTTACATTTTCTACGGGCGTTTCCATCAATTCAATGGTCGCTCTAATCGCATCATCCATAAACATCATTGGAAGTGCTGTATCTTCTTTTAGAAAACAATTGAATTTTTTATTTTCCTTGGCTTTGTAGAATATGTCTACTGCATAATCTGTTGTCCCACCTCCAGGCAAACTTTTATAAGATATTAATCCTGGATAGCGAATACTTCTAACATCTACTCCAAATTTTAAATTATAATATTCACACCATCTTTCTCCTGCTTGTTTAGAGATTCCATAAACAGTTGTAGGTTCCATTATGGTATGTTGGGGTGTTTGGTCCATTGGAGTTGTTGGACCAAAGACTGCAATTGAACTTGGCCAAAATATTTTGTCAATGTGTTTTTCTTTGGCTAAATCTAATATGATGAAAAGTCCTTCCATATTAAGTTTCCATGCAAATTCAGGGTTTTTCTCTGCCGTAGCGGATAGCAATGCAGCCAACAAATAAACCTCTTTTATATTATTATCAATGATATAAGCACGAATACTTTGCTTGTCCAAAGCATCTAATTGAATATAGGGTCCATTATTAATTATCTCAGGACATTCATTTTTTAAATCTGCGGCAATCACAGTTTCTTCCCCTTTTAATTGTCTAAGCGTGAGGACTAATTCTGTTCCGATTTGTCCGCAGGCACCCAATACTAGTATTTTTTTCATTCATTAGAATTTGGACAAATTTAACTTATGCTTTTTGATTTATATCCATGTTAATTGAAAAAGAGCCTTAAAGATGATAAAACTGATAAAAATCATTTATTTTAAGCATCTTAAATTCTTACATTTGCTATAGAAACAAAAATACTTGATATGCCATTCTATCATAAACTAGGAAAAATACCGCACAAGCGTCATACAGTATTCCGAAAGGAAAATGGCGAATTGCATCATGAACAACTGTTTGGAACTGCCGGATTTGATGGCATGTCTTCTTTATTATATCATTTATATCCACCAACAATTGTTAAGGAAGTTTTAGGTCAAAAAGACTGCGCTCCTAAAATTGCTGTAGGTAAAAATATGCAAATGCGTAGTTTTCAAGGTTTTAAAGTTGAACCGACGGCAGATTATTTAGACAGTCGAAAACCTATGTTGGTTAATAATGATGTCTACCTTGAATTAGCAGCACCAACAAGTTCTACCACGGATTATTTTTATAAGAATGCGGATGCAGATGAAGTAATTTTTATTCACAGAGGTACAGGTAAGGTTAAAACTCAATTGGGAAATATTGAATTTAAATATGGAGATTACATCGTAATTCCTCGAGGAATTATTTATCAGATTTATTTTGATTCAACAGACAATAAGTTATTAATTTTTCAATCTTTTCATCCTGTTTTCACTCCCAAGCGATACAGAAATTTATTTGGTCAATTATTGGAACATTCTCCTTATTGCGAGCGTGACATGCGTCCTCCAAGTGAATTAGAAGTACATGACGAACAAGGCGATTTTTTGGTTAAGATTAAAAAACAAGATGTGCTTTACGATTATGTGTATGGATCACATCCTTTTGATGTTGTAGGTTGGGATGGATTTAATTTCCCTTATGCTTTTAGTATTCATGATTTCGAACCGATAACAGGACGGGTACATCAACCGCCACCAGTGCATCAAACCTTTGAGACAAGCGCTTTCGTGATTTGTTCTTTTGTGCCTCGTTTATACGATTATCATCCTGAGTCAATTCCTGCCCCATACAATCACAGTAATATTGATTCAGATGAGGTTTTATATTATGTAGATGGTGATTTTATGAGTAGAAATCATATTGAGAAAGGTCAAATCACCTTGCATCCTTCTGGTTTACCTCATGGCCCTCATCCCGGCGCATATGAGAGAAGTATAGGAAAAAAAGCAACAGATGAATTAGCGGTGATGATTGATACCTTTAAACCATTACAACTTACTACCTTTGCAATGGGAATTGAAGATCCTGATTATTCAAAATCGTGGTTACCACTTTAAAATAGTATTATGTCAACAGAAATAAAAAATTTAAAAGACCTTCAAAACACTGAATATGGTTTGAAGAAATTATTTGCAGATGCTGCAGATTTTTTACCGCTTTTAGGCACGGATTACGTCGAACTATACGTTGGAAATGCCAAGCAATCCGCTCTATATTACAAGACTGCCTTTGGTTTTCAATCTGAAGCTTTTATGGGTTTAGAAACTGGCGTGAAAGACCGAGTTTCATATGTTTTGAAACAGGATAAGATCCGTTTGGTTCTTACTACTCCATTGACTAAAGACGGAGTAATCAATGAGCACATCAACAAACATGGTGATGGTGTTAAGGTTATTGCTTTGTGGGTTGAAGATGCAACCAAGGCATTTGAAGAAACGACAAAAAGAGGCGCAAAACCTTTTATGGAACCTACGCGCGAAGAGGATGAAAACGGTTATGTGATTCGATCGGGTATTTATACCTACGGTGAAACGGTGCATATTTTTGTAGAGCGTTCCAATTACACTGGTGTTTTTTTACCAGGATATAAAACTTGGAAATCTCATTACAACCCAGAAACTGTTGGATTAAAATTTATTGACCACATGGTTGGGAATGTAGATTGGAATGAAATGAATACCTGGTGTCAATTTTATGCAAAAGTGATGGGGTTTGCCCAAATTATTTCCTTTGATGACAATGATATTTCTACTGATTACACCGCTTTGATGAGTAAGGTGATGAGTAATGGAAATGGACGCATCAAGTTCCCAATTAACGAGCCAGCAGAAGGTAAGAAGAAATCTCAAATTGAGGAGTATATTGACTTTTACAATGGTCCTGGTGTACAACACATAGCAGTTGCTACGAATGATATTGTTGCAACAGTTTCCGCCATGCGCGATAGAGGTGTTGAATTTTTATATGTTCCAGATAGTTATTATGTAGATTTACTAGATCGTGTTGGTGAGATCGATGAAGACATAGAATTATTAAAGCAGCACGGAATTTTAATTGATAGAGATGACGAAGGTTATTTATTACAATTATTCACCAAGCCTGTTGTAGATCGTCCGACGATGTTCTTTGAAATTATTCAACGCAAAGGAGCTCAATCTTTTGGTAAGGGGAATTTTAAAGCTTTATTTGAAGCCATTGAAAGAGAGCAAGAGAATAGGGGTACTTTATAATAAACTTAGATTAAACAAAAAAGGGAGCAGTTTGCTCCCTTTTTTTATGCACCAAAATACCATTAGATGGTCATAATGTCTTTTTCTTTAACTTCTAATATATCGTCTATTTGTTTGATGGCTAGATTGGTAAAATCTTGAATAGCGCTCTCTGCATCTTTTGCAAGATCTTCTGATAAACCATCATTCTTTAGTGTTTTCACAAAATCAATAGCATCTTTTCTGTTATTTCGGATACCGATTTTCGCGGTTTCTCCCTCAGCTTTTGCCTTTTTAACCAATTCTCTTCTTCGTTCTTCGGTTAAGGGAGGCACGGAGATTAATAATTGTTCACCATTACTTTGAGGATTCAAGCCTAGGTTTGCATTCAAAATACCCTTTGCGATATCATTGATGCTTTGTTTTTCCCAAGGTTGCACTGTGATAGTTCTGGCGTCTAGCGTACTGACATTTGCAATTTGTTGCAGTGGCGTCATGGCACCATAGTACTCCACCATTACTCCGTTGAGCATAGCAGGTGTTGCTTTACTTGCTCGTATTTTTAACAATTCAGTTTCAAAATGACTTAAGGACTTTCCGTTTGATTCCTTTAAATCATCATATATCATTTGCAAATCTTCTGTCATCTTTTGTTGCTTAGTTATGAACTAGAGTTCCTACATTATCTGTAGTAAGTACTTTCATTAAATTTCCAGGAGTATCCATATCGAATACGATTATAGGAAGGTCATTTTCTTTACATAAAGTAAATGCGGTAAGATCCATCACATTTAATCCTTTTGCATATACTTGATCAAAAGTTATGGTTGTAAATTTTGTCGCAGTGGGATCTTTTTCAGGATCTGCGGTATAGATTCCATCAACGCGTGTGCCTTTTAATATTACCTCAGCATTGATCTCAATGGCTCTTAACGATGCAGCAGAATCGGTAGTAAAGAATGGATTTCCAGTTCCGGCTCCAAATATTACTACCCTTCCTTTTTCTAAATGTCGCACCGCCTTCCTTCTGATAAAAGGTTCGGATATTTTATTCATTTCAATGGCAGATTGCAATCTTGTACTAACTCCGGCAGCTTCTAAGGCCGATTGTAAAGCCATAGAATTAATCATCGTGGCCAACATCCCCATATAATCACCATGCGTTCGATCCATTCCTCCTTCTTCCGCTTGAACACCTCTAAAAATATTTCCACCTCCAATTACAATAGCGATTTCAACTCCTTGTTTGTAAATTTCTTTTATCTGTAAGGCGTAGGAATTAATTTTATTATTGTCGATACCGAATTGCTTTTCTCCCATTAGAGATTCTCCGCTTAATTTGAGAAGGATGCGTTTATATTTCATAGTTAAATTAGATGTAACACAAATATAGGATGATTAATTAAAAGGAGGTGAAACTTTTTGGACAAAAAAAATCCCTTAATGAAAGCATCAAGGGATTTTTTAATATTTTGAAGAGATTAACTCATTGCAAAACGTTTAAAAGTTGAAACCGTTAAACCTTTTTCAGTACTGTTTAAGAATTGTTCTACCGTTACTTTATTATCTCTTACAAATGCTTGAGACAATAAGGTGTTTTCTTGGAAAAATTTATTCAATCTACCCATAGCAATTTTCTCAGCCATTTCAGCAGGTTTCCCTTCTTGGATTGCTAAGTCTTTTCCTACTTCTATTTCTTTTTCAATTACAGCAGCATCAACACCGTCTTTATTGATAGCAATTGGATTCATTGCTGCAATTTGCATCGCAACTTGACGACCAGCTTCAGCAATATCGTCACAAGTTTTGTTTAATCCTACCAAAGTTGCCAATTGATTTCCTGGGTGATTGTAGGCAACAACATAAGCTGACGTGATAGTAGCATAAGAAGAAAGATCTAGCTTTTCTCCAACAACCCCAACTTGTTCGATGATTTTTTCTTCTAAAGAAAGTTTACCATCATAAGACAACGCTTTTAACTCTTCAACAGAGTTAGGAAGTTTATCAAGAGCAAGATCAACAATAGACTGAACGAAATTCACATACCCTTCATTTTTAGCAACGAAGTCAGTTTCGCAATTCAATGTTAACATTACACCAGTTTTTCCATCTGCAGTTGTCTGCGCAAGGATTAAACCTTCTTTGGCATCATTATCACCTCTTTTAGCAGCGATTTTTTGTCCTTTTTTTCTTAAGATATCGATTGCTGCATCAAAATCACCATTGGATTCAACCAAAGCATTTTTGCAGTCCATCATACCTGCACCAGTTTGTTGACGTAATCTGTTTACATCGGAAGCTGTAATAGCCATGACATTTAAATATTAAAAGTTATAAATTATTCTGCTGTTTCTTCTTTTGGAGTTTCTTCAGTTGCAGGAGCTTCTTCAACTACTACTTCAGCAACAGGAGCTTCTTCAACTACTACTTCTTCAGTTGCAGGAGTTTCTTCAACCACTACTTCTTCAGCAACAGGAGTTTCTTCAACTACTTCTTCAACAACAGGAGCTTCTTCAACTACTACTTCAGCAACCGGAGTTTCATCTATAGCAGGCGTTGCAGATTTTCTAGCTCTAGTAGTTTTTTCTGTCGGAGCTGTTAAATCACCAAGCTCTGATTCTTCTTTATCAGTTTTAGAATTCTTACGATCCTCTAAACCTTCTCTAATAGCCTCACAGATTTGCTCCATGATTAAAGAAATAGATTTGGTAGCATCATCATTTGCAGGAATAGGGAAATCAACCAACTTGGGGTTTGAGTTCGTATCTACCATTGCAAATGTTGGAATGTTTAATCTATGTGCTTCAGCTAAAGCGATATGTTCTTTCAAGATATCAACGATAAAAATAGCTGCTGGTTGACGTGTCATTTCTGCAATCGAACCAAAAGTTTTTTCTAATTTCTCTCTTTGACGTGTTTTAAATAATTTCTCACGCTTGTTCAAAGTCTCCCATGAACCGTCAGATTTCATTTTATCAATCATCACCATTTTACGGATTGATTTACGCGTTGTTTGGAAGTTAGTTAACATTCCACCCGTCCATCTTTCAGTAACATAAGGCATATTGATTTTGGTAACATGATCAGAAACGATTTCTTTCGCTTGCTTTTTAGTAGCAACAAAAAGTATTTTTTTTCCGGATCTTGCAATTTGTTTCATTGCAGCACACGCTTGATCTAAATGAACAATTGTTTTGTTCAAGTCGATAATGTGTATTCCTTTTTTCTCCTCAAAAATGTAAGGAGCCATTGCAGGGTTCCACTTTCTTTTTAAGTGACCGAAGTGTACTCCAGCCGCTAGAAGTGTTTCAAAATTTAATTTAGACATAATATATATTTGTTTACTTTCCTAATTTGTGCAACAATTGAGGGGTCCTTTGACAAGTGCTCAAGAGTTTGGATGCTAAACTCCCAATTTCGATTAACGTTTCGAGAACTGGAATTTCTTTCTTGCTTTCGGTTGACCTGGCTTCTTACGCTCGACCATTCTTGGGTCACGCGTCATCAATCCATCTGCCTTAAGCAATGGTTTGTTGTCTGCTGATAATTCAACAAGAGCACGAGAGATACCTAAACGAATCGCTTCTGCTTGCCCGTTGATTCCACCACCCATTACATTAACATTAACGTCGAACTTTCCAACATTGTCAGTTAATACAAAAGGTTGATTGATTTTTGCTTGCAATACATCAATTGGAAACATTTCAGCCATTGGCTTCTTGTTGATTGATATAACACCTTTTCCTTTGGATAAATATACACGAGCAACTGCCGTCTTTCTTCTTCCTAGCGCGTTTATTACTTCCATAATTACTTAAGAGTATCTAATTTTAATAATGTAGGTTGCTGTGCTTCATGCTTGTGCGTGTCGCCAACATATACCTTTAAATTTGTGAATAATTTTCTTCCTAATGTATTCTTAGGTAACATACCTTTAATAGCCTTCTCAATTAAACGCTCAGGATGATTTTTCAACATGCTTTCAGCAGAAGTAAAACGCTGTCCACCTGGATAACCAGAATAACGGATATACTCTTTATTCTCAAGTTTTGTACCTGAAAATGCTATTTTCTCTGCGTTAATAACTATTACATTATCACCACAGTCAGCGTGAGGTGTATAACAAGTCTTGTATTTACCACGAATGATTTTCGCTACCTTACTTGCTAGACGACCAACTGTTTGACCGTCGGCATCTACGATAAACCACTTCTTATCAGCAGTTTGCGCATTACCAGAGATTGTTCTATAACTTAATGTATCCACGTTGTACTCTTTATATTATCACTAAAAACCCTAAAATTAGGGGTGCAAAGATAGGATTATAGTTTTTATTAACAAAGGAAATCGAAAAAAAATAAAAGAATTTATCAACGATTTTTAAAACTAGCAATTGCTTGACGTGTAAAGTCGCTCAAAACAAGGGTTCCGCTGATTCCAGCGCGCTCCACTAGTAGTTCGTCCCAATCGTCTGTCCCTTTCCAAAAAGTTTCTTTTAGCGCTTGCATTGCTGCTGGATTTGATTGGGATAATTTTAAGGCTAAAATCGCTATTTGTTCGTCCATTTCTGGAATGGTTTCATAAATTTCGGCATATAAACCTTTTTCTTTTGCCCATTGAGCAGAGCGCCATTCTGTTGCGTTAATGGCCAATTCACTTATGGCTGCCAATCCAATTTTTCTCTCCACTGCTGGTCCAACAACAAAGGGTCCGATTCCAACCGCAAGTTCAGATAATTTAACAGAAGCATTTGTGGTAGCCAAACAATAATCGACAGCTGAGGCAATTCCAACACCGCCACCAACTGCTTTA
>Ga0304728_1001017_pt1 | contig 21311 bp, 20 predicted proteins | sample C_130625_MF_Meta_FD_190476 | JGI IMG/M metagenome (GOLD analysis project Ga0304728, IMG submission 190476) | Freshwater microbial communities from Lake Croche, Canada to study carbon cycling - C_130625_MF_MetaG (v2) (version 2) | ecosystem: Environmental > Aquatic > Freshwater > Lake | place... | reverse complement strand
ACACTTGAGTTAGCTTTAAAAGTAACGGCAGATACTCCACGCCCTTCTAATTCAGCTTTTCCTTCAGCTAATGCGGCTTCATTGATATCAGCCATAATAATTTTGGCCCCATCACCACCGAGTTGTCGGCATACTTCCATGCCAATTCCCCCAGCAGCTCCGGTTATAACAACAACCTTGCCCGCTACGCTAAATGCATTTTTACTCATTGTGATCTCCCTTTCAATAAGACATAACTTGTTTTATGGCTTTTGATACTTGATCCACTGAAGGAATTGCAGCCTCAGACATTCCAGGGTTTGCGCTCAGCGGTGCACGGACTGCGCCAACTCGAACGATAGGCCCCTTTAATGATTTGAAGTTGCGTTCAGAAGCTGTTGCCGCAATTTCTGCAGTAATTGAGCCAAATAGTGGCGCTTCATCAAGCACTACTACACGACCGTATTTAGTAACTGCGGTATCGATGGCATCCTGATCGATTGGGAAAAGTGTACGTAAATCAATAACTTCTACGGAAATTCCCTCAGCCTCCAAAGCCGTAGCAGCCTTTGTCGCAGTAACGACGGAGTAACCGTACGTAATGATTGCTGCATCTTTGCCAGCTTTAACAGTCTTTGCTTTGCCAAATGGGACGAAGTACTTTTCATCGCCAATCTCACCGCGTATACCTGATAACTTCTTATGCATTAAAAAGACCACTGGGTCTTCGTTGCGAAGCGCAGTCTTAATTAAACCCTTCACATCCATTGGAGTTGATGGAACTGCTAGTGAGAGACCAGCAGTATGGGCGAAGAAAGATTCAAGGGAGTTGCAATGGTGTGCGCCGCCAAGTGCGACACCAGATGTGGCTCTAATAACCAGTGGAACTGGTCGATCAAACATGAAACGAATCTTTGCCGCTTGGTTAATGATTTCATCCATTGCACCAAGCGAGAAATCAATAAAGTTCAAATCCACAATTGGATGGCAGCCGTACATAGCTGCTCCCATGCCTGCGGCAATCATTGCCGCTTCAGAGATAGGTGCATCCCTAACTTGTTTAACACCAAACTCTTGTGCGATTCCCTTTACTTGCGCAAAGTGGCCGCCGCGCTCTACTAAGTCAGTTCCAAGAATAAAAATATTCTTGTTGCGAGTCATCTCTTCACGTACACCCGATTGAAAGGCTTCGGAATATGTAGGGGTAACGGCTTTTACCTCAGTTGTCATAGTTGCACTCCTAACTTTCCTGAATCTACCCCTTGGGTTACGGATGAAATTTCTGGTTCTGGTGACGATTCAGCAAAGGCGACAGCTTCTTCAATTTCTGTGCGCACTGATGCACGAAGGGCATCTACTTCTGCCTGAGTAGCAAAACCAGAAGAAATTACTTTTTCAGTAAATTTATCGATTGGGTCCTGCGTTGTTCGCCATTGCGTAATCTCTTCTTGAGTTCGATATTGACCTTTTTCGCCTACGTTATGGCCGTAATAGCGGTATGTCAGGGCGTTTATGAATGTAGGGCCTTCGCCAGCCAGTGCGCGCTCGCGGGCTTCAGTGACGTATTTGCGAACCTCCAGAACATCTTGCCCGTCAATATTGTAAGCAGGTAAGCCAAATCCGGATGCGCGTTTTGCAAGATCGCCTCCACCGGTTACTCGACCAACGAAAGTTTCCACAGCGTATTGGTTGTTGTCCACCAAAATGATCAGTGGAAGTTTCCAAATTGCTGCCATATTAATTGATTCCCAAGTTCTGCCGGTGTTCATACCGCCATCACCAATAAAACCAACTGCAATCTTTTTATCCCCTATGTGCTGAATACCAAGTGCGGCGCCCATTGCAATACCGACGCCAGCACCGACAATTCCATTCCCCCCGAAATGGCCTTGTTTTACTTCTGCTAAGTGCATAGACCCACCACGGCCATGCGAAATTCCAGTCGATTTAGTCATGAGTTCGGCCATCACAATTTTTGCTGAATAACCCTTAGCAAGTGTGTGGTGATGAGAACGGTGAGTTGTCGCAATTACATCATCTTTAGCAATAGCAGAGAGAGTTCCAACGGCAACGGCTTCTTGTCCAGATGAGTTGTGCATTCCACCCGGGACTTTTCCACGCAAACATAACTTGTCCGCAGTCTCTTCAAAGTCACGGATCACCATCATCTGTCGTAGTAGCGATACGGCAGTGTTCTTATCTATATTTGTCATTGATTACTCCACTTCGCCCGGTGCAAGCACCACAGCTATCGTATTTCCTGCAGGGACTTCATCATTTACTGCATATTTATGTTTACCCATCACGCCAGAAGTTTCGGCAGGTAAATCCAAAGTTGTCTTATCGGTCTCGATAATTGCAATGACATCACCAGCATTTACTGCATCACCAGGCTGTTTCAACCATTCGAGCAAAACTGCGTTATCCATCGCCATTCCAAGCGCCGGGATGAAAATCTCTTCCATGTGTCTCTCTCTCCTTTTTCCTAGAATGGGCCTGCGGCAAATTTTCCATTGCTGATTGATTGTTTTGTGATGAAATTTACTGCGTCCATTAATCCCCATTCGACTAAGCGAGGACCAGAACTTTTCGAGTACCACGCGATGTGTGGAGAGAGCAGTAAATTCTTAGTTTTACGAATTGGGGCATCTTCAGCTAACGGTTCCTTCTCAAATACATCAAGCCCAGCGCCATCTAAATGTCCGCTTTCAAGAGCCTCAACTAAAGCATCTTCATCAATTAATCCACCACGAGAAACATTAACTAAAATTGAACCTCGCTGCATTAGAGCTAATTCTCGCTTGCCAATCATATGATGAGTTGATGGCATGTATGGAGCATGCATGCTTATGACTTTGCATTTTGTTAAGAGATCATCAAGATTTGTTGTCATTGTTACACCAGGAATTTTTTCAGTCACTGCAGGATCAAACCCGATGACATCCTTCACAAATGGCTGCATTTTCTTAATAAAAGTTTGGCCGATTCGACCGCAACCAATCACGCCAAGCGTGGAATCTTGAAGTGAAGTGATTTCTGCAATCTGTGTCGCTGGAATCCATTTACCGTCCCGGGTAGTTACTGTTGCTTGATAAATTCCGCGGTGTAGCGCTAATGCCATTGCTGCAGCGTGGTTTGCTACTTCGTTGTATGCATATGTTGGTTGAAAAATAACAGGTAACTTATATTTTGCAGCAGCAACTAAATCAATGCTGTCTAAACCAACACCGAGTCGGCTAATGCATTTAACTGATTCCGGCATTTGCGAGATTTTTTCTTCAGTCATTTTATGTAACGCAACTACAACTGCGGCACAATCTTTAGCGGTCGATTGAAGTTCTGCTACGGTTTCAACTGGACCAAAAACAACTTCAAAATCGAACTTTTCAGCAATGGAAGTTGCCCAAGTAGGATCGGCAAGCGCCCCTTCAGCTATGGCAATTTTGACTTTAGGCATCTATTTCTCCTCGTACGGGCTCAGGGGTTTACTGTATACAATTTGCTATCCGAGGGGTAGTGTTTGGCCCTATCAATCTTGCTAATCTCACAAGAGAGGGAAAATCATGAATTTGCCACTTCCTATGCCTGGAAAAGTCATTGCCGTTGGCTTGAACTACAAAGATCACGCAGCCGAAGCCGGCGTACCTATTCCGCTAGCCCCTGTCTTATTTACCAAATGGACTACATCCCTTATTCCTAACGGCGCGGACATCATTTTGCATAAAGGAGTAACCCAACTGGATTGGGAGGCCGAGTTTGCAGTTGTAATCGGCAAGCGCGCCTCACATGTTTCAGAGAGTGAAGCCCTTAGCTACGTATCGGGCTATACCTGCATGAACGATGTGACTGACCGTGAAGCTCAAACCAAAGATGGTCAGTGGGTGCGCAGTAAGTCTTATGACACATACGGACCCATTGGGCCAGTCATTGTCCCAGCTAGCCAGATTCCAGATCCACATAACCTAAAAATTGAAGCTCGTTTAAATGGCAAGACCATGCAAACTAGTAATACCAGCAATTTAATTTTCAATATCCCTTATCTCATTTCATATATCAGCCAACGCGTAACGCTGGAAGTTGGCGATGTCATTACAACTGGAACTCCGCATGGAGTGGGCACTTTCTATAAGCCACCTATCTTCATGAAAGATGGCGATGTAATTGAGATTGAGATTGAAAAAATCGGAATCCTAAAGAACCAAGTGGTAGCTGAGAAGTAATGAGCTACAAAGGTTCACAACGCAAGCTTGCATTAATTACTGGCGGCGCTAACGGTATTGGGTTAGCGACCGCCGATAATTTAGCCCAGAAAGGTTATGATCTTTTTCTTATTGATAAAGATTTGGCCAACCTGGAAGCGGCTAAATCAAGTTTGATAAAGCATGGAACAACAGTCGAAGTATTAAATCTTGATCTATCCGATGGCGCTAACGTGCTAGGAGTAGTCAGTAAAAAGAGCGCTGAATTTGAGGTAGATGCCCTTGTAAACAATGCCGGCATAGGTTTTGCCCGTACCGTAGAGCAAACCACGCTGGATGAGTGGGATTTAACTTTTGATGTGAATATCAAAGCGACCTTTATTATGTGCAAAGTGATTGTGCCACAGATGATTAAAAGAGGCGGCGGGGTCATTGTTAACGTTGCCTCTGCAGGCGCAGTAGTAGGTCTAAAAAATCGCGTGGCGTATTGCTCTTCAAAAGCTGCAGTTGTTGGTCTAACACGCTGTATTGCCGCCGACCATGCAATCGATGGAATTCGAGTTAATGCAATTGCACCGGGAACAGTTGATTCCACATGGATTGGCAGAATTCTTTCTGATGCGGCCGACCCAGTTGCAACTAGGAAATTAATGGAAGCCCGTCAACTTGATGGGCGCATGGGCACACCAGAAGAAGTTGCCCACGGAATTGCATTTTTATTAAGTCCCGAAGCTCGATTTGTAAATGGTTCAGTCTTTTCAATGGACGCTGGGTTAACTGCAGTATGAGCAGAACTTTTAACTCAGGGGTTATAGCAGTAATTAGAACTGAAAACCCTGACCATGCGCTACTAATTGCACGCGCACTCAATGACACTATTGTGGATTCAATTGAAGTCACACTGACAGTTCCTAATGCAATTGAAGTGATTAAGACTTTAGTACGAGAGGGCGTTGAAAGAGTCGGCGCTGGAACAGTAAGAACTGTGGCCCAAGTAAAAGAAGTTGCAAATGTAGGTGGGGAGTTTGTAGTGTCACCACATTCAGATCGCGAAGTTATAGAAGCTGCAGTTAAACATGGTTTAAAAGTTACTCCTGGCGCACTTACTCCAACTGAGATGGTTCAAGCGATGAAGTGGGGCGCTAGCGCAGTAAAGATTTTTCCAATTTGGGCAGTTGGAGGCGTGGAATATGTGCGCAGTGTTTTAGAACCGCTGCCTGATTTGCCGATAGTTGTTTCGGGCGGTGCCACCCCAGAGGAAGTAAAAAAGTATTTAAAATTAGGGGTAAAAGGGGTTTGTTTAGGGGGCGCCCTCTGGAAACAGGAAATCGTTTCAACTGGCAGTATCACAGCTGCGCACGACTATGCAGTTCAAGCGCTTTCTAGGATATAACAAAAGTGACTACACACACCATCTGGTGCCAGTGGCCAGATTTATCAATTCCAAATAATTTTAAACTTATATCTAAGCCACTCGAATCGATGAGTGAGGCCGAGTTATCTGAAATTACTTTCTATGTACCTACATACATGGCTGGAGCTCCAGCACTTGCCTGGATTCCTAAAATGCCTAACTTAAAAATAGTTCAACTTCTCAATGCCGGTTATGACGACGCAATCGCATATTTGCGTCCGGGGTTAGCTTTGTTCAATGCTGCAGGCGTTCATGATCATTCCACTGCCGAGTTAGCTTTAGCTTTGATGCTGGCAAAATTAAGGTTCATTCCAGAGTACGTAAAAAATCAAAACGCTAGGAAATGGGAACACGCAACCACGGGTTCATTAGCTGATAAAACAGTAGCAATTGTTGGTTACGGATCTATTGGAAAAACTTTTGAACGCCTCATTGCAAATTTTCCAATCAAAATTTTGAGATTTGCTCAAACAGCCCGCTGGAAAGTTCTGGCAATTTCAACAATAGATGAATATCTGCCTAGCATTGATGTTGTGGTTCTGATAGTTCCACTGACTGATTCCACCCGGAACTTATTTAATAAAGCAAAATTTAACTTAATGAAACCCGGATCTCTAATAGTTAATGTTGCTCGGGGTGGGGTAATAAACACGGAAGATTTATTGGAAGCCTTGAGAGCGGATCGAATTCACGCCGCTTTAGATGTCACCGACCCTGAACCGCTACCAGCTAATCATCCGCTGTGGGCTGAAAAAAATGTTTTGATTGTGCCGCATGTGGGAGGAGATTCAACATCCTTTGATCCACGAGCTAGGAAACTTGTAACGGAACAACTTTTACAGTTATCGGATGATAAACCGATGATTAATGAAATTAAGTGGGCGCAATGAAATTTGCAGTCTTGGTAATTTTCAAAGTTCTAGTGGACAAAGTTGCAGAATTCAGTGAAGCACTTATTTGGCATAGCGAGAACACGTGGGGTGAATCAGGTTCCATAAAATTTGTTATTTATGTTGATGAGGTTGATTCATCAATTTTTTACTTGTACGAGCTATATGAAAATCGTGGAGAGTTTGAAAAACACACCAAAACCGACTACATCTCAGTTTTCAGTGCTAAAGCTCAGCCAATGCTTAGAGAGCCAACACAGATATTCCGAGGCGTGCCTTTAGTGCCCAATCCGAAATCTGTAAAAGGTGAGGTATGACCGCGCAATATATTCACCCATTTTCATTTGGAGATCGCACACAGTCGGATCTACTAGGTGGCAAAGGCGCAAATCTTGCCGAAATGGTGAAGATTGGATTACCAGTTCCTCCTGGTTTTACTATTACAACGCTAGCTTGTCGCGAATTCTTATTAACCGGTGAGATACCAAAAACTCTTCCGGTAGAACTTGAAGCCGCCTTAAGTAACTTGGAGAAAGAGTTAGGGAAAAAATTTGGTGATCCAAAAAATCCACTCCTAGTCTCAGTGCGATCCGGCGCTAAGTTCTCAATGCCCGGAATGATGGAGACTGTTTTAAATGTAGGAATGACTCCAGAAGTTGCCGAAGCACTGGCACTACAAACCGGTAACCCAAAATTTGCGTGGGATTGTTATCGAAGGTTTGTGGATATGTATGGCCGAATTGTTTGTGAAGTACCGCAAAAGGAGTTCCATAAAATACAACAACGAGTTTTAAATACTTTCGGCGTTTCTGCAATTTCAGATTTGGAAGTAGAAGGTTTACAAGCCCTAGCGGATGGCTACATTAAAGAGACTGAAGCGCTTACCGGAGAAGTTTTTCCAACTGACCCCAGAGATCATTTAAGTAGATCAGTTCAAGCGGTTTTTCATTCGTGGAACTCTGAACGAGCTCAGCTCTATCGCCAACGTGAACGAATTCCTTCTGACCTAGGTACCGCAGTAAATGTACAGTCGATGATTTTTGGAAATCTGAGTGATGACTCGGGAACTGGTGTTGCATTCACACGAGATCCAGCAACAGGGGAGACTGGAAGCTATGGTGATTACTTGGCCAGAGCACAAGGCGAAGACGTAGTTGCTGGAATTCGTAACACAATGTCGCTTGATGACATGGCTAAAAAGTTTCCGAAAGTGCATGCCGAATTAGAAAAGGTAATGGCTAATCTGGAAGCGCACTACCGTGACCTTTGCGATATTGAATTTACCGTTGAAAAAGGCAAGTTATGGATTCTCCAAACACGTGTAGGAAAACGAACTGCAGAAGCGGCATTTCGTATCGCTGTTCAGTTAGTTGATGAAGGAAAAATAACTATAGATGAAGCTCTGGGCAGAGTTGGAGGCGCACAACTTGCACAGTTAATGTTTCCGCAGTTTGATCTCAGAGGTGCAGTAAAAGAACTTGCTCGAGGAATTCCAGCATCACCCGGCGCTGCAGTTGGTGCAGTAATTTTTGATTCAAAGCGGGCACTTGATGCATCACGTGACGGTAAGAAAGTTATTTTAGTTCGCCGCGAAACAAGTCCCGATGATTTAGTTGGAATGGTTGCTGCGCAAGGAATTTTAACTAGCAGGGGTGGAAAGACTTCACATGCTGCAGTTGTGGCACGGGGGATGGGTAAGACTGCCGTGTGCGGAACCGAGAGTATTACCGTTGATGAGAGCGGTGGCTTTTTTACTGTTGGTGGAACAAGTGTGTATGAGGGCGAAATAATCTCAATCGATGGCTCAACAGGTGCCGTTTATTTGGGAGAACTTCCAGTAGTTGCATCACCGGTAACTTCCTATTTAGAAGGTTTGCTCTCTTCAGCAAGTGATGAAGCATCGCCCGTTGTAAAAGCGGTGGATCGAATTCTTACTCACGCGGATAAAATTCGTAAATTAGAAGTCCGAGCAAATGCAGACACACCTGAAGATGCAATTAGAGCTCGAATTCTCGGTGCACAAGGCGTGGGGTTGTGCAGAACTGAGCACATGTTTCTCGGCCCACGCCGCTCATATGTAGAGCGTTTAGTTTTGGCCGAAAATGAAGACGTACAACGTGGCGTGATTAGCGAGATGGAAGTTTTACAACGCGCAGACTTTGTTGGAATCATGATGGCGATGTCAGGTTTGCCGGTAACTATTCGCTTACTTGACCCACCGTTACATGAATTCCTGCCGCCACTAGCCGAATTAACAGCAAATATGGCTCGAGCTGAAGCACTCAACAGTGAGATTTCAGCCCGAGATAGTGCAGTTTTCGCGGCGGTAAAGCGCATGCATGAATCTAATCCAATGTTGGGGTTGCGCGGTGTGCGTCTTGGGATCTTGATTCCAGAGCTATACAAAATGCAAGTTCGAGCACTCATCCACGCATTAATTGAAGTCCGCAAATTGGGCCATGATCCAAAACCAGAAGTAATGATTCCGTTAGTCGCTACACAACGCGAACTACTTTACTTACGTGAATCTTTGGAAGAGGAAATTAGTAAAACATTTAAGGGAACTGGTCAAAGTGCCACTATTCCAATAGGCACAATGATTGAAACGCCACGCGCTGCAATAACTGCCGAACGGTTAGGTGTCTATGCTGACTTTTTCTCATTTGGTACAAATGATTTAACGCAACTTACATGGGCTTTTAGCCGCGACGATGTCGAATCATCCTTCTTGCCACGTTACCTTGATTTGGAACTCCTCCCTTTTAATCCATTTGAATCACTTGATCAAGCTGGTGTTGGAATTCTGGTTAAGACTGCAACGGATCAAGCACGTTCAATTCGACCAGATTTTAAAATAGGAGTCTGTGGTGAACATGGTGGTGATCCTTCGAGTATTCATTTCTTCCACACGATTGGTCTTGATTATGTGTCTTGTTCCCCTTATCGCGTGCCAGTAGCACGACTTGAAAGCGGTCGGGCGGTTGTGCAAGTACACGGCGTTAATTCAAACTTAACCCTTGGCTAATTTACTTAATTACGTGCCCTGGGATAGATGAAATTAATTTCTTTGTGTAATCCTGCTTTGGATTATTGAAGATTTCTTCAGATTTCCCGTGTTCAACAAAGATTCCATCTTTCATGACATATACATAATCTGAGAGATATCTGATGACACCTAAATCATGAGATACCAAAACAATCGACAAACCCTTTTTGATCAGATCATTGAAGAGACCTAGAAGTTGGGCCTGTGCACTCTGGTCAATTGCAGAAGTTGGTTCATCGGCGATTAAGACACTTGGCTGAGCTGATAGAGCTCGTGCCACGCTGGCTCTCTGACGCTGTCCACCAGACAACTTACTTGGGAATTTTTGGGCGTCGAGATTACTTATACCCATGCTTTCAAGTAAATCCAAGGCGACCTTGGTGGATGTTTTTTTATCAAGGCCTTGGTGCTGGCGAATTGCTTCGGCTACCGCTTTAACTATGCGCATTCGTGGATTCAAACTGCCATAAGGATCTTGGAAAACCATCTGTACTTCTTTACGAAGGGCTCCTTGGTATGTGTTCTTACCGCTTTGAATCGGGGAGCCCATAAATGTTACTGAACCCGATGTAGGTATCTGCAAACCAGAGAGCACTCTGGCAAAGGTTGATTTACCGCTTCCCGATTCACCTACGATTCCAATTGTTTGGCCTTTAGGTAAAACAAAATCTATATGATCAACAGCTTTGATAATGTCACCGTAAGAATCAAAAGTCACAGAAACATCTTTTGCTTCAATAATATTCATTGCTTCACTATCTCGCAATCTCATCATATCGAAGGCAAGAACTTTGATGGTTATTGCCAATAGAAATTAGTGGTAAATCTTGTTTGACTCGGCAAAGATCAGTTACAAAGTCACAGCGCTCTGAGAATCTGCAACCTTCGGGCCAGCTACCAACCGATGGCGGTTGACCATTGATAGTTTTAAGTTCACCTTTTGGCTCGACTAAATCGATTCGAGAATTATAAAGTGCAATTGTGTATGGGTGTTTTGATGATTTAATTGACTTTGATGGGATCTTCTCAACTGTCGTGCCTGCGTGCATCACCACAATATCGTCACAAATTTCATTGATTAGCGGTAAATCATGTGATACCAAAATAATTGAGGTATTGAAATCATTACGAATCTGCTTTAGCAAATCCATAATTTCTGCCTGTACAGTTACATCTAGACCAGTGGTTGGCTCATCGGCAACGATTAATTGAGGTTGCTGGGCAATAGCGCAAGCAATCATGACGCGTTGCTTCATACCCCCGGAAAGCTCATGCTGGTACTGCTTTAAAACAGTCTCTGGGCGGCGAATTTGGACGATATTCAAAAGCTCAATGGCACGTTTTTCAACATCAACTTTTGGAAAATTTTCATCCTGCTCAATAGCTTCAGCTAGTTGGGCACCAATTGTCATAACTGGATTAGGCCCAGCCAGTGCGCTCTGAGGCACATAACCAATTCGCTTGCCGCGAATCTCACTCCAAGTACTTTGTTTGGCAGCCACTAAATCAATTCCATCAAAGACTAATTCCCCGGATGCGATGTAAGCACCACGTCGGCCGAGAGTTCCAACTAGAGAACGACACAGCATGGTCTTTCCTGAACCGGATTCGCCGATTAAACCAATAATTTGTCCGGGTTCAACAATTAAAGTCGCAGAATCCACGATTGAGAGTCTTTTAGTTCGTGTAACGCGGACGTCAATTTTTAGATTTCTAATCTCTAGAAGGTTGTTGGCGGCCACTTACATACCTCTATCTCTTCGAGATATACCTTCAACAATAAATGAGAGCGAAACTGCGGACCAGCATAGAGCCAAGCCGGGGAAAATTACCAACCACCATGATTGGGCTAAATAGGCACGGCCATCAGCGATCATGGATCCCCACTCAGCCATTGGTGGTTTAGCGGCTAAACCTAAGAAAGATAAACCAGATACAACCACGATAACCAAAATAAAATCACTCAGAGCATAAGCCACGGTCTCTGACGATACGTTAGGAGCAATATGCTTTAAAACAATTCGGCGCTTAGAGAAACCAAGCGTTCTTGCGGCTTCAATATAGTTTTGTTTAGATACTACGACAGCACGAGTTCTTGAAATACGGGCATATCTAGCCCAGTTCGTTATCGCAAGAATAATAATTACACTCTTTAATCCGGAGCCCAAGAAAGTCAACATTGCAACTGCAATAATCAATAATGGGAAAGCATTTATTCCATCAATGATTGAACCAACCAAGCTGAGTACATATTTATTCTTAGCCAGACCCAGCAAAATGCCGATTATTGTGCCAATTATCAAGGGAATACTTACACCGAGAAAAGCTACGCCCAAATCAATTCCAACGCTAGAAAAGGTCCTCGTCATAACATCTCTGCCTAGTTGGTCTAAACCAAAAGGATGTTGGAAGCTGGGTGGGCGAAATGGATCGCCGACAAAGGCATCGGATTTGTACTTACCGAAATTAGGAATAAGTATGCCAAGAATGATCATTATTCCAAGCATGAGAATTCCAGAGAATATTCCAAACCCTCCAGGAAGTGAGAGCCACTCTTTAAATTTAGCAATGCGCATTTTCATATTTTCACTCTTCGATCTAACGCATAGGCAATTACATCTCCGATAAAACTTAAGAAAACCGTTATCACTCCAAAGATCAAAAGAATTCCCTGCACAACTGGATAGTCACTAGTGAGAACTGCATTAACCATTTCGCGGCCAATTCCAGGAAGGGTGAAGATAGTTTCTAAGATAACCGTTGCGCCTAACATTGTTCCCATCATGTATGAGAGTAAAACCACTGTAGGGGCTAGCGAAGGTTTCAAAATATAAAACCAGAAAAACTTGCGACGCCCAACTCCTCGAATAATTCCTGTTTCAACGAATTCTTCTTGCTTGGTTTCAACAACTGAACTAAATAGCACGCGAGAAATAACCGAAGTCATAATGAGCGTATTCACGACGACCGGCAACCACAGATATTTCAGATTCTGTGGGAATTGTGGTTCATAACCAAAGACGGGTGACCAATGAACCCGAACTGTAAAGATCAAAATTCCGACCATTGCAATAAAAAAGTTAGGTGTCGCCAAAATAACCGCAGTTATTCCACGGAATGCATAAACAATGGGTGCTCGGCCAGACCAGGCGATTGCAGTCCCAATCGGAATGGAGAGAATTATGGCAAAAATCGTTGAAAAAATAATTAAGTAGACCGTAAGCGGAAGGGTAGATGCAATAATCTCTTTTACACTTCGGCCGGTTTGAAGAGAAACTCCAAAGTTTCCATGCAATAAATCCAGAATATATGTCTTAAATTGATGAAAAATACTGCCGTCTAAATTGAGTTGCTTTCTTAGCTGTTCAATTGCAGCTGCATCCACACCTCCTAATCGAGCCGAAGCCGGATCCCCTGGAATGATGCGCATTACTGCGAAAGAAATAACCATGACCCAAAATCCCACCGAGACTGCCCGGCCTAATCGTCCGAAAACTGTGCGCAGCATCTGATTTTTCAACAAACCTACACACCACCTTTCGCAAATTAGAAACTATGGGATTAGCCAGAAGAGTTAACAAGGTAGTTTCTAATTACCTTGTTAACTCTTCCAACTTTCTAGCTAAGTGCTCTCACACCCAGCTGCCCCTCGAGAACAAATTATTTTCGTTGAGAAAATTAACTTGTTGGTAGCGCAGGATTTGTCGCAATAACAAATTGCAACTGTCCTGGCATAAGTGCTTGAACTAATCCAGGTCCAATAATGCTACCGGATAGATAGAAGCGTGTTCCGACTGGGATAAATGTTGAAAGATCCCAAGCGATTTTTTCAACTTGCGCCAGCTTGTCTTTAATAATTACTGGGCTAGTTGCTGAACCAGCTTCATCAAGCAAACGCTTGGTATCAACAAGAGTGGCATCTGGGATGTTTGCATTTGCTGCCCACACACCACCTGGATAGAACCAGTTACTCAATTGCAGAATTGGAGTTGCGGCATTGTTTCCAAACCACATTGCTTCCCATTCACGCTTATTGATTACACCGGAAATGTTGGTATCTGGAGTAACCATGTTGATGGTTGCATCGATACCAATAAATGCCAAGTTAGCCTTAACGATTGACACTGCATCCTGCCAAAGGACACGGTTTGGTACATCCAAGTTCATCTTAAATCCACTTGGATATCCTGCTTGCTTAAGCAAGAGACGTGCGGCTGCAGTATCTCGAGCACCATTCTTTGGAATAGAGCAGAGGTAGTACTGGTTATTAGTATTGAACTGCATACCGCAGTTCGGACCAGATAGACCATTGAATGCAATGCGCATAATTGAAGCACGGTCAATTGCAAGCGAAATTGCTTGGCGAACGCGCGCATCCTTTAGCGCCTTATTTGGCTGACCGACACCCATGTTGAAAGCCAACATGAAAGTACCAGAGTCTTTAGCCGCAGCTACACGGTATTTAGTCTTATCAAACTTTGTCTGTGCAGCAGCTAATGGAAGCTCCATTACGTAGTCAACTGTGCCTGCTTGGAAAGCGGCAAGTCGAGTATTTGCATCAGGAATAGTTACGACGCGAAGTTCCTTGGTAACTGGCTTTGCCCAGTAATTTGGATTTGCAACCGCTACGAATAGATCAGTACCTGGAGTAAATGTCTTGACCATCATTGGGCCAGCACTTACAGGGTTCTTGAAGTATGTGGCTGCAGCTGCAGCAGTGTTTGTTTTTGAAGCTGGGTGAATTCCCATAAATTGTTGCGCTAGTGCAAAGTGGAAGTCAGTGTAAGGAGACTTAAGAGTCCACACCAAAGTGTGATCATCCTTTGCAACAACTTTCTCTACTTTAGCAATATAGGAAGCAGAGGATTTTGAAGTTACCCAACGCTGGAATGAGTTCACAGCATCTGCTGCAACTAATGGAGTTCCATCAGAGTAATTAATAGTTCTCAAAGTTTGCGTTACAGTTAGAAAATCTGAAGAAATAGTTTCTGAGGTAACTAAGTCACGAGCTGGAAATCCATCCGCGTTGAAGCGATACAGTTGTCCTTGGACAATGTAAGCCATCTGGCTCTCGGTGTAACCACCAACTGGAGTCACGGCATCTAGTGAGCCAACTCTTTGCAACGCTGCGTAGGTTACTGAATCACAATCAGCAGTTTTTGCTACAGATTTGAGATTACAGTTTTTTCCTGAAACAGCGTTTGCGGATTGAAGTCCGACGAAGCCGGTAAGGGCAAGAGCGAGGGTTGCTCCAATCGCAATAGCTTTATTCTTGCGATTTATTAGCATGTATTGCCTTTCCTAAGGATTAAACTATCCGGTAAATGGTTAACGGTTTACAGAAGACTAGGGCAGGCACTCACATAGTTCAAGAGGCTGACCGTATTTTTTGGCAGTTTTTTAAGCCAGCGTTGAGATAGTCACCCCATATGTGTGGGCTATTTGTTGGATATTTTCCCGTAACCCAGCACTGACCGATACTCCTGATACCTCTCTTTTAGCCTTGGTTCTGTGCTCAAATTCCCCGGGCATCAGCACACAATCTGGTTCACCAGCGGTGTGCATAATATTCTGAAATTGCGAAGCCATTGATCGAAACAGTTCAGGCGAAGCAAATCGAGTGGTATCTACGGCCATAAATAAAGTTCCGTTACCAAATCCATTATCGGCAATGGCTGCTGGCATATTTCCAGAGAGGATTCCGGCGGCTAAATCAATCAGGACAGAAAGGCCAGAACCTTTGTGGCCGCCGAAAGCAATAAGTGAACCGCCATCAGTTAAGTCTGCGGCGTTGGTAGAGGGATTCCCATTTTTATCCAATAGTGAACCTGACTCGATAGATTCACCATTCATTCCAGCCAGAATAATTTTGCCAGCTGCTACAACTGCAGTTGAAAAATCTAAAACGTAGTTGTAGTCATCGGCTCCAGGTACCGACCATGCATACGGGTTAGTTCCTAATACCCTTTTAGTCCCCCCGAAAGGGGCAACAATTGGTCCACCGGTATTGCAGAATGCGATTCCCATCATTCCTGCCTGTGCGATTAAATCAACGTATTCACCGAGACGCCCAATGTGGTTCGTTTTGCTTAAAACAACGGTTGCAGTTCCATATTTTTTGGCCATTTCAATAACAGTTTCAGTAGCAAGATAAGAAGCGCTCTGCCCCCAACCCCATCCGCCATCAATTAAAGCGGTAGCTTCTTTAACCCATTCAACTCGAGGGTATGCATTTGGAATTAAATTCCCAGATTCAACCCAACCGGAATATTCTATCAATCTAATAATTCCATGGGAGTCGTGTCCAACTAGATTTGAAAGTACAAGAGATTGAGAAACCGCGCTCGCTAGATCTAGAGGAGCACCCATTCCAGAAATAACCGAAGTAGCTATTTCCACCAAGGTATCTGCTGAATATGTCGTATCGTAACTAGACAAACTTGGCCTCAACTAAGCCTAAATCGCCAAAATCTACGCTCACTAAGTCACCCGGTTGCACAAAGCAATGTCCAGTGCATGTTCCAGTGCTGACAAATTCACCCGCAAAAACACCTCGACCACGTTCACGCACCCAGTTAATCATCCAAGTCAAACTAGTTACCGGGTGCCCCATGGCTTGGATTCCTTGGCCAGATTTTATGTATGAGTCATTTACATACAGATCAATGTTAGCTTTTGGTAAATCTATCTCTTGCCAATCCTTGATTTTATTTCCTACGACAAATGCTGCGCCACCAGCGTTGTCATACATCCCACCAAAATATCCACCAATGCTGTACCAGTCTTCGAAAACAGAATCACCAATTTCAATTACTGGTGCCAATGATTCAATACCCGCGCGTAAGTCGGCTTCGCTGTATGGCTTGTCACGAACTGGAAAATCTTGGCCAAGCTGAAAAGCAAATTCACATTCGCATAAACGATAATTAACAAAAAATTCTGATGGAACTTCTGCGGGACTATTCATAACTGATCTTTTGAAAAGCCGACCAGGTGACGGTTCTGGAATATTTTCAGCTTTTCTCACATCCAAACTTGCTGCGCCAACTTTCCAACCCGCACCTTCCCAACCAAGTGCATACTCCAACTTTAAAATCACTTCTTCCATAGATTTCCACGATCTAGCCCGCAAGCGCTCAGGCATCACTACGGGTGTCCGGGTTTTTCTACCCGTTGAAATTAACTCCAAGACTGCGTCAATTTCTTTCGGGGTTAAATCACTTTCACGCGAAGATGGCACCGAGCCGCCTGGTGGGGTTGGGCCATGTATAAGTCGGCCCCGATCACTCAAATAATCTAATCGAGGCGTATTTTTGTTCGCTCTAATTAATTGGAGGCGCTGAATTTCGTAGGTAGTCATAATTGTTTTATGTTAACAGGGGAAAGTTTGAGCGTATAGAGCACGCCCATGATGAGCGTTAAGCAAGAAGTATAAGATTGGTTCATGGCCGCATACAAAGTCGCAATAATCGGAGCAGGGCCAGCGGGCTATTTTGCAGCGCAAGCTCTGCATAATTCTCAGAACGAAGACCGCGTTTTTGCAATCGACATGATCGAACGCCTACCAACACCGTGGGGTTTAGTTCGAAGTGGAGTTGCACCCGATCACCCAAAGATTAAAACGGTTTCTAAAGTATTTGAAAAAATCGCGGCCGACCCTAATTTTCGCTTGTTTGCTAACGTTGAAATTGGTAGTGATATAACTATTGCCCAGCTTCAAGAAAAATACGATGTTGTCATTATCGCCACAGGTTCATCCCTTGGGAAAAAGCTAGGAATTCCCGGCGAAAATTTACCTGGCTCAATGTCGGCCGCAGAATTTGTCCCTTGGTATAACGCGCATCCAGATTTTGCTGACCACAAAGTTCCACTTGATTGCGACACTGCAGTTGTAATCGGTGCGGGCAACGTTGCAATGGATGTGGCGCGCATGTTGGCACTTGAACCTTCCGAGTTAGATCCCACCGATACTGCCGACCACGCTATCGATGCCTTTAAAACCAGTGCTATTCGCGATGTTTACATCAGCGCTCGCCGTGGCCCTGAACACGCAGCTTTTACTTCTCCCGAACTTCGTGAGCTTCCAAAGCTAGAACACACCAATGTTGTTATTAATAAGCAAGATATCGAAGCCGCACTTATACGTGCCGGTGCCGAACCTGAAAAAGACGTGAAATCTAATCTTGATGCGATGCTTTTAATTGCCGAAACTCAAAAAAGCGCGCACGAGCGCACTATGCGTTTTCTTTTTCAGCACACACCACAGCAAATTTTAGGAACTGATCACGTAGAAGGTGTCCAGTATTCAACGCCGAATGGAGATGTCACGATTAAATGCGGGTTAGTTATTACAGCCATTGGCTATCAAGCTGCCAGCATTGATGGGGTGCCATATGCCAACGGCAAAGTTGTTAATACCGATGGCCGCGTGAAAGAAAATCTTTATGTCGTGGGCTGGGCCAAGCGCGGACCTTCGGGAGTAATCGGCACTAATAAATCCGATGCTGCAACAGTTATTGAATTAATCGTTAGCGATTTGAAAGCCCCCAAGAATGCCGGCGATATTTCCGATCTGCTTACGAATCAAATCGTTATTGATCAACTTGCGTGGCAGAAAATCAATGAAGCCGAAGTTGCTGCAGGGCAGCCATTGGGCAAACCGCGCGTCAAGCTTCTGCGCAAAGCCGATTTCTTTAAGTTTCGATAAGCGAAACCTTCTATTTACTTAGAATTTACTGAGCATCCACATGAGGCTGTTTGGGTGGGCTAATGAAATCAACCCTCCACATCAGAAAAATCACCGGCTTTGGCGCACTTGCCACAGCCATCGCACTCTTGGTCACAACGCTTGTACCTACAGCGCATGCAGTGACATATTCCCTACCTAATGCACCAACAAACGTAACTTCATATGTCGGTTCACACGGAGTTGTAGTTAAGTGGACTCCAGCCGAAGATGTGACTCCCGCAGTAACTGGTTATGTTGTTTCAGCGGGTGCAGGTTCATGCCCTATCTGGGTTCCCATCAAGCACAGCTCAGTTGTAACAATGCCAATTGTTTCAGGACAGCCAGGTGGTACACCAACTGTGCAAGCAGTAAACGCTTATGGTTTCTCAAAGCCTGGAGTTTCAAATAAATCTTTTACTGCCGCGCAAATTGCACCAGTGGGTTACAGCAGTAACCGAGTACTACAAATCTTGCAGTTCAGTGATCTCCATGGAGCCATCGAAACCGGAAGCTCTTTCGGAACTCCACTTTTGATGACTAACTTTGCTGCCGATCGCAAGACTGCTGCAGCAACGATTACGGTTTCATCAGGAGATAACATTGGCGCAGCTCCTCCAATTTCGACAGAGTTTGAAGAGATGCCAACAATCGAATCAATGAATTTAATGAAGGTCGACGCATCAACATTCGGTAATCACGAGCACGATCGCTCATTAGCGCACGTCCAAAAAGTTATTGGAGCATCTGATTTTCAATGGGTTGTTGCTAATTACGGCGATGAGTCACTTTCGGTGCTGAAGTCCGGCACAAAAGCCGCAAAAGCTTTCACCATTATTGATCGCGGTGGAATTAAAGTTGGAATTGTTGGTGCTAATACACCTGAAACAATTGAACAGGTATTTCCTGGAAACCTTGATTACAAAGATGCTTCAGGTGCCAAGAAGACAATTCAGATTCAACCAGGTGTGGTTGGAATTAACAAGGCAATTGTTGACGCTAAGGCTGCTGGCGCTGAGATTGTTGTTGTGATGATTCACCAAGGATGGACTGAAAACTCTGACGGTGTTGCAAAAGGCTTGTACAACAACCTCGCAGCTAACATCAAGGGCGCTTCAGTTATCTACGGTGGTCACAGCCACCAGACATTCTCAACATTAATTCCAGCTGCAGGTCGCGCACAGACACCAATTTTGCTCGGTGAAGTTCGCAATGCTGGTGTGGAATACACACGTTCACAAATCTGTATTCAAAATGGAAAAGTTGTTGGCTCTGCGCTCCAAGATGTCTTAAAAGCAGCAACTCCAACAATTAATACAGGCGTTGTAAGTACGGTAACAACGCCAGATCCTGAAGGAACTGCACTTATTAAAAAGTATAAGGATCAACTTAATTCCAAACTAGATGTAAAGATTGGTTCTGTTTCAGGTGTATTCCCACGCGGTGGATCACCAGCAGTAGAGCGTTCAGGTGAAAATCCAATGGGTGATTACATTGCAGATTTGCTACGTGCTAAGTACAAGACTGACTTTGCACTTTCAAACGGTGGTGGAATCCGCGATACATTCCCAGCCAAGAACTACATCCCAGCTGATACAACTCTTGTTCGCACTGGAACTGGTGCACTTGATGTAACTCTTGGAGATGCACTCACGGTCTATCCATTCGGTAATCAAGTTGCAACAACTGTTGTAACTGGAGCTAACCTTTGGAAAGCACTTGAAAACGGTGTTGGCGGAAACTACCCAGCAGATGGACGTTTCCCTCAAGTATCTGGTTTGAAGTTCTCATTTGATTCTTCAAAACCACTTGGAAGTCGTATCGTTTCTGTAACTAAGAACGATGGAACTCCAATTGCTAAGGATGCAACTGAATACACACTTACAACTCTGGATTACATCATTTATGGTGGCGACGGATACGTAGATGTGTTCTCACCTGCTAAAGCTAAGGTTTATGGCGCATTACTTGATGTATTCGTAGATGCACTGAAGGCTGACAAGGCTGCAGGTAAAGTTACTCAAGTCCCAGTCCTTGATGGACGTGTGAAAAAACTTGGCTAATTAAGTAGTAATCACTAAGGGCGTCGGTTAACTCCGGCGCCCTTTGTGCTTTATTTACGCTGGTATTTGGCATTTGGGCAGTCAATAAAAAGCAGGTAAGATGCGCAGGCTGTACAAAATTAAATATGCGCGCGTAGCTCAACGGATAGAGCATCTGACTACGGATCAGAAGGTTAGGGGTTCGAATCCCTTCGCGCGCACAAGTTAAGCTCTCGGTGCCTTTCACACCGGGGGCTTTTCTTCTTTTTATATAGGTAATACTTATGCCATGTCCAAGATCCTTGTAACGGGCTTTGAAGCCTTTGATAAATCAGCGCTCAACCCTTCAGGTGAAATAGTTAAAGCACTTATCGGTGATGATCTTGTAACGGCGATACTGCCGGTAGTTTTTGGTCAGGCCAGCGCACAGTTGCGTGAACTCATTGATCTGCATAAACCAAGCGCAGTGCTGTGTTTAGGTCAAGCAGAGGGCAGAAGCGTGATGACTCCTGAGCGCATTGCAATTAACTTAGATGATGCCCGGATTGCAGATAATGCAGGTAATCAACCTAAAGAGCAGAGAATTATTGATGATGGCCCTGATGGCTATTTCTCAACGCTGCCCATTGAGAAGATGGTTGCATCTATGAAAGCGGCAGGAGTTCCAGCTTCGATTTCACTGAGCGCTGGAACATTTGTGTGTAATCACATTTTTTATGTATTGCAGGATTACTTAAAAGAGAGCAACATACCTAGCGGATTTATGCATGTGCCCTTGATGGATGAACAACGCAAAGAGTTTGCCAACCTGCCAACCATGCCTATTAGACAGATGAGTGCAGGAGTAGAAATAGCTCTAGATCAGTTACGTATATTACCCGCGTAGAGCTTTAGCAAAGGATTCGAAATCCTCCACCAAAATATCAACTTCTTTTTGGCCGTGTGCCAAAGAAATTAACCATTGCTCATCTAATCCCGGAGGCGTAATGATTCCGCGATTAAGTGACCACAGCCAT
>Ga0304728_1001015_pt1 | contig 21321 bp, 17 predicted proteins | sample C_130625_MF_Meta_FD_190476 | JGI IMG/M metagenome (GOLD analysis project Ga0304728, IMG submission 190476) | Freshwater microbial communities from Lake Croche, Canada to study carbon cycling - C_130625_MF_MetaG (v2) (version 2) | ecosystem: Environmental > Aquatic > Freshwater > Lake | place... | reverse complement strand
GGTCGTCGTCGTCGTAACCGCGACGAACTTCAGCCGATCGATGCTCCGAGCTACACCCCTCGTGAAGCACCGATCCCAACTGGTGAAGTTGTCGTAGAGCGCGCGTCAACCGCGCAGGATCTCGGCCCCAAGATGAATCGCACGGCGGCCGACGTCGTTCGCTTCCTCATGCAACAGGGCGAAATGGTCACGGCGACACAGTCGCTGAGCGACGACATGATCGAACTCTTTGCAGCCGAAATCGGCGCATCGATTCGTCTCGTCAACCCTGGTGAAGAACAAGAAGTCGAGCTGCAGAAGCTTCTCATGCTCGAAGAGGACGTCGACGACGCAACCTACGAAGCGTGGCCGCATCGTCCGCCGGTCATCACCGTTATGGGTCACGTCGATCACGGCAAGACCAAACTTCTTGATCAGATTCGTAACGCCAACGTTGTTGCCGGCGAAGCCGGTGGCATCACCCAGCACATCGGTGCCTATCAGGTCACCCAAGACGAGCGTGCGATTACGTTCCTCGATACCCCGGGCCACGAGGCGTTCACCGCTATGCGTGCTCGCGGTGCCGATGCAACCGACGTGGTCATTCTTGTTGTGGCTGCCGACGACGGTGTCATGCCGCAAACAATCGAAGCCATCAATCACGCGAAGGCTGCCGACGTTCCGATCATCGTTGCCATCAACAAGATCGACCGCGACAACGCTGATCCCACTCGGGTAATGCAGCAGTTGTCCGAGCACGCACTTGTCCCAGAAGCATGGGGCGGCGAAACCGTCATGGTCGAGGTTTCGGCACTCCAGAACCTCGGTATCGATGATCTTCTCGAGAACGTGCTCATCATGGCCGACCTCGAAGATCTCCGAGCGAACCCCGATGGTCGTGGTCGCGGCGTTGTTCTCGAATCGAACCTCGACATTGGTCGTGGTCCGGTCGCCACCGTGCTCGTGCAACACGGAACGCTGCGTGTCGGCGATCCCATGGTTGCGGGCGCCGCGTGGGGTCGTGTCCGAGCGATCATCGACGACAAGGGCAATCAGATCAAAGAAGCTGGCCCTTCGGCTCCGGTGCAGGTGCTTGGTCTTTCCGACGTTGCGATCGCTGGCGATCGTTTCGTCATCGCACCCGACGAAAAGACTGCTTCCAAGGTTGCGGCAACTCGCGAGCATTGGCTCCGTGTTGCCACCATTGGCCGTGAAGCTCACGCGATGAGCGGTGGCGCCAAGCTTGAAGACATCTTCCAGCAGATTCAGGCAGGCGAGGCGGCAACGCTCAACCTCATTCTGAAGGCCGACGTCACCGGTTCACTTGAAGCACTTACCGAGAGCCTCAAGCGACTCGAACGCGACGAGGTCAAACTCGCATTCGTGCATCGCGCTGTCGGTGGCATCACGCAGAACGATGTCCAGTTGGCGGCCACGTCCAACGCCACGATCCTCGGCTTCAATGTCCGACCCGATCGTCAGGCTCGTGAACTGGCCGACACTGAGCACGTTGAAATTCGTGCCTACGAAATCATCTACCAGGTGCTTGAAGATATTGAGAAGGCCATGCTTGGTCTCCTTAAGCCTGAGTACGAAGAAATCGTTACGGGCGAAGCCGAGGTCCGCGAGATCTTCCGTGTGCCGAAGGTTGGCGCTATCGCCGGCTGCTACGTCACCAACGGACAGATCACTCGTGGCACCAAGGTGCGCTTCCTTCGTGAAGGAACCATCATCTGGAAGGGTTCGGTCGCGTCGCTGCGTCGCTTCAAGGACGATGTCCGCGAAGTTGCGGCTGGTTTCGAGTGCGGTATCGGTCTCACCGATTTCCAAGACCTCAAGCCGGGCGACATCATCGAAACCTACGAAGACCGCGAGATCCCGCGCACCTAAGTTCTGTCGGACGGCTTGCCGTTCGGATTCCTTCGTGTCAACCAGGAGGCGTTTGCATGAGTCGACGAAGCAACCACGGCTCGGCCCGACAGTATCCGCGCACTGCTCGTCTCAACGAGTTGTTGCGCGAGATCATCGCGGGCGAACTCGAACGCATGGATGACGATCGTCTCCATCTCGTAACTATTACCTCGGTCGATATCGAAGGTGACCTTCGCCATGCCAAAGTGTTCTTCGATTCGATTCAGGACGAAGAAGGCGATCCCGAGGTGCTCGAAGCCTTTGGTGAGATTCGCTACAAGTTGCAATCGGCTATTGGACGCGAAGCGCGTATGAAGCGCACCCCGGAGCTTTCATTTGCTCCTGATCCCGCGGTTCGCGCCGGAGCTCGTATCGAATCGTTGTTGGCCGAAGGCCCCCGACCGGAACCCGACACCACCGAATCGTGAGCGCGAAGAAGCGCGACGACGGGCCCGACGGTCTCGTCGTCGTCGACAAGGACGCGGGTTGGACCTCGCACGATGTCGTTGCGAAGTCGCGAGGGCTGCTGGGTACACGCAAAGTCGGACATTCGGGAACGCTCGACCCCGACGCCACGGGAGTCTTGCTTCTCGGCGTTGGGCGCGTCACGCGCCTTTTGAAATATCTCACTGCGTTGCCCAAGACCTATACCTGCGAAATCGTCTTCGGAACAGAAACCTCAACGCTTGATGCGGCTGGTGACGTCACTGCTACGCATGACATGTCAGGTCTGACCTTTGCTCAGATCGAGGCAGCAGTTCCACAACTCACCGGCGACATCATGCAGATTCCACCGATGGTGTCGGCAGTGAAGATCGACGGAAAGCGATTGCATCAACTCGCGCGAGAAGGAATTGAAGTCGAGCGTGCGCCGCGCTCAGTCACTATTCATCGCTTCACAGTTGCGCCCACGAATGATCCACTCGTCATCACTGCGGAGGTGGAATGTTCCTCGGGCACCTATGTGCGTACGTTGGCTGCCGATCTTGGCCATGCACTTGGCGGGGGTGCGCACCTTCGTGAACTTCGACGAACTGCCATCGGTTCTTTCACGCTTACTGAAGCGCACGCACTTGAAACGGTCTCGCCCGATGTGCTCCTGAGCCCCGCCGAAGCCATGCGGGATAATCCCACCGTGGTGGTGACCGAGGCCGAACGCATCGATGTTGGCCACGGAAAGGCGCTCACGATCGATGAGCGATTCGTCGGCGAGGGGCCCTGGGCCGTTGCTGACAGTGAAGGTCGTCTGCTGGCGATGTACATCGCTCATCGTGGCGGCACCGCCAAGCCCGATGTTGTCGTTGCCCCGGTCGACGGACGGTAGCGTTCGATTGGTCATGGACGTCATCTACGACAACGACGAAACGCATCTGGCAGGACAGGGCTCTGCTGTCACCATCGGCGCGTTCGATGGCGTCCATCGCGGGCACCGTCAGGTCATTGCCACGTTGCGTGGACTTGCTGCTGAGCGCGGACTCCGAACGGTGGTTGTCACCTTCGACCGTCACCCAGCGTCAGTTGTTCGGCCCGACTCCGCTCCACTGCTCCTCACTGACCTCGACCAGAAACTTGAGCTCCTTGCAGAGTGCGGTGTCGATGTCGTCTTTGTTGTGCGCTTCGACGAGCAACGTGCTCAGGAAACGGCGGCTGAATTCATTACGGCTGATCTCGTAGGAACGCTCAACGCAAAATTGGTCACCGTCGGTAGTGACTTCCACTTTGGCAATAAGCGCACTGGCAACGTGGAACTCCTTACTGAAATGGGTGCCGACCTTGGTTTCGAGACGCTGGCCCACGAACTTGTTGATCTGAATGGTCAACCGTCAACCGAGTCAGTGTCGTCAACGCGAATTCGTGCTGCGCTGCGCAGCGGCGATCTCGATTCGGCCAATGCAATGTTGGGCCGACCTCATGAGGTGCGAGGCATCGTTGGTCACGGCGACGGGCGCGCGCGTGACCTTGGGTTCCGCACAGCAAACCTTGCGATTCCCGAAACAATTTGTTTACCCGCCGACGGCATCTATGCCGGTTGGTGTCGGACTCCCGATGGTGTCAACCGAGCGTGTGCTATTTCGCTTGGCCGACGTCCGACGTTCTACGAATTCGCCGATACATCGCTGCTCGAGGCGCACCTCATCGACTTCGACGCCGATCTCTACGGTGAAGAACTCGCAGTGCAGTTCGTCTCGCATCTTCGTGACGAACTGAAATTCGACTCAATCGATGCGCTCATTGCCCAGATGGGTAAAGACGTCGATCAATGTCGCAAACTTCTGCTGGGTTAATCGTTACCAAGGTTCGTCGGGAATGCCGAAGTGCTCGCTGTAGGCGCGCATCTGTTCGCGACGAGCCGGTACATCGATTCCGATTTGGTCGACGTCGTAGATGACTTTGCCGAATCGATCGCGTTCGTGCGTGGCCCCGTACTCGGCCAAAGCTGCTTCGGCCCGTGCGTCCATGGGCTGTGCAGCCAGTTCGTAGATGCGTCGGATTGTGCCGAGATCGTCGCCCATGAACTCGTCGAATCGAATATCCATCGACTGTTCTGGTCCACCGAGAAGCGCGCGATCGCGCATCGCAGCATTGAGCATGTCGTCAAGACGATCGGCCCAGTAATTCGAAATCGAAACGGGGTCGACGGGTGACAACGATGTGCGAGCAGAATAGGAAACCATCGTTCCCATCGAAACCATCACAGAAATCGGATCACGGTGAGTAACGAGGAACGTTGCGTCGGGGAACGTTGTTGCGAGCGGACCGAACTGTTCAAGGTGCTGCGGTGACTTGAGAATCCAACGTTCGCCACCGCGCAAGAACTGGCATGCTTTCAACACCGTCTTCATGTACTCGTAGTGCGGCGTTTGATCGTGTGACTTGTAGTAGTCGCGCCAGGTTGGCATCGGCGCCATGGTTTCGAACATCATCGTCGAGAAGTCAATGGCAAGAATTTGGATCTCTTCGTGCACATGCCATGTCGTCATCTCATGCATGCGATTGAAGTCCGGCATGATCATGTCCATGATCTGCAAACCGGCTTCGGTGCGAGCGAGGCGGGGATCCTCTGGCGTGTTGGCGAGCGCAGCTTCGTCGAGAGATGGAACTGGTTGATTGCTCTCCCAGTAGGGAAGCGAACGAAGTGCGGGATCGCAGGCAATCAAATTGTGGAGATGCGTCGTGCCGGTGCGAGGGAGTCCGGCGATGATGATCGGCGCTTTGATTTCGATGTCGTGAATCTCGGGATGACGAGACAGCAAGTCGGCAAGAAGCAGTCGATTCTTCAAGAGCGTGCTCATGAACGAAGCAGCAGAGATTCGCCCCATCGGCGAAAGCGGAGCTTCGGTATCGAGTGCGTGCAGCAACACTTCGAGTCGTTCGACAAAATCCATGGGACCGAAATCATCGAGCCCGGTTTCGGCCGCAGCCTGTGTCATGAGTGCGTCGGCATTGAGTTCGATCATGTCGGCAAACGGGGCGGCACCTTCGAAGATGGCCTGGGCTTCAGGGGAGAATTGCGGGTCGGCGAGGTCGTCGAGGCGCTTTGGCGCCGGTCGGTTCGATGCAGACATGGTTCCCCTTTGGGCCCGTCCCCCGACGAGCGAACCCGCATCGTAGAGCCGATAATCCCTAGGGGTGACAGGAATCTCCCCGAATTCATAGAGAGCGACCGAAATGCCGAATGTGGGCGCGAACGCCCTCGCTGGTACCTTTACCGGGTCGGTTCGCACCCTGTGAGCCGTGAAGCCCCTCCCGATTGCGCCAGGAACACGTTCCAGCGGATCACGGAGCTGGGTCCAAAACCCACAAGAAAGAACTTTGCATGTCTGCTGAACCCGCAAACCTTCCGCCGAAGGCTGACACGATCGCCGAACACCGGACGCACCCCACCGATACCGGGTCGCCCGAAGTTCAGATCGCACTACTGACCGACCGCATCAACCATCTGACTGAGCATCTCAAGTCACATAAGAAGGACCACCACAGCCGTCGTGGACTTCTCATGCTCGTCGGTCGTCGTCGTCGCCTGCTCGATTACGTCAAGAAGAACGACGTCGAGCGTTACCGCTCGATCATCGCAAAACTCGGCCTGCGCCGATAGTTGCGAACCGGGGGACGACCATCGTGGTCGTCCCCTCGCTGTTCCTGTCTGGGAACAGCTCCCCGGCGATACTGCGTTGTCAGTTGCCGGAGGTGAGTATCGGATCACTGCTCCGATGTTCACCTCTGGGAACTGGTTACGAGGTCGCCTCCAACTGACGGACCAATGTCCGTCTCACAAAGGAGACACACGTGGCTGATGCCATTTCCGTCGACGCCGTCGTACCCGGCGACGCCGACAAGACCATTACCTTTTCGGCCGGCAAACTTGCCGGTCAGGCTGACGGTGCAGTGACCGTCCGCGTTGGCGACACCGTCATGCTCGTGACCGCGACCGCGGCAAAGAGCGCACGTGAAGGTGCCGACTTCTTCCCCCTTACCGTCGACATCGAAGAGCGCATGTACGCCGCGGGCCGAATCCCCGGTTCGTTCTTCCGTCGTGAAGGAAAGTCTTCCGACCAGGCCATCCTCACCTGTCGTCTCATGGACCGTCCGTTGCGTCCGTGCTTCCCTGACGGTTTCCGCAACGAGGTGCATGTTGTTGGCACCGTGCTTGCGGCCGATCTCGTCAATCCGCATGACGTCATCGCCATCAATGGCGCTTCAGCTGCACTCAGCCTTTCCGGTATCCCGTTCGACGGCCCCATCGGCGCTGTTCGTCTTGCCTTTACCGCTGATGGTCAGTGGATCCCGCACCCCACCTATGAAGAGGGTTCGGAAAGCCAGTTCGAAATCGTTGTTGCTGGCCGCGCGCTTAATGGCAATGACGTTGCAATCTCAATGGTGGAAGCCGGCGGCACTGAAGCGCAGTGGCCTTCGATGCAGGACGGCGCCCCCAAGGTCGACGAAGCGGAACTTGCTCGTGGGCTTGAAGCCTCGAAGCAGTACATCCTCCAGTCGATCGCTGCGCAGAACGAACTTGTTGCCAAGGTCGGCAGCAAGCCTCCGATGCCTTACTCAGTCACTTCCGACTACACGCCGGAAGTTCTTGCCGCCATGCAGACCAAGCGTGAGCAGATCCTCGCCACCCAGGTCATCGTTGAGAAGACCGCTCGTCTTGAAGCCGAAGCAGCGCTTCGCGATCAGCTTGTTGCTGAACTTGCTCCTCAATTCGCCAGCGTCGATGGTGCTGACAAGCAACTCAAGGCCGCATTCCGCTCGGTCACGAAGGCTGTTGTTCGTTCACGCATCGTGAACGAAGGCGCTCGTATCGATGGCCGTGGCCCGAAGGACATTCGTCCGCTCTCTTCCGAGGTCGGCGTCCTTCCGTCCGTGCACGGTTCTGGTCTGTTCCAACGTGGCGAGACTCAGGTCCTCAACGTCACCACGCTCGGTATGCCCCGCATGGAGCAAATGATCGACGCCCTTGGTGATGTCACTCGCAAGCGTTACATGCACCACTACAACTTCCCGCCCTACTCCACTGGTGAGACCGGTTTCATGCGTGGACCAAAGCGTCGCGAAATTGGGCACGGCATGCTCGCTGAGCGTGCGCTCGTCCCCGTGCTTCCGACACCGGAAGAGTTCGCATACACGATTCGTACCGTCTCCGATGTTCTTTCCTCAAACGGATCGACCTCAATGGGCTCGGTGTGTGGATCAACTCTTTCGATGATGGACGCCGGCGTTCCGCTGCGTGCACCTGTCGCTGGTATCGCCATGGGTCTCGTGTTTGCTGATGGCAAGTACACGACCCTCACCGACATCCTCGGCGCCGAAGATGCATTCGGCGACATGGACTTCAAGGTTGCCGGAACCGCAGAATTCGTGACTGCACTTCAGCTCGACACCAAGATCGAAGGCATTCCCGCCGATGTTCTTGCTCAGGCGTTGCAGCAGGCCAAGGAAGCTCGTCTTGCCATCCTCGAAGTTATGGCTGGCGCAATCGCCAAGCCTCGCGATGAAGTTGGCGAAACTGCGCCGAAGATCATCAGCTTCGAAATCCCGATGGACAAGATCGGTGAAGTCATCGGTCCGAAGGGCAAGGTTATCAACGCCATTCAGCAAGAAACTGGCGTCGACATCAGTGTCGACGACGATGGTTCTGTTGGTCGCGTCAGCATCGGTTCCACCGATGGTGGGGCAGTGGCCGAGGCCGAGCGTCAGATCCGTCTCATTCTCAACCCGCCGACTGCTGAAGTTGGTCAGGTGTACCAGGGCCGTGTCGTGAACGTCACCAAGTTCGGTGCGTTCGTCAACATTCTCCCGGGTCGTGACGGTCTTCTTCATATCTCGAAGATCGGTGGCGGCAAGCGCATCGACAAGGTCGAAGACGTTCTCGATCTTGGTGACGCGATTGAAGTTCGCGTCGACGATGTCGATCCCAACGGCAAGGTGTCACTCTCTCTGGCCAGCACACCAGTGGCAGAAACTGCTGAAGGTGGCGAAGCCGCTCAAGGTGGCGACGCCGCTGCTGAAGCCGCACCGCGTGAGTCCGCTCCCGCTGCTGCTGCTGAAGAAGCAACCGATGGCGCAGAGCGCGAGTACGTCTCGTTCGAAGACGCCTTCGATGCAGAGATCAGTTCGGAACTGGGCGACCTCGGTCCCGCCAGTGAAAACCGTGGTGGCGGCGATCGTCGCAACGGTGGACGTCGAGGCGGCAACCGTCGCCGCTGAGTCCGTTTCCGTCGCGTCGGTGAACGACGCGGATATCGAACGAACCGAGCTGGCCTCGGGTGTGCGTGTCATTACTGAACGCATGCCCGAGGCCCGTTCCGTCTCGGTCGGTATGTGGTTTGCCGTTGGTTCGCGAGACGAGCCTGCCGAAATCGCGGGCGCATCTCATTTCCTCGAGCACCTGTTATTCAAGGGCACCGAAGAACGATCGGCCCGATCGATTGCAACTGCTGTCGACGCGGTCGGCGGAGAAATGAACGCGTACACGAGTCGTGAACACACGGCCTATTACTTGCGTTTGCCGGTCAGCGAGCTTCAGGCCGGTGTGGAACTGCTTGCCGATGTTGTGAGCGAACCGGCGTTTCGTCTGGCAGAGCTCGATGCTGAACGCGAAGTCATCATCGAAGAACTTCTCATGAGTGAAGACACTCCCGACGACCTCGTACTCACAGCCCTTTACGAGTGTCTGTATCCGAATCATCCGCTTGGCCGAGAAACGCTTGGTGATCACGACACGGTCACCGCGATGACTCGCGACGACGTCTCGTCGTTTCATGCAACGTGGTATCGCCCATCGAACTTGGTCGTCGCTGCCGCAGGAGCGCTCGAGCATCAACAGGTTGTCGACGCGTTGGGTCCGTTGTTCGCTGGAACAGAATCTGGCGTCGCTCCCAGTCGCGAAGCCCCTCAAGCCCACTTGCAATCGCTCGTTCAGATCGATCGCCCCATTGAACAAGTGCATGTCGCAATTGGTTGGCGGGGGCTTCCCCTTGCCGACGAAGATCGCTACGCAATGTGGGTGGCGAATCACGTGCTTGGCGGCGGCATGTCGAGCCGACTTTTTCAAGAGATCCGCGAATCTCGCGGCTTGGCCTATTCAGTGTTCTCTTCACCGTCTTCGTATTCCGATGCCGGTTCTCTCATCGTTTACGCCGGCACGGCTTTGGCTCGCCTCGAGGAACTGTTGACGGTCACTGATGATGTTCTTGCAACGTTCCTTGCCGATGGCATTACCGAAGAAGAGCATGCCGTTGCCCTTGGCTATCTCGAAGGTTCAATGTTGCTCGGGCTTGAAGACAGTGGTTCGCGAATGGCCCGACTCGGTACTGGTCTCGTAACTCGCAATGACATCACATCAATCGACGAACACGTCCGCCGAATTCGGGCCGTCACTACTGACGAAGTCCATTCGGTCATCAGTCGTGTTCTCGGTTCCCCACGTGCGGTCTCGGCCGTCGGCCCATTGGGCGACGGATCTGCTGCGCTTGAACGCTTCGCCTGCGGCTAGTTTCAGCCCATGACGTTGCGAGTTGGAGTCTTCGGTGCTGGTGGTCGTATGGGGAGCACGGTGTGCCGTGCTGTCGATGGCGACCCAGCGTTAGAACTTGTTGCTGCAGTCGACCCGCATCATGCGGGTCTCGATATGCGTCAGGTCACCGGCTGCGATCGTCCGTTTCAGGTATCAGCCGACGGACAAGCGTTCCTCGATGCCAAGGTCGACGTCGTTATCGACTTCACCCACCTTGAGGCGGCTTGCACGAATCTGCTGTGGCTTGCCGAGAACGGTATTCATGCCGTCACTGGCACAACGGGCTTTTCTGATGCCGACCTTCAGTCGTTTCGAGACCAGTTTACGAAATCAAACTGTGTGATCGCTCCGAACTTTGCGATCGGCGCAGTTCTGATGATGCGATTCGCTGAACTCGCGGCGCCGTTCTTCGAAACCGCTGAGATTGTCGAACTGCATCACGACGCAAAGATCGATGCTCCTTCGGGCACCGCAATGCTCACTGCCGAGCGGATGGCCGAAGCGTCGGCTGAATGGGCTGCCGATCCCACGAAGACCGAAATCCTTCCTGGTGCACGGGGTGGCAAGGGCCCAGCCGACATTCGAGTGCATTCGTTGCGCTTGCGCGGGATGGTTGCCCATCAAGAAGTCATCTTGGGCACGACCGGCCAGACCCTCACACTGCGTCACGATTCCTACGATCGTGATTCCTTTATGCCGGGCGTGTTGCTCGCGACGAAGGCAGTTGCCGATCGTCCAGGTGTCACGATCGGTCTCGACGCTTTGCTCGACCTGTAAATCGACTGTGGCCTAGTCGCCTTCGGAATTGCTCGCAGGACCGGTGTGGCCGAGTTCGATTTCATCGGCGGCATCTTCTAGTTCGCGAAATGCTTCGATTTCTTTGCGTCCACGCCGGAGTTCGCTGATCCAAAAGATGGCAACGAGCGAAATGGAAACGACGAGCAACGGAATTCGCCAACTGGCGATAAATCCCAAGATCGAATCGATTGGTCCGGCAAACACGTCGCCAACGATCTGAAGCATGAACAATCGGCCAATAGTGCCGACGATGTTCAACGCCGCAAATTTGATGGGCCGCATCTTCGCTGCACCCGCAACAAGGCACACGTAGTTGTTTGGGAACAGCACCACGAGTGGCGCGCCCCACTTGCCAAACCAACCTTCGACGGCGCGCATGTAGCGGCCAGTTGTCGGTGTTCGACGTTCCATCCACTTGAGTGCTGCTTCGCCGTAGAACCAACCGAGCGCAAAGAAAAAGGGATCGGGCAGAAGGAGTCGAAGAGATCCAACGACGTAGTACGAGACCGATGCGAGGTGGTTGACGACGAGAACCAGATACCGGTTCTTGGCGCTGAGCGAGATCAGGAGCAACGGATTGCTGTTGACCAAGTCGGGCCACAGTGCATCGGCGGTGTAGCCCGCCACGACCATCGCCACAATTGGCACGATCAGAAGTGTGAGGTGCCGGCGTCCGGGGTGGGCCGTGGGAGGGGTTTCGGGTTCGGCTGACAAGACCCTGATCCTCTCACGTACCATTCGTCCGCACGTATGCGGCCGGCGGGTCGCCTCAGACAGGGGAGTTGCTGATGAAGGGTCTCATGCAGGACGGTCCACTCGTCCTCACCAATCTCTTTGATCGAGCCGAGAAGTTGTTCCCTGCGAAAGGAATCGTGACTGCGACCGCAGTCGGGGTTGAACGAGAGACCTACGGGCAGTGGGCCGAACGCACGCGACGTCTCGGCGGCGTCCTCGATGATCTTGGAATCAGCGCCGATGGCCGTGTTGCCACATTCGCATGGAACACCGCCCGACACCTTGAGCTCTACTTCGCCGCTCCGTGTTCAGGGCGTGTGCTGCACACGTTGAATATTCGATTGTTCCCCGAGCAGATCACTTACATTGTGAATCACGCGGAAGATGAAGTGATCTTCGTTGATAAGTCGCTCCTTGCTCTCCTGTGGCCACTGGTTGATACGTTCACGACGGTTCGCCACATCGTTGTCATGGACGACGGTAAAGGTGAACTCCCGACCGACACCGGTGGCCGACTTCTGCACGATTACGAAGCGCTTCTCGCATCAGCGAGTCCGGTTGAGTGGAACGTCACCGACGAAAATCAAGCGGCATCAATGTGTTACACGAGCGGCACTACTGGCAATCCAAAGGGTGTTGTGTACTCGCATCGCTCAACGTGGTTGCACACAATGGCCGGAATGATGGCCGATGGCCTCGGCGTTGGTGAGCGCGACGTCATCCTCCCGGTTGTTCCGATGTTCCATGCAAATGCGTGGGGGCTTGCGCATATCGGCGTTGCCTCTGGCGCAACGTTGGTTATGCCTGGCCCAGACCTGTCACCGAAGGCAATCGTGAATCTGATTGAGTCCGAGCGCGTCACGGTCGCTGCTGGTGTGCCCACGATTTGGATGGGCGTTCTCAACGAAATCGACGGCCGTGATGTTTCGAGTCTTCGCGGAATTCCTTGCGGTGGTTCAGCGGTGCCGAAGCATCTGTCTGAGGCGTACCGAGAAAAACTTGGTCTGCCGATCCTTCAGGCTTGGGGTATGACCGAAACAAGCCCGCTTGCTTCGGTCGCCAAAGTGAAGTCGACGATGCTTTCGTTGTCCGAAGACGAGCAGGCCGACTACCGCGCCACCATTGGACTCCCGACGCTGGGCGTTCAGGCCCGAATCGCCAATCAAGAAACGGGTGAAGAAGTCCCGTGGGACGGCGAAACCAGTGGCGAACTTCAAGTTGCCGGTCCGTGGATTGCGAAGGAGTACTACAACGATTCGCGTTCGCCTGAATCGTTTACTTCTGACGGATGGTTGAAGACCGGCGACGTTGCGACCATTGACAGTGAAGGCTTCATGCGCATCGTGGATCGCACCAAAGATGTCGTGAAGTCTGGGGGCGAATGGATCTCATCGGTTGAACTTGAGAACGAGATCATGGCTCACCCATCGATCGCTGAAGCGGCCGTCATCGCGGTGAAGCATCCCAAGTGGTCTGAGCGCCCGCTCGCGTGTGTCGTCCTGAAGCCAGGAGAGACGCTGACTCGTGAGGACGTTCTTGAGTTCCTTGATGGTCGTGTCGCCAAGTGGTGGCTTCCCGACGATGTCGTCTTCATCGATGAAGTCCCGAAAACCTCGGTGGGGAAGTTCTCGAAGCGAGATCTAAGGGATCAATTCGCTGGCTACGTCCTGCCGACCGCCTAACGCACTGCTGATCGGCGCGTCCCGATTGCCGGGGCGCAGTTCGCCACGCCTAGCCTGACGGTCGTGTACCGGTTCCTGCTCAAACCTCGTTGGATCCTTTCGCACCTTTTTGTTCTTGTCGTTGTCGTGACGATGATCAACTTGGGCTTCTGGCAGCTCAATCGACTTGATGAACGAAAAACTGCAAACGCGGTTGTGACGAGCGCGATGAAGCAACAACCGCAACCTCTTTCGACTGTGCTTCCCGCGGGGACAGCAGCAACAACCGAACAAGTGAAGGCCGCGGATTACCAACCGGTCTATGTGACTGGCACCTATCGCGCTGACGGGCAGGTACTCGTCACAAATCGAACCAACAACGGATCTCCCGGGTACTGGGTGGTGACGCCGCTGGTTCAGGCCGATGGCACGGCGGTCGCCATCAACCGCGGATGGGTGCCCTACTCGTACACCGAAGATGGACCGTGGGATGACTTTGCTCCACCCAAGGGGACGGTGACCGTTCAAGGGTTGCTGCGGCAATCGCAGGTTCGCGAAACGAATGGGCTCGTGTCGTCACCGAAGGATGCCGATGTCGGAACGCTGCGGGTACTTGCTCGACTCGATGTCGGTCGCCTTGCCCAACAGGTGAATGAACGGATGATCCCCGGTTACATCTCGTTGCGGGCTCAGGACCCGGCGCAGGTTGATCTGCCCGTTCCAGTGCCCTTGCCCGAGCTGTCTCAGGGACCCCACCTCGGTTACGCCATCCAGTGGTTTGCCTTCTCCTTGCTGACGATCATCGTTTATCCGCTCCTGCTCCGGCGATACGCCAAGCGAAAGCAAATGGATGGCGACGAAGCCGAGGTGTTCGAGGTCTCCGAAGAGAGTGATTTGGCCTGATACGACAGTGAGACAGATTCTCCGATAATGTCTCATTCATGTCAGCGGCAGTAGTTGCCTCTTCGAAGCACGACACTTCCGTCCCCGATCGAATTGTCGCGGCCGCGGCTCGACTCATTTCGTCTCAGGGTCTTCGCGCAACGAGCGTCGACGATATTGCTTCTGTGGCCGAGTGTGGTCGTGCCACCGTGTATCGCTACTTCCCGGGCGGCCGCGCCGAACTCCTCGAGGTCACCCTCGGCCAGGGCGTCGAACGAATCTTTGCTTCGTGCGCGCGTGTCACCGATCGCGCGGCATCGCTTGCCGAGGCCGCGGCAGGCACCATTAACATCGCTGTGCTCGAGCTTTCAAACGATGCAGTTGTGCAGCAGTTGTTGGTCGACGAGCCGGACACCATTGCAACGCTTATTTCGCCGATGCGTATCGAACCTCTCGTCGAGCGCGCCTCGGAATGGGGAATCGAACATTTCTCGCGCTTTGTCGAACCTGCCATCGCTGCGCACGTCGGCGAATGGTGTGTGCGGGTCGTGACCGATCATCTGCGCTCGCCAGCGCCAGTCATCGACATCACACAAGCCGACATTGCTCGCACGCTTGTCGACACGTTTCTCATGCCAACACTTACCCACTCGACACTGACTCGTCGTCACTGAGAAGGAGCCCATCATGTCCATCAACGAACGCATCATTGGTCGCGAAGACGTCAATGACATCGAACAGATCCTCATGATCACCAACACCGATGTCGACTCCGCCATCCACGCGGTGAAAGACAACGCCGACGCCATCTTCACCTGGGACTACGAAAAGGGCGCTCGTCCCGCGCTCAACAAGCTCTACGAGAAGGCCAAGCATTCTCAGTGGAACGGCGAGACCGACCTCGATTGGTCGATCGATGTCGACCAAGAGGCCGTCGTTGCTGCTAATGCCGCCGCCAATGGCCGCGGTGCCGAGATGAACCTTGCGGGCACGTTCTTTGAAAAGTGGGGCGACAAAGAATGGAATGAGCTGGGCGTTCAGTCTCAGAACTGGATGTTGAGTCAGTTCATGCATGGCGAACAGGGTGCACTTCTTTGCACCGCCAAGATCGTTGAAACTGTGCCCTGGATCGATGCCAAGTACTACGCCTCTACGCAGGTCATGGACGAAGCTCGTCACGTCGAGGTCTTTGCCAAGTACCTCAACGAGAAGCTTTCGGGCCACTACCCGGTGAACGCACACCTCAAGATGCTGCTCGACGACATCGTCACCGACAGCCGTTGGGACATGACGTACCTCGGCATGCAGATCATGGTTGAAGGCCTTGCCCTTGCCGCTTTCGGATTCATGCATCAGATGACAACCGAGCCGCTGCTCAAACAACTTCTTCGGTATGTGATGAGCGACGAAGCCCGCCATGTTGCCTTCGGCGTGCTGTCGCTCAAGGAGTATTACCAGGAGCTCACCCAGGCCGAACTCCGCGAGCGTCAAGAGTTCGCGTTCGAAGCAGCTGTCCGCATGCGCGACCGCTTCCTTCAGCAAGAAGTTTGGGAACGCATGGGTGTGCCGGTGAAAGAAGCCGTCACGGTCATCATGCAGGACCCGGGTCAGCAACTGTTCCAGCAGATGCTGTTCGCCAAGATCGTTCCGAACTGTCGCAAACTGGGTCTTCTCGATGCAGGCGACGGTTGGCTGCGCACGAAGTTCACCGAACTCGGCGTCATCGACTTTGAGCACATGCCTGACACCGAAGAGGAATACGAGACCTTCGCCCTTGCCGAGGGTGAAGTCGCCGCTGCTCGCTGATCAGTCGCCAGCGTTTCCTGCCAAATCCGTCAAGGGTTGGTGGGGTGCGCTGGTACGGTGACACCCATGTCACGTTTCGGTTCGGTGATCACCGCAATGGTCACCCCATTCACCGCCGATGGCGAACTCGATCACGAAGGCGCGGCCGAATTGGCCCGGTGGCTTGTTGCACAAGGCAACGATGCACTTGTCCTCAGTGGAACAACGGGTGAAGCCGCTTGTCTGACCGACGAGGAACAGATCGCGCTGTGGCACACGGTGCGCGCGGCGGTCGATGTCCCACTCATCGCTGGGTCGGGTACGAATGACACTCGTCATGCGGCCGAACTCACGGGCGCTGCGGCTGGCGCGGGCATGGACGCAGTCTTGATCGTTACTCCCTATTACAACCGTCCTTCGCAGGCGGGCATCGAAGCGCACTTCCAACATGTGTGTGCCGCAACCGAATTGCCCGTCATCGTGTACGACATTCCTGTTCGTACGGGTCGCAAGATCGGCTCCGACCTCATCCTTCGGATGGCCAACGAGATTCCCAATGTCGTTGGCCTTAAGGATGCCGCTGGCGATCCCGGAGCAACCGCTCGGCTCATCGCCGATGCCCCCGCTGGTTTCGAAGTATTTAGCGGCGACGATCCGCTCACGCTTTCGTTGCTTGCGGTGGGCGCCGTTGGTGTCATCGGCGTCGCAACGCATTGGGCAGCTCCAGTGATGGCGCAAATGATCAGTGCGTTCCAGGCCGGCGACATTGCTCGAGCGCAAGAGCTCAACGCCCGCATGATCGAAAGTTACGACTTCGAAACTGGCGACCTCAATCCAAATCCCGTGCCGACCAAGGCGATGCTTCGTGCCATTGGTCAACCAGCAGGTCCGTGTCGACCTCCGATGGGATTCGGACCAGAAGACCTTGAAGAGCGCGCCCTTGCGGTGCATCGCCGGTTGTACGCGTGACTCGCGACGGAGCAAAGCCCAAGCCCAAGTCGAAGGCCAAGACCAAGAAGAGCGACGCGTCGGCCAAGGCGCCGAAGGTTCGCGATTCTCAAGGAACGCCAGTTTCGGTCACCTTCCTCGGTGGTCTTGGCGAAATTGGACGTAACTGCGCATGCATCGAAGTGGAAGGCAAGATCCTTCTCCTTGACTGCGGACTGATGTTCCCTGATCTCGACATGCTCGGGATCGATCTTGTGCTCCCTGACTTCACCTACTTGCGCGAAAACGCCGACCGCATCATCGGTTGCATCGCCACCCATGGACATGAAGATCACACCGGTGGTTTGTCGTTCCTGCTGCGTGAACTTGAGTTTCCGATTTACGGATCGGCGCTCACTCTTGGTCTTGCCCGGAATCGCATTGAGGAAGCCGGCCTGCTCGACCGTACGGAATTCATTCCGATTGTCGACGGCGAACGCCGCATGATCGGTCCATTCGATGTCGAGTTCATTCCCGTTACACACTCGGTGCCGCACGGAATCGCAACGGTCTTCCACACGCCGCAGGGTGTGATCTTGCATACCGGCGATTTCAAGCTTGATCTCACTCCCGTCGATGGTCGCCTGACTGATTTGGCGCGTATCGGCGCGATTGCGTCCAACGAGGGCATCCGATTGTTGCTGTCCGATAGCACCAACGCTGAAGAACACGGACACGCTGCATCAGAAACTTCGGTTGGTGCAGTTCTCTACGACCTCTTCCACCGATACGAAGGTCGCCGCATCATCACGACCTGCTTCGCCAGTCACATCCATCGCGTGCAACAAATCGCCGATGCTGCGATTTCGTTTGATCGTGTCATTGCCACGATGGGCATGTCGATGAAAAAGAATGTGCGGATGGCTCGCGAGATGGGTCTGCTCAACATTCCCGAATCTCGTCTTATGGATATCGCCGACGTTGGCGATCTTCCTCCGGAAAAGGTCTGTGTTATCTCGACCGGTTCGCAGGGCGAACCCATGTCGGCGCTTGCTCTGATGGCAGCAAACGAGAACCGTTGGCTCACTCTTAGCAACACCGATGTCGTCATCATGAGTTCTCATCCCATTCCGGGCAACGAAACCGACGTTTCGAAAGTGATCGATGGCCTGGTGCGTGCTGGCGCCGAGGTTGTGCATTCGGGTATCTCGGATGTTCATGCGTCGGGTCATGCCAAAGCCGAAGATCTCAAGATGTTTTTGTCGATCACCCGACCCGAACACTTTGTTCCCGTACACGGCGAGTACCGCCACCTTGTTGCGCACGCAAAGTTGGCCCGCACGATGGGCGTCGCTGCATCGAAGATCATCGTGTGCACCGACGGCGACCAGGTCACCCTCGACGACACGGGTCTTCGTCCCACAGCACAGGTGCCATCTGGCTATCTCTACGTCGACGGCATCATCGGCGATGTGGGTTCCGGTGTCCTGCGCGACCGCCGGGTGCTCGCCGAGGAAGGCGTCGTTGTGGTCATTGTCGGTGTCGACATTGAACATGGCACCACCATGATTGGCCCCGAAATCATCACCCGAGGTTGGGTGCACGCCCCCGAGGCCGAGGAACTCCTCGACCAATGTGCCGATCACGTCCGTCAGGCCATCGCCGATCTCTTTCAAAATGGCCGCACCGATATCGAGAACGTCCAGCGGGTCGTTCGACGGGCGGCGGGCCGTTTCGTCAACGAAAAGACCAAGCGACGACCGATGATCGTGCCCGTCGTAATGGAAGCCTGACTCGGCTTTCGCCCGAAGGGGTTCGGCCGCGTACCCTTGCGCAATGCCTGACGTGCCCGTCTCACTGTCGTCGAAAGTTCCCGCCGAGATCCGTGAACGGCTCTCTCCTGAAGCGGCCCGTGCTGCCATCCGTGCTGCGGGTGTCGCATTGCTCGATGAGCGCCGCCAATTGAGTCTCGAGGAACTCGCTGCTCTTGCCGATGTTCCCGATTCAGCGGTGCCAGCGCTGGCGTCACTCGCGCATGAGGTGCGACTCGAATGGTGTGGCGACACCGTCGAGGTCGAAGGCATTCTTTCGGCCAAGACCGGTGGCTGCCCCGAGGATTGCCACTTCTGCAGCCAGTCAGCCAAGTTCGAATCTCCGGTTCAGGCGATGCCGTTCCTTGACACCGCCGACGTGCTTGACGCTGCGCGCGAAACCGCTGCGCTCGGTGCCACAGAGTTCTGCATTGTGTTGGCCATTCGTGGCCCCGACGAACGAACGATGGATCGCATCTGCGAACTTGTTCCGCTCGTTCAGAACGAAGTTGGTCTCAACGTTGCCGTGAGTGCGGGCATCGTCACCGAAGCGCAGGCGAAGCGTTTCGCCGATGTTGGCGTGCACCGCTACAACCACAATCTCGAAACTGCTGAATCGTTCTTCGAAAACGTCGTCACAACGCACACGTGGGCCGAACGTTTCGACACTTGTCAGCTTGTTCGCGATCAGGGCATGGAACTTTGCTGCGGAGTTCTTCTGGGCATGGGCGAATCGGTCGATCAGCGTCTTGAACTCATTGGCCAATTGCGTGCCGTTGATCCCGCTGAGGTTCCGCTCAACTTCCTCAACCCGCGTCCGGGTACCCCGTTTGCCGGTCTTCCGCTCACCGAACCGCTCGAAGCAATTCGTTGGATCTCGCTGTTCCGTCTCGGGCTTCCATCGGTGATCCTGCGGTATGCCGGTGGGCGCGAAGTCACCTTGCGTGAGCTTCAGGCGCTGGGCCTCACATCAGGAATCAACGCCATCATCGTCGGCAACTACCTGACGACGTTGGGCCGCTCACCTGAAGAAGATCTGCAGATGCTGTCTGATCTTCAGATGCCGATCGGCGCGCTGTCCAAGGCCATCTGAGAGTGACCGACACGTATTGCCGTTGGTGCGGCACTGCGATAGCCGAACATCCAGATATTGCGTGTCGGCGCGAACTTGATCCGCCGCGGTTTTGCCCGGAGTGTGGTCGACGTTTGCGCGTGAAGGTTCACACTGCTGGCTATGAGGCCGCCTGTCGCGACCACGGCCCTCTGTAAATAGTCCTGCTGCCAAAGGCAGCGAGTTCAGGACTTACCGCAACTTTGCACGGTCGCGTTTGGTGGTTGCAAAGGGTCGGGCATGGCATTGCCTTGGAACCGATCGTTCATCCAGGCGAGCATTGAATTGAACGATGGAGCAATCACGCCAGCGTGCGACTGCCCGGGGAACACCCAACGCTGTTCAACCTGCCCGATCTTGCACATCTGATCAAACAGTGCCGCAGATGAGACGACGGGAATCTGCTCATCGTTTCCGCCATGGATGATGAGAAGCGGGGCAGGTATCGGCGTCGTGAAGGTGCCCGGGTCGTTATTGCTGAGAAGAAGGTTCCACTCGGGGACTGACGCTGGATCTGCGAGCTGGAGTGAAGCGACATCCACTCCGGCTGCCGCTTTTGAAAGTTCAGTTGTGCACATCGTGTCGACGTTCGAGAGGAATTTGAGACCTGCTGGCGTGAGGACCTTGTCAAGCGGCGCGTTGGTGTCGCCAGCAGCAGCATTCAGGCCCGCTGCCGCCATGAGGATGTAGTACTTGTAGGGGCTGGTCTGAAGCGCTGCATTAATCAGCAGGAGTTGTGAAGGCGGTGCGCCGGCGACAACTCCTTTGAGGTTGAGGTCGGGTGCGTACGCCTCAGCATCGTGACCGGCGAACATCGCAGCATGACCGCCTTGCGAATGACCCCACACCACGTAGTTCTTCGACGCGTTGGCACCGGGGAAGACCTGAGCAGCCTTCACGATGTCGAGCGTGCCATAGGCCTCGCTATTGCCAGAGATATAGGGATGACGTCCCGGCGTTCCGAGACCTTCGAAGTCCGAAGCGACGACGAGATAGCCAGCCTCAAGGATCGGATTCGCCAGTTGCGTGAAGTCATCGGGCTTCAGCGAAGGAGCGCACGAATCGGCAATGCCCGTAGTTCCGTGTGCCCAGGTGATGACAGGCCATCCACCGCTCGGCGGAGTGCCGTTCGGAATTGCGATAAGGCCGGTAACTGCAATGGTCTGGCCGCTTTCTGAAATTGACGAGTACATGACTCGGGACATGGTGCCGGCAAGGCCCGTGAGTGACACCGGCTCGGATTTCAGAATCGTTCCCGGCGAGGTCTCCGAAAGAGATTTCGGAACTGCGTAGAAATCGGGAAGATCCGGCGATCCCTTGGTGGTCCCTGTCGGCGATTTTGCGCTCGTTGTGGATTGTGCCGAGTTCCAGAAGTAGCCGGCTGTGGCGATTGCGATAACGACAGCAAGAACAACCGCCAGGAGGCGATTTCGGGTCATTGTGGGTCCTCTCCAATGAATCCCTCGGAGGATAGTGCCGCGCCAAGGCTCGACAATGGCGGTTGGGCGGTTACATCGCCGAATCCCCGCGAAGAGTCCATGATTTGGGTAACCTCATGGGCGGCGAGCGGAGAAGGGGCCACGTCAGGAACGCGTACGCCTGTGGCCACAAAACAGAGTCCTCCGAAACGATCGACCACCAAGTCCTCGGCGAAAGCCGGTTCACGGTCCTCGTCAGCGCGCAAAGCGCCCGGCAAGAAAT
>Ga0304728_1001013_pt1 | contig 21341 bp, 15 predicted proteins | sample C_130625_MF_Meta_FD_190476 | JGI IMG/M metagenome (GOLD analysis project Ga0304728, IMG submission 190476) | Freshwater microbial communities from Lake Croche, Canada to study carbon cycling - C_130625_MF_MetaG (v2) (version 2) | ecosystem: Environmental > Aquatic > Freshwater > Lake | place... | reverse complement strand
CAAAAATGACCGTGGCCGGGGCCGCAATGGTGCGAGAAACAAATACTTTCCGTCGTTCGTTCATAGGTCCTAGCCTAAGGTCACGTTCTGCGGGAGAAACAATGACCATTACCACCACCTTGATCACGGCCAGCGATGGCCGCCAACTCGAAGTAGGCCACTGCGGTGACGCCAGTTACCCGACCGTGGTGGTTCATCACGGCACACCGGGATGCCATTTGATCTTGGAAATGTTTGCCAATGAAGCCCTCATGCGCGGGTATTTTCTCGTATCGGTGTCGCGTCCGGGATACGGGCAATCGCAGCGCCACCCGGGACGCATCATTGGTGACGTGGTGAGTGACGTGCACGACGCTCTTCGTTCGCTGGGTCGCGACGACGACTACGTGACCATGGGCTGGTCGGGCGGTGGTCCTCACGCCTTGGCCTGCGCTGCCACGAGTGCGCGCTGTCGGGGCGCGGTCATTCTGGCCGGTGTCGCCCCCTACGAAGCGGACATCGATTGGTTCGAAGGAATGGCTCCGGAGAACCTCGAAGAATTTGGTTTGGCGGTTCAGGGTGGGTCGGAATTCGAGGCGGTCTGCGAATCCATGGCCGAGGGCATGCGAACGCTCACGGTGGACAGCATCGTGGAAAGTTTTGGTGGCTTGATTGACGAGCCCGATCGGCGAATCCTTGATGACCTGACGGCGCGCGAGGAGCTGGTGCACAGTTTTCTCCACGCGGTGCGCCAGGGTGGCGTCGGATTTTGTGACGACGACATGGCCTTCGTTCGCTACTGGGGCTTTGACCTCAGCGATATTGCGGTGCCGGTCGATCTGTGGTGGGGTGACTTCGACCGCATGGTTCCCGCGACGCACGCTCCGTGGATGCTGGCGCAGATACCGAGCGCCACCGCCACCCATTTGCCCGACGAGGGCCACATCTCGGTGGTACTCGAACACCTCGGGAAAATTTTTAATTCGGTCGACGAAATGATGCAGGAGGCCGTATGACGCGCATCGGAAATCTCTACGGCCCCAGCGCCACTTTCCTGGGTGTGCCCGCAGCGGACCTGGACGTACCGAGTAGTTGGGAATCCGCGCAGGCGCTCATCATCGGCGCGCCCTTCGATGGGGGCACTTCGTATCGCTCGGGAAGTCGCTTCGGCCCCCTGGCAATTCGCACTACTGATTATCTAGAACACGATGGACGACGACCCCATCTCGCCCTCGGCGTGGAACCCCTGACCGAACTCGGTGTGGTGGACGTCGGCGACATCTTGATGCCGTCGGGCGACACCGCGACCTCGCTGGAGCGGCTCGAAGCGGCCGTCACGGCGGTGGCCTCGAAGGGAATCATGCCGGTGATTTTGGGAGGTGACCACACCATCGCTCTTCCGGACGTCACGGGCGTGGCGCGACACGTCGGTTGGGGACGGGTGGCGGTTATTCACTTCGATGCGCACGCCGACACCGCGGAAACGCAATTCGGTTCGCTCTACGGACACGGAACCCCCATGCGCCGACTCATCGAGTCGGGTGCCTGTCGCGGTGATCGTTTCTTGCAGATTGGCCTGCGTGGCTATTGGCCCGAGGAAGAAACCTTGGACTGGATGGCGGAACAAAAGATGCGCTGTTTCGAGATGACCGAGATAGTGCGTCGTGGCATGGATTCAGTCTTGGACGAAGCCCTCACCATCGCCACGACGGACTGCGACGCCATCTTTTTATCCGTCGACGTCGACGTGGTGGATCCCGGCTCCGCACCGGGAACCGGAACTCCGGAACCCGGTGGACTCACCAGTCGCCAGCTTCTCGACGCCGTTCGTTTCATCGCGAGCAACGGTCCGCTCGGCGGAATGGACGTGGTGGAGATTTCTCCTCCCTACGACCACGCCGACGTCACGGCCTTCCTGGGGAATCGCATCGTGCTCGAAGCACTCAGCGCGACGGCCTGGAAGCGTCGCCGTGATCGAGGCGAAACGGTACGTGACCCCTCACGACCCCTGCTCGAACGCTCATCACTTCATTGATTCCAGGATGGTGGCGACCATCTCGTCCGTGGTGTCGGGGTGCAAGAAAGCCAAGCGCGCGATGGTCTCACCTTCCCATTTAGTCGGAGTGGCGAAGGCCATTTGGGAGTTCAACAATTCGTGGCTCCAGGTGGCGTAGTCCTGGGCGTTCCAGCCGATGCGACGAAACAAGACAATAGATAAAGAAGGTTCGCGGATCAGTTCGAGGTACTCGCACTGGGCCACCATGGTGGCGGTGCGCGTCGCGAGGTCGATGGCGGCTTGCACGGCGGTCTCGTAGGCGGCCACTCCGTGACTGGCCAAGGAGAACCAAAAGGGCAACCCGCGGGCCCGGCGCGATAGGTGGAAGGCGTAATCGGAGGGGTTCCATTCGAGGTCGCTGTCGGGGTGCTCGTGCAAGACGTCGAGGTAGCCGGCTTGCTGCGTGTGCACATGACGCGCCAAGGCGGGTTGGCGATAGACCAGGGCTGCGCAATCGAGGGGCGCGAATAACCACTTGTGCGGGTCGACGATGAAACTGTCGGCGTGGCGAATTCCGGAAAGTTGGTCAGCGTGGGTGGAGGAGAAAATGGCGGCGCCGCCGTAGGCCCCGTCCACGTGAAACCACAGTTCGTTCTCACGACAGTAGGAACCGAGCCCTTCGAGGTCGTCAATAATTCCGGCGTTCGTCGTCCCACTCGTGGCCACCACTCCGATGATGTTTTCGGGATGCGGGTCGGCCGCCAGGGCGCGTGCGAGAGCCTCGCCGGTAAAGCGGTGGTCGTCGGTGTCCACTAACAAAGTGCCCATTCCCAGAACGTGCAGGGCGTGACCGACGCTGGAGTGGGCGTCGGCACTGATGGCGTAGCGAAGCTCGTGGGGGGGAAGATGTGGCCGTCGCTGGCGACCTACGTCTCGACCCACGGTGAGCGCCGACAGATTAGAAAGTGATCCGCCACTCACAAAGGCTCCACCGGACCCGGCGGGCAGGCCAGCGCGCGCGGCGAGGTATTCCAGTGCTTGGTTCTCGGCCACCACCACACCGGCGGATTCCAGCCAGGACGTCCCATTCAAACCCGAGCAGGCAACCACCATGTCAAAAAGCAGGGACATTTTGGTGGGGGCGTTCGGAATAAAGGCGAGAAAACGTGGCGAGTCAATAGAAATAACGGCCGGCGCGAGGGTCTCTTCAAAAAACTTTAAGAGTTCAGCCGGTGGGCGCCCGTCGCGGGTAATCAGCCCCGCCACGGTGGAAGCGTCGATGGTGGCGTTTCCACCGAAATCAAGGGGTACCGGATTCTCACTCATACGATGGCGGCAATACTCGAAAAATAATTGTCCGACAGCGTCGTCGTAGTCAAACATTGGGTGCCCCATTGCGCCCACCTTCCCGCAGTCCAGCTGCGGGGTAATCTTGCCACGTGCAGATACGCGAGGATGTTTCATTAGACGGAGTTCGCGAGAGAATTGGGAGCTACCGCGCGCCGAGCGGTGACGTCCCACTGGTGGTGTGGACCCCGGATGATCGGCCCCCGCGTGCTCTGGTGGCCGTGGGGCACGGCGCGAGCGGCCATAAGCGGATGAGTTATGTTCTGTCGATGGCGCGAGAGCTCGTTCGCGAGTTCGACTGTGCGGTGTTCGCTGTCGACGGTCCCATCCACGGCGAACGCCGTAGTGATGGTCTCTTAGACGACACCCTGGTTATGTTGGAGTTCGCTCAGTATTGGCAGAATCACCCCGATCTGCTCGACGTTACCGAAGGTGAGTGGCGGGCGGCACTCGACTGCGTGCAGTCGCTAGAGGACGTGGGTTCGGAGATTCCCGTAGGTTATTGGGGCTTGTCGATGGGCGGCCTTTTGGGCATTGGATTCGTGGCTCGCGAGCCACGAATCCAAGCCAGCGTGCTGGGGTTGATAGGCGCGACGGAGCGATTCCGCACGGATGCCGCCGCCGTGAGCGCTCCCGTTTTGTTCTTGGTGCAATGGCACGATGAATTATTTTCGCGAGAGAGTTCACTGGAGCTGTTTGACAATTTCACGGTGGCGGATAGGACCTTGCTGGCGAGCCCGGGTGCGCACGGTGGAGTTCCGGAACAGAGCATTCTGCATTCCATGGAGTTCTTGTCCGCGCGCCTTTTACCTTCGACCTAAGGGCGAACTAACCTAGTTCGCATGTCGCAGACGCCCCGTGTCGGTTTTCTTGGTCCTCAAGGAACCTTCACCCACGAAGCCGTTCGCGCCTTGGGCTACGACCTCGCGTCCGCGGTGGCCTACCCGAGCATCTACGACGTGCTGGATGCGGTCGCCCAAGGTGAGCTTGACAGTGCGGTCGTTCCGATAGAGAACGCCATCGAAGGGACAGTGTCGGCCACCATTGATGCCCTGGTCTTTGATTTCGACCTCGTCATTCAACACGAAATCGTTTTACCTATTCATTTGCACCTCTTAGCTAAACCCGGCCGTACCCGTGCGGACATCACGTCGGTGGCCTCCTACACCCACGCCCTCGCCCAATGCCGCAAGTATTTGGCCGCGGGCGGATGGACCGACATTCGTTCGCTGGCGTCCACGGCTGACGCCGCGCAGTTCGTGAGTCAATCCGACGAGGCCGTGGCCGCGATTGCCTCGGACCTCGCGGGTGAACTCTACGGACTCGTCGCGCTGGAATCGCGTATCGAAGACTACGACGACAACCACACTCGTTTCGTGGTGGTGGGGCGCGATCACATTCCGGCGGCCACCGGTCACGACCGCACCTCCATCGTGTGCTTCCAAGAAGCCGACCGCCCCGGTTCGCTCTACGCAATTTTGGGCCGCTTCGCCGCGCGCGAGATCAACTTGACCAAGCTCGAAAGTCGCCCCACTAAGCGCGGCATCGGTGAGTACTGCTTCGTGATGGAACTAGAAGGTCACGTCGCCGATGAAGCCGTCGCTGACTGCCTTACCGACGTCCAGGCGCACCTCACCCGGGTGAAGTTTCTCGGCTCCTATCCGGTCACGGGAGAGTCCGCGGACATCCGTCGCGAGGAAATCACCGTGGCGCGCACCGAGGCCGAGACGTGGATGCAGAGTGTCCGTCGGCGGATTCGCTCCTAGCGAGCGAGTTTTTCCAGTAGTTCGGTGTAACTCGCGAGTGTGGGTATTTCCCGATCGGGAATTTTTCCCTGATCGTCCCATTCGCGCAAGGTCACGGCGGCAGCAAAGCCAGGGTGATTTTGGAAGCGTTCACATTGTGCGTCGTTCAACAATCCTCCTTGCGCCTGCAAGGTGGCACGGGAGGTCGCCGACAGCCGCTCGAGATAGCCCGGTTCTACGGTGCAGCGCCAGCGTTTTGCGGTCACGTGCAGCGAAACCGGTTGAGCGACGGCCGCTCCGAATATCGGCGACAAGACGCGTGCGCCGATGGCTTCGTGAATATCGTCGTCCTGACTCAGGTCGTAACGTTCGTTGCCTTGCACGTCCGCCACTAAGTGGCCTACGTCGTGCAGAAGAGCGGCGGCGATGAGTTCGTCGGACGCTCCCGCGCCGCGCGCGACGGCGGCACACTGCAGGGCGTGTTCGAGAGAGGTGACTTCTTCGCCGTAGGCCTGGTCGCCTTTGGCGAGGTAGAGCTCCAGCAACTCGGCGACCGTGGTGGGATAACTCACGCCGGACGACCCTCGAAGTCGCCGATCAAACTCAATTGGACCCGATCACTCGCTTCACTGTGGGCGAAGATGTCTTTCTTCGTGGCGTAGTAGGCGTCGCGGAGATCACCTTCGCTGATCCCGTTGTAGGTCGGATACAAGGCACGACGATTCTTCGTCGAGAGATTGGGTCCGCTGCGGTGGGGGGTGAGTGAATGAAAGAAGAGCGTTTGACCGGCGCGTAATTCCACCGGCATCCACTCCAAGTCGGCCACCACCTCGGGGGCTAAACATCCGCGTTCGTCTTGGGCCAGGAGTTCTTGGTGGCGAGCGGTGGCTACGAAGAGACAGCCGTTCTCCACGGTGGAATCATCCACGGCGATCATCACCGAGAGCACGCTGGTGACGTAGGGGTAAGCCGGTTGGTCTTGATGCGGGGAAAATCCGGCGCCGCCGATCAGCTTGTAGTTGATTTTTTCCTTATAGAGCAGGGCAGCTTCGCCGAGGAGCTCACCGGCCACGCGAGCCACGGCGCCGGTGCGCAACAAGTCGAATAGTGCCGGAGAAAAGGGCGTGAAGTTCTCACTGCGGGCTAGCTGACGGCCGTAGTCCGTCATTTCGTAGTGGTTCATCCACTCGCCCTCATCGCCCCAGGTCGCTACCTCATCGACGGCATCGCGCAGTTCGTCCGGGGAGAGTTCGAGTAAGCCATCAAGCAGAATCCAACCGCGTTCGCGGTAGGAGACAACTTGGTCAGACGTCAAGAGGGCGGTCATCTTCTCATCATAGATTCGAAGAAGCCGCGCACTCTTGCGGTATCCACAGTGGCGGAAGGGGTGGGATTTGAACCCACGGTGAGTTTCCCCACGCTGGTTTTCAAGACCAGATCATTCGGCCGCTCTGACACCCTTCCGTCAACGACCCTAGCAAAAACGGGCTACGACGGATTGGGGGAGAGGGCTAGGCCTTCTGGTTTTTGCGTAGACGACCACGCTTGGTTTGATCCAAGATCACCTTGCGCAGGCGCACGCTCTGCGGGGTGACTTCCACCGCTTCGTCATCGGAAATGAATTCCAAGGCCTGCTCCAGTGACATGATGGTCGGCGGCGTCATGCGTTCGAAGTTGTCGTTACCCGACGAGCGCATGTTGGTGAGCTGCTTTTCCTTCGTCGGGTTGACGTCCATTTCGTCGGCGCGTGAGTTCTCGCCCACGATCATTCCTTCGTAGACCTCGGTCGCGGGAGCCACGAAGATGATGCCGCGCTCTTCCAGGGCCACCAAGGCGAAGTTGGTTGTCGATCCGGAACGGTCCGCCACCAGCACGCCGTTGCGGCGGAAACGAATGTCGCCCACCCACGGGGAATAGCCGTCGAAGACGTGATGCAACATGCCGGTGCCGCGCGTTTCGGTCATGAACTCGGTACGAATACCCACGAGGCCACGAGCCGGGATGCGCCATTCGAGGCGGACCCAACCGGTGCCGTGGTTCACCATGTCGAGCATGGAACCCTTGCGGGTAGCCAACAGCGAAGTGACGCCACCGACGAATTCGTCCGGGACGTCGATGGTGACGTGCTCCATGGGTTCGTGTAGCTTGCCGTTGATCTCGCGGGTGACCACCTGGGGCTTACCCACGGTGAGTTCGAATCCTTCGCGGCGCATGGTTTCAATGAGCACGGCCAACTGCAATTCACCACGGCCTTGGACTTCCCAGGCGTCGGGACGGTCAGTGTTCAACACGCGCAGGGCCACGTTGCCGACCAGTTCTTGGTCGAGGCGGTTCTTGAGCATGCGGGCGGTCAGCTTGTTGCCTTCGCGTCCGGCGAGCGGGGAGGTGTTGATACCGATCGTCATGGACAAACTGGGCTCGTCCACGGTAATCGGGGGCAGGGCTACGGGATTCTCGAGGTCGGCCAGAGTTTCACCAATGGTGATTTCTTCGATACCGGCAATGGCCACGATGTCACCGGGGCCGGCCGACTGGGCGGGCACACGGTCGAGGGCTTCAGTGATGAAGAGTTCGGTGATCTTCTGGCGCTCAATGGTTCCGTCCAAACGGCACCATGAAACGGTGGCTCCTCGTTCGAGGGTTCCGTTCATCACGCGGCACAGAGCCATGCGGCCCAAGTAGGGCGAGGCGTCGAGGTTGCACACCAGAGCCTGTAAGCCGGCACCTTCGGTGTATTCCGGCGCGGGCACGTAGTCGATGATGGTTTGGAAGAGAGCCGTGAGGTCTTCTTCGATCGTGTCGGCCGAGTTCGAGGCCCACCCTTGACGGGCCGAGGCGTACAACACGGGGAAGGAGATCTGGTCCTCGTCGGCGTCTAAGTCCAAGAAGAGGTTTTCGACTTCGTTGACGACTTCGGCGATGCGCGCGTCGGGGCGGTCCACCTTATTAATCAACAAAACGACGGGCAGGCGAAGTTCGAGGGTCTTGCGCAAGACGAAGCGGGTCTGGGGCAGTGGGCCTTCGGCGGCGTCCACCAGCAAAATAACGGCGTCCACCATGGTCAAACCACGTTCTACTTCGCCACCAAAGTCGGCGTGACCAGGGGTGTCGATGATGTTGATGGTGGTGCCGCGCCAGTTCACTGCGGTGTTCTTGGCGAGGATGGTGATGCCCTTTTCCTTTTCCAAGTCTCCGGAGTCCATGACGCGCTCGGTGAGCTCTTCGTGGGCACTGAAGGCACCGGTTTGACGCAACATGGCATCGACCAAAGTGGTCTTGCCGTGGTCGACGTGAGCGATAATTGCAACGTTTCTGAGGGATGAGCGGATAGCCATGACCGTTCTACGCTACTCGCCCACGGCTCCTGCGAAATCTATGCAGCGATATGTTGCGCGAGGTGGCCGCGCATCATCGCCGTGCGCACTAAAGAGCGCGCTCCCGCCCGCGCGTTCTCCACGTTGCCGTCGATGCTCAAAATCAGGCCGGCGTCGGGCCACACCCCGATAAATCGTTGTGCGGTCTGACCATCCGGGCGACTGAGTCCGTCCATCACCAGGTCCGCTCGCAGCCCCATCCCCGCCGAACGCGTGGGTGATCCTCCGCGGAAGCGCAGAATGACGCGTTGGGTGAGTTCCGTGGTGATGCACAGGTCACGCCGACCTCGTAGCGACACGCGAGCGGTGGCTACGTCGTAATAGGCGTCGGTTTCCGCCATGGTCCAGTCGTAGGTGACCGGCTCCATGACATCCAGCAGGCCGGTGGCCCAGGTCACGGTGTCGGCGATCACCACGGCTCGTTGGACGTCGGAAAGGTTGGTGAGCCAGTACGAGAGTGAGCCGGGACGTGCCCGACCGCTCGCGGCGCGTACGACGTGATCTTCTACGCAGAGGGTGACCGCTTCGGTCACGTGGCGCGCCCGACCCGATGTCACGAGACGCAGGGCCGGCGTACCCAGGCTGCGACGGGCATTGGTCGGGCTCCAGCGAAAGGCGGACGACGCGGCCCCCGAACTCTCGACCGTCCACGCGTCGAGCTTGCGGTGTTCGGTCGTAGGGGTGGCCCGAAAGCGCGCCACTAAGGACGCCCGGTGATCGTCGGTGAATGAAAAAGATTCCTGCGGCGCGTCGCCGGCGAGCTCGGAAAGGGCAATGGCGCTGAGCCGGCGGATGGTCAAGGTGCTCATGGGCGGTTCCATTCGGTGATGATGGCGGTCTGGAGTTCGGAAACGGCGCGTGCGAGCAGGGCATCATCCACTTCGTACTGCACCCGGTCGCCGGTGGCGGTAGAGAGGGCTACGACCCGCAGGGGTACGACGCCCGTGCGCAGGGTTTCCATGAGTGCGTGGTAGCGAAGTACCGCGTCGCTGCGCGAGGACAGTGGTGAGGTGGTCACGTCAAACAAGGCTTCGCTCGCCACGGCTTCGCGAGATGAGCCGAGAACCAAATCGAGACGATCGCGCACAACGATGTCGCCTCCTCGAAGGTGCTGCACCACGGAGACGTCAGTACGAGGTTGCCAGTGCGGGTTGACCGGACCGAGAGCTTTTATCAGGGTCACCGCGTGCGCGGTGACGTCGGTGGCTACGCGCGCCAGATCGTCGGCGTCACACTCTTCGAGGGTGCGGTGCAGGGGGCTGTGGGGATGTGAAAAGGCCCAGGCTTCACGGGCGTCTTCGAAGGGGCGTCGTACCGATTGGCCGGTGCTCAAGAGCCGCAACAACTCGCTGATCAGGGCACCACGAAGTTGCGCCAGCGGAAAGGCGGGGCCGATATGAACGAAGGGCACGGGGTCAAGGTGGTGGGCGCGAATGACCAGTGGGCCGAGGGTGGACACGCGGGTGGTGAGATTCTCGAGGGCACCCTCGATGAGTTGGCGGTAGTGACCGGCCGCGGCACGATTGGCTGCCGGGCGATTGTCGCGATTTCCCCTCAAAATATCGGTAATGCGGGGTTCTGCGGTCATCGTGGCGCTGCTCATGGCTCTACTCTCCCAAGGCGCTGTCACATGACTAGCGTGGAGACGTGTTCGACACTCTGAGTCTGGCCTTCATCGTGGTGTTTGTCATCTTTTTGGTAGCCATTTGCGTCTGGGCGGTGCTCACCGTCCGCTGGGCCCTGCGCCGCGACCGGGAAAAGCGAGTGTCACAGGGTTCCGCTGTACTCGAGGAGTGAATCCACCCGTCCTTGACGCCTTTCATCCCGTCGTTCGCGCGTGGTTCGAGTCGCGCTTCCCGAACGGACCGACCGAGCCGCAGGCCGCTACGTGGCCGATTGTGGTGGACGGCAACGATGTTTTAGTGGCGAGCCCCACCGGCTCGGGAAAAACTCTCACGGCCTTTTTGGTAGCCATCAACGATATGTGGGTGAATCCTCCGACCGAAAAACTCACCGGCCCCTCGGTCGTCTACCTCTCGCCGTTGCGTGCCTTGGCCACTGACGTGCAACACAACTTGCTCCAACCTCTCGAAGAGATGAAGCAGTTGGGTGCGGCCATGGGTTACGTCGTCCCCGATATTCGTGTTGACGTGCGTACCGGTGACACGTCGCAGAACGTGCGCTCGCAACAAAAGCGCAACCCAGCAAATATTTTGGTGACGACTCCGGAATCTCTCTACCTCCTCCTCACGTCAGAACGAGGACGCCTCACCCTGCGGCGTGTTCGCACGGTGATCGTGGACGAAATCCACGCTCTGCTACGTGACAAGCGAGGTAGTCATCTCACCTTGTCGATGGAGCGACTAGAGCGCCTGGTCACGGATGCGGGCCGTCCCCGCCCACAACGTATTGGTTTGTCGGCTACCCAACGTCCCTTGGAACTCGTCGCGTCCATGTTGTCGGGAATCGGCGAGAACCGTACGCCCACGGTGGTGGACTGCACGAAGCGTCGACCAATTGAACTCTCGATTGAACTTCCGGTGTCCGATCTGGATTCCATCTTGTCCACCGAGCAATTTAAGGAAATCCTTGATCGTCTCGCCGAAATCATCGCGGCTCACCGCACCACCTTGATTTTTGTGCAGTCGCGGCGCCTCGCCGAACGCATGGCTCACCGTTTGGCCGACGTTCTGGGCGAGTCCGGGATTCTCGACGACGCGGGTTTAGTCGTGGCCGCGCATCACGGCTCGCTGTCCTACGAACGCCGCAGCCACGTGGAAGCGCGACTACGCAGTGGTGAATTGCGGGCGCTGGTAGCCACCGCCTCCTTGGAACTGGGTATCGACGTCGGTCCCGTCGAAGCGGTCTGCCAAATTGGTTCACCCAAGACCATCGCCACCTTCCTGCAACGGGTGGGTCGAGCGAATCACCACGTGGGCGGCGTTCCGCGTGGTCACCTTTTTCCGCTGACGCGCCACGAATTAGTCGAAGCGGTGGCGGTGCTGGACGCGGTGCGTTCGGGAGAGCTCGACACCCTGGAACCTCCCCATCAGCCGCTGGACATTCTCGCGCAGCAGATCGTGGCCGAAGTCGCCCTGCGCGGTGAAGACAGTGTCGACGAACTCTTCACCATGGTGCGTCACGCGGCTCCCTATCGCGACCTGACCCGCGACACCTTCGACGAAGTACTCGCCATGTCCTCGCGCGGCATCGTGACCGGACACGGACCACGGGGTGCACACCTTCATCACGACCCCATGACGGACGAAGTGCGTCCGCGACGCTCGGCCAAACTAACGGCCGTTCGCGACGGGGGATCCATCCCCGATACCGGTGACTACAAAGTTGTTCTCGACCCCGAGGGCATCACCGTCGGGTCCTTGGCCGAAGACTTCGCCATCGAGTCGTCGCCGGGTGACGTCTTCCTGCTGGGCACACACGCCTGGCGCGTGGTGCGGGTGGAAACCTCCATCGTGCGCGTCGTGGACGCCCGCGGTGCCGAGCCCAACGCCCCTTTCTGGTTCGGGGAATCGCCGGGGCGTAGCTTTGAATTGGGCGAAGTGGTGGCGAATCTTCACGACCGTCTACTAGAACCCTTGGCGCGACGTGACGCCGCGGATGCCCGCGCCCTGCTCCTGGAAATCCACGGCGTGACCGAAGCCGCCGCCGATCAAGTCGTGGCCTATCTGTCCCAGGGTTACAGCGAGCTGGGAGATTTGCCGACCACGGACGTCATCATCGTCGAGCGCTTCTTCGACGAAACCGAGTCCTCGCACCTGGTCATTCACTCACCCTTCGGCGCGCGCGTCAATCGGGCGTTAGGCCTCGCTCTGCGTAAGCGCTTTTGCGTATCGTTCGATTTCGAGTTGCAAGCCGCCGCCGACGATGACGCCATCACTATTGCGCTCGGGCCTCATCATTCCTTCGCCCTGGATTCGGTGTTGCCGATGGTGCGCAGTCACAACATCACCGACGTGCTGACCCAGGCGGTCTTGCTCCTTCCCATGTTGCAGGCACGCTGGCGCTGGAACGTCGGCCGGGCATTGGTGATGAGCCGCACCATGGCCGGCGGTAAACGGCCCATCCACCTCCAGCGCATGGAAGCCGACGACCTGCTCGCCGCGACCTGGCCACAATTGGCCTCCTGTCAGGAGAACGCTCCGGCGGGACCCATCTCCATTCCCGATCACGTGCTGGTGACCCAAACGGTGAAGGACGTGCTCAGCGAGCCGCTCGACGTTGTGCGAGCGAGTGCCCTGCTCGCTCGCGTGGAAGCGGGAGAGATTCGTGTGCGCTGCGTGGACAGCCCGACGGCCTCGATTTTGGCGCACGGAATTATTCACGGACGTCCTTTCACCTTCTTAGACGACGCCCCCGCCGAAGAGCGCCGCACTCGTGCGGTGGCCACGACGCGGGGCACTAATGCGCGCGACGGCTCGGGTCTGCCCGCGGTGACCGAAGCGGACGCTTTGGACCGCGAATTAGTGGCTGCGCTGGTGGCCCAACAGGCGCCCCAGTTGCGTTCCGCCGACGAGTTGCACGACTACCTCGTGGATACCGCGGTTATTCGTTCCGTTGAGCAGTGGCGACCGCTGATGCAACAGCTAGTGGATAGCGGACGCGCCATCGAAGAAGATGGTCGTTGGTTCTCGTCGGTGAATCCCGACGTGCTCGATCAGCTCGCCCTGGATGATGAGGTGTGCGCCACCGTTCTGCGCTTTCATCTGAGTGTGGCGGGTCCAGTCACCGTGGAGCAACTGGTGGGTGAACACGTCATTGGGGCCGGTCCCTTGCGGGGTGCTCCCGTCCCCATCTTGCGTGCGCGTACGGCCATGGCACTTTTGGAGTCGCGCGGCTTCGCCATGCAGACTCCCGATGGTCGTTGGTGCGCGCGCCACCTCTACGCCCGGCTCAACGCCCAAGCACGCCGTGCGCGTCGGGCGAGTTATCCGACGGTCGCGCTGCCGACTTTTGTCTCCTTCCTGACCACGTGGCAACACGTGGCGCCGGGGAGCAAGTTGATGGGCCGCGAAGGTCTGCTGGAAGTCGTTCGCCAGCTCCAGGGTTTTGAAGCAGCTGCGGGTCAGTGGGAGAAGTCCATTCTTCCTGCACGCATCGAGGGCTACCAGCCGGAGTGGTTAGACGAGCTGTGTTTGTCGGGAGAAATCACCTGGGCGCGTCTCACCGCCAGCACAACTCCCGGTGATGAGCGCGGGGCTTCGTCGCCGAAAGCGGCCACGCCTCTGGCCCTGCTCCTGCGTCCGGATCGCTCTTGGCAGCTGCGTATGGTGCGGCTCGAGGACGTCTACGAGATTCCCGACGCCGGCGTGGCGCGAGAAATCTACGACGCGCTGCGCGAGCACGGCGCCCTCTTTCGTTACGACCTGCCGGAACTCCTCACACGTCTGCCGGCTGAAATTGATGAGGGAATGTGGGACTTGGTGGCGCGGGGCTTGGTCACCGCCGATGCGTTCAGCGCTCTGCGTTCCATGCTGAGCGCACGTGAACGTTTGGCCAGCCGCGGTCGGGGTGTGCGCGGCAGCGGTGTGTCCTTGAGTTTGCAGCGCGCCAAAATTTCGACGGGAGTCGGGGAAGGTCGCTGGGCCCTCCTGCCCCGGGTCCATCAAGAAATGAGTCGACTCGACACCGAAAACATGGCCGAGCAAGTGGCGCGACAGTTAATTCTTCGCTACGGCATTGTGAGCTACGAACTCTTCCAGCGCGAGGCCTACCGCGTGGCGTGGCGCCACGTCGTCTGGCAACTGCGTCGCTTGGAAGCGCAGGGAGAAGTAGTGGGGGGACGTTTCGTAGACGGTCTCGGGGGGGAACAGTACGCGCACCCGCGCGTGGTGCAGATGCTCACCGAAACTTTGGTCGACGTGCCCTTGAACTTGTCAGCCTGCGACCCCTTAAACCTCAGTGGATCTATCGTGCAATCGGTACGAGTACCCAAGCGGGCCACGCAGAACATGACCATCATCAACGGAGAAATCTCCGCGAGTTAGAGGGCATCAATACGCGCGCGTAGCCCTTCCAGCGCGAGCTGAATCTCCGCCAAAGACTTTTCGATCTCCGCGAGTCGATCACCGACGGCCCTTTCGACGGTGCTGTTGACGTGTTCGTCGATGTAGTCGCGGACCTTGCCGTCGAGCTGGCTCATCATGGGCTGGGCGATGTTCTTGAGCAAATTACGTACGTCGTTCAGTGATGAAGAGTTGTCGTTGGCCACGTCGAAACCTTAGGGCGTGCTGGCACTGCAGTATTGGCCACTGGGGAATTGCAGGGAGTTGAACGTCCCGTTAAAAGGAGCGTTCGTGAAAAGTGAGCGCTCCCACTGGACGCCGTAGCAGAAGGAATTAAAGGCAATGAAGCCAAGGATGTTGGACCCCGTCACGCCGCTGAGGCGTCGAGGGGCGGCATAAGTAGTCAAGGTGGCACTGATGGTGGCGGTGACGGCCAGCGGGGGCGCGCCCGTCGCCACGGACTGATTACCCAGAGGAGTCATGGTGAGAGAATTAGCGCTCGTGATGGCGGTGACTCGATAGGCGCCGTTCAGACTGGTGGGAAGAGCCCCGGATAGTTGCACGGTGTCGCCCACCTGCGCTCCGGTGGAGTTGTAGGTGAGGGTGTAGTTAGATCCGGCACCCGAGATGGTGCTGGGGAGACTGGGCAGGTAGGTATGGGTGTATTTCAAGGCCGTGACGAGGGGCACCTGCAGAGCCAGGCCGTCATAGTTTGACGTAATGACGTTGGTCTCGCTCAGGGTGCCGTCCACAATCTGAATGGGCTGATTGGCGTTGAAGTAGTTGTTGGTGGTGTTGGTGATCTGGGAAGTTCCGACAGCGGCGGACGCGTTTAATGAACCCTGACCCGGCGAGAAGGCTACCGCCATGAAAATGGGCATGGGAATCGCGGCGAGGTGATAGGTCGTGTATTCACTCTGGGTGGCGTAAAAGGCGGCGTGCAGACTGGGGTTAGCGCTCGCGAGGCCGGCTTGCCAGCCACTCAGCATGTTGGACCAATAGCTGGTGTACGTGGCAATTTGTGCAGCGCTGCAGCCGGAGCCGCAGTCCAAATTGGAATGCCTATCGGGATAGCCTTCGGGATCAAAAATTACCCAGTCCGGATTGATGGCGAGTCCGAGACTTCGGTAGGAGGCAATTTTGTTGCCCACCCACATCCCGGAGGCCAGACCGTGCTGGTAGTACTGCGCGGCCGTTTGTGGGTCACTCGCCGTCTCCATGGGTCCACTGACGGTCCAATAGGAGAGCCAGGTCCGGCGCTGGTGCGAGTTTTGGATGGTCATTCCCATTTGGAAGTCTGGTGTGGTGGCGGTGGTGGCGCCACTGTAGAAACCAACCCAGGGCGAGGTGGTGGTGCCGAGCGCTCCGGTTTCCGAGACAATCGGCCATTGATCGGTGATTGCGCTGGCCCATTTGTTGGACGGGATGGCGTAGACCCCCGTACCGCTCGGCGGTGGCGTGTTGACGCCGCCGCTGAATAACTGGGCCGTTCCGTTGGGGTCGAATCCCACCGTGCTGGCGGTGACGGTCTTGGCGGCGCTGCCACCAGTAGCGGAGGCGTCCACGCTCGTCCACGTACGTGACGGCGCACTGGAGGTGAGAACAAAGAGGTCACCCCAGTTTGCGGCCTGCCCCGCGATGGTGACAATGCCGCTGCTCACCCCGAGGAAGAGCTGACCATTCAGCGCGGGGCCGTGCGACAAGGTTGTTGCGTCCACGCTCGTCCAGCTAAGGGTGCTTCCCGAAATGGTGCCACTGACATACACCACGTCACCATTCGTCGCCACGCCAGCGACGTAGAGGTGCGAGGAATCATTGGTGACACCGAGCCCGCTCACCGCGAGGGTGAGTGATGAGGTGGCGGCGGTAACGTCGGTGCCGGTCCACGTCGTGGCGCCCATCGTGCTTTGACGAAGTACCTCGAGATGCCCCGCCGCCGTGACGTAGGCAAAGGTAGCGAGCGCGTCACTGGCGGGGTTGAGCGCACTCGGAGGAGAAGCAGCCGCGGCCACACCGGCTGCGGCGCTGACGTTGGTCGCCACGATGTTGCTGGCGTTATCGGGGTTCATTGTGAAGTCTTCGTAGGTTCCCGTCGAGGTGAGAGCGATGATATGCACCTGGCCACCGGCGGAGGTAATGCTGGGTTGGCCCACCATGCTCAGCCCGCTGCGCACACTGAGGTCCACGATGGTCCATTCGGGCCAGCTCAGGCCCCCCAACGCGGGCGCTACGCCGAAGGGTGGTGCGGCGTCTTGCACGACGGCGATGAGGTTGCCCCCCGTGGTGTTATAGGTGAGAACGCGGTGGCCGTTGGCTTGATAAGCCATTCGAGGAGAGCTCACCGCCGGGGGAAGTCCATTTTGGGTGGTCAGGTTTACTTGGGTATTCCCGGTGGGAGCGACGGTCAATAATTCACAGTCACCCGACGCACTTCGGTAGAGAATTTCGTTCGCCCCCGAGGGCGCAACGAGCGCTTGAGGAGTCCCGACCATGGTGGTACTCCCCACACTGGACGACAGTGATACGGCGTCCCAGGGGAAAGGGTCCGCATTGGTGTGCGCGAAGGCAAAGAGGGGATAACCCGTGGGACCCGTGGTGTGGGGCCGGGTCGTCGACCCGGCCAGAGTGACGACGCTGAGGGTGGCGCACACGATGATGGCCGATCCAAATAGTCGTCGGGAATAACGCACTGGTGTCTTCCTCTCGTGGAGTCGGCACTCGATGACGCACGGGTCGTCGCAGTCCACAGTCTACGAGTCGTCACTCATTCCTGTCGGTCAGATAACGGGCGACTGTGATTGGTTGGTAATGACCAGAAACGTCGGCGCCCCCACGCTCCAACCACTCGTCGGAAATTTCACGGTGGCCGGCGAGAAATATTGGCTGGCGGGCGCCACGTGCCACGTGCCCGCCCTCCACGCCACGTTCACCGTGGCGCCGCTTCCTACGAAGAGCACATCATTTCCGTTGACACCGTTAATAATGGCGATTTGCGAGGTGGCGATGGTGCCAATAGAGCTAGCCGACGTGATAATCATGGGTGCCGCGCTACTCGCGCTGAACAATTCGGGTGGGCCGTTGCGCACGGTGCTCCACAGGGCGAGCAGACCTTGATTGATGGTGAGTAGTGGACTGCCCGTCAGCACAATATTGCTGGCGTGCGTTGCGGCGATGACGTTGGTGGCGTTCCACGATGGAGTGTTCGTCACCACTTCATCCACGTTGCCGGAGTGGAAGGCAATGACGACCGCACCCGATAAGGAACCCACCATGGCGGGCGTGAGTGAGCCGACGGGGAGTTTGAGTTGGGTGGTGAGATCCGTCCAGACCCAGGTCTTGTTGCTGGTGAGGTATTTCACGGTATCGAGGTGCCCCGCGGTGGTGAGGTAGGCCAGGGAGACGGTGCCGGTCGTCGCGTCGTTCGTCAGGGTGAAACCGCCGACACCGGTGACGTGAGTATTCAGTGCGGTGACGTCGATGAGAGACGGCGTGTTGGTGTCAGCTCCCAGAATGACGTCGAGGTGACCACCGGTGGTGAAGGCCACGGCACAGTTAGTGGGAGTGCACGCAATGCGGGGATTGGAAATGGTCTTCAATTTGAATTTGCTGGTGAGGTTCACGGCGCCACTGCGCGTGCTGCTCGCGATGAGCAAGGCCCCCGACAAACTTTTACCCGCCGCCACGACGCGCGCACCGCTCAGATCGGTGGCGACGGGATTGGCGTTGCCGATACTTTGCAAGATTGTGCCGGCACTCAACCAGCTACCGCCACCGGTCACCGTGGTGGAATTCGTGACGAGGGTGGTGCCGTTAATGGATGCGCCTCCGCTGACGGCGAGTCGTCCACCCGTACTGGCAGTCACGCTGAGAACTCCCGCGGTGGCGTTTTTAATGGTGAAGGCGATTTGGCCGTTGGCGTTCGTCACCGTGGTGGCGGGGATGAGAACGGCCCCGGCACGAGAGACTGACCAGGTCACGGTCTCGTCCGGCAAGGGATTACCGCGCGCGTCGCGCACGGTGAGCAGTCCATTCAAGGTCGGGCTCAACATGCTTCCCGCATTCACGGTCAAGGTACTGGTGGCGCTGGAAGGAGACGGCGCGCAGAGACCAGCAAGAAAGGTGGTGGCGTTGGGGGCGCCGAGACCGGAGGCCATGTCGTAGCCGCGGGTGGCGGGGTAGAAACTCGTGCTGAGCGGCCCGCCGTAGAGAGTGTCGTTATGGCCGCGCGTGATGTCGTCCAGACCCACCCCCATGCGGGCCATACGGTACAGGGTGGGATTTAAGAACCCCAGTCGATTTCCGCTGGCCGTGGGGCTGCATGATTGCGCAGCCACGGCAGTCAGCGCCGCCATGAGCGGCGAACCAATCGAAGTGCCGCCGATTTGTGACCACGAACCGTCGTACATCACGAAGCCGGTATTGGGATCACCCATCACCGATATATCGGGTACCGACCGCGTGTCACTCGAGGCAACGCCGGGCGCTACCTCCCACGACTGCCGGGGCCACACGGCTGATTTTCCGCCCCCACTTCCCTGTCTCCCCGAAGACCACACCGATTCGTTAGCGGGCGAGAAAGAATTTTGGATGGTGTTCTGCCACGGCACCGTCAAGGCACCCACGCTGGTGACGGTGGGTTGTGAGCCGGGATCATCGACGGCGAGACTGCCCGCGTGGCGGGTGGCGTCACCGTAACAATCGGTCGAGCCAGAATCACCCGAGGCCGCGAACACCGTTTGTCCCTGCAGAGCCATCTGATCGAAAATGGGAGCTTCCGACTGGGGGGAAGAGTCCGCCTCGCAGTTTCCCCACGACGTGGTCACGATGGAGTCGCGATCGTCGGCGGCTATTTGGGTGTAGGCCTGGAGTGGCCCCCACGAGTCATTCGGTGCGCTGTAGACGTCAATGATGGCCCCAGGAGCGAGGGCGCCTACTTCTTCGATATCGAGATTGGGCTCTGACATGTCGCAGGGCTGCGGGTAACTCGGACAGGTTGCCCCCTGCACGCCACCATTTGGCGCATCGACAGGAATGTAATTCACCGTGGGAGAGATGCCGTAGCAGGAAAAATACGTCGACAGGGCGGACGAGCTGTAGGGGGCTAATTCGTAGACGGCGATGCGTTGGCCGACACCGGTGAATCCCTTGGCGTAGGCCGCGGTGAGACCGTAAGCCTGTGCCTGAGAAAGGGCGTCGTAGCCACCATCGGCGGATGCGGCGGCGCTGGCGGAACTGCAGGTCGTCGCAGGAGTGGCGTCGTGCGCGTTGACGACGGCGTAGGAATGGGGCGACGCCACGCTGTTCATGGAATACAGCCCCGCAATGGCGTGGCCGACATCGGCAGGGAGCATGGCCGGCGTGGTGAACTGCGAATTGATAGCCCCGCGCAATTTAAAACTTGCGATCCGCGCGTGAAACGCCTTTTGTATCTGGGCCGTACTCCCGGCCACGCTGAGCACGAAGGGACTACGGGAATTAGTGCGTACCCGGAGATTGAATCCTCGTAAATATGTGACGACGAGCGTGCGGGCGCTGGTGCGTGGCGCAAACTTCGTAGCGAATTCACCCTTGGCGAGAAAGTGGTGGTACTCCGGCGATCCGGGCGTTTGTTGCTCAATCAAGAGTTTTTGAATCTCCGCGGGATCGCGAGGCGCTAACACGAGGGGGAAGGAGATGGTCGTCACGGTGCGCACCGGAGTGGCTCCCAGAACTACCGCGGCTGGCCGATCAATCACCATCAATGGATGTGCCGCCCCGACCGGGCCGACGACGCTCAGACCCATCGCAACCAGACTCGCAGCGACGGCGCCACGAGTGAGGAAACGAGTGAGGCTCATAGATAGATGGTAGTGATGTGTCCTGGTTAGGCGACAGGCGGGCGACGACGTGAGATGTCGTTACACGCTTCGCAGACGCTTTCGGGAATTATTCCCCAGCGCATCAGGATTCGAAACCCGGCGCAGCCGAGACAATATCCAACAAAAGCTTCCAAGCTCGCAGCAACGAGCAGCGCAATCAGAATCCACCGGGCCGCGCCCCAACCGACGCTGAGCCATACCACGGTGGCCGAAAGAGAAAAGACGAATCCCACACCTTGCGCGAAGCGCTTCGGTGGCCCGGGACTAAAAACCGCCACCCGCGACCAGCGTGAACGCTCAATCCACGGAGCGGCCACGCGCACCGCAAAGGTTCCCAAGGGCGAAAGGGTCGGTCCGGTAAGAACGCGAGCGGTGAAACCGTAGAGCAGGACCAACAACAACCAGGGTGTAGAACTCGCGAGGGCCACGACACCAATGAGAACGACACCGGCCGCCACCGTTCGCGCGGCAGCTTCGTTGACGGGATTCGGAAAGGAAAAAAGCGAGTTCATCCCCTTAGTCTTACACCGCTAATCGCACGGTGGTCACCACGCCCACGAGCACTATGAGTACGCGCACGGTAGTGGGCGAGAGTCTCTCGATGAGGAGAGTGCCGAGCCAACCGCCGAGGAGCGTCCCCACCAACAACATCAGCACGGCACCCATGACCAGGTGTCCTCGGAAAACAAAAATAATGGCGGCCACTAAATTGATGATGGTTGACAAGACACTGCGCAGGCCCTGCATGGTGTGAATGTCGTCGTTCAAGGTGAGCGCCAGCACGGCCAGCAACATGATGCCCAGGCCGGCGCCGAAGTAGCCGCCGTAGATGGCCACAACGAAAATTCCCACGTGTAAGGAGCGCAGTCGCCCTGGGTGGTGGTGATCCATAGCGCCAAGCCTTTTGGTAATCCACGGCGACGCGGCGAAGACGAGGGTGGCGCCACCAATCAACCAGGGGACCACGCTGCGGAATTGCGAGGGGTTTCCCCAGAGCAAGAGCGCCGCCCCCAGCCCGG
>Ga0304728_1001005_pt1 | contig 21469 bp, 32 predicted proteins | sample C_130625_MF_Meta_FD_190476 | JGI IMG/M metagenome (GOLD analysis project Ga0304728, IMG submission 190476) | Freshwater microbial communities from Lake Croche, Canada to study carbon cycling - C_130625_MF_MetaG (v2) (version 2) | ecosystem: Environmental > Aquatic > Freshwater > Lake | place... | reverse complement strand
CTCATATGGAAAAAATAGCAGTAGGTCACAAATCGTTTTCACAATTTTCCACGTGGATAAGATGCGGTAAGGCTTATCAGTTGGAAAAAATATTAGAAGCACCACAATCTCCAGCGTGGTGGTTCGTGGGTGGATCAGCGTTCCACTCAGCAGCAGAGAAGTATCTGCTTGCCGAATTTGAAAAAAAGAATGGCTAAGGATATTGCTTATGTCAAACCTAATGAAGGTGGAGAAGGGGACTACAGGGCGCTTGGTCCGATCAGAGTCTGTCCGTGTGGATCTGAAGTATGGAACGTCAAATGTAAGTTTGACGATGACGGAGCAATTGGTATTTACTTCTTGGATATGCGATGTATGCTCTGCGACTCACTCGCCGTCGCACCTTATGAAGGGAATCTAACGTGAGATTAAGAATACGTAATCCGTTTTATTATACAGATATAAAAACTGATACTTTAGTACAGATTGTTTGTTTCCATTGTGGTCATAAATACTATGTTACATATGGAAATATTAGAGTATCTAACTATTGTACGAGTTGTAAATGAGCGCACGCAAATCTAAGATAATGGGGCAAGATGCTTTTCGCACAGCCTTTGTTGAGTCTGAAATGATTATGCGACTTGCCCTAGGCAAGATGATTCAGACAGAGATAGATAGAGAAACAAATGCTGATATAATTAAAGGACTACAAACTGCAAAAAAAATAGTGGCGGGAGAAGTCCAATGAATTTAGAAGAGATATGGGATCAATCATTCTTAGAAGCAATAGCCGAGACAGAGGCTAAGTCAAAGACTAATCCAACTGATTGGCGTCGTGGTGGCAGAGTATCTATTGCTAATCCTGACAAAGAGAACAAGGCTTGGTGGGATGTCAATGGAAAGAAAATGTTTCTTGATTTTATTACTGCTTGGAAAGACTCACAACTAACCATATGGGAATCACCTCAGGGTGTTTCAGGAATTGAGATAGAACTTAACTCAAACTTTGGTGATGTTTTAGTTAAGGCATACGCCGATCTAATAGCAGTTACTGCTGGTGGTGAACTAGTAGTGGTTGACTTCAAGACAGGGGCTTATACGCCCGACTCAGCCCTTCAATTGGGCATTTACGCTTGTGCTATGGAGATGAAGTTTGGCACAAGACCAACTAGAGGTTACTATTATTCTTCCCGTAAGGCTACTTTCTTAGAGGCTGAAGGGTTACATCGCTGGACTATCCCATTACTTACTGAACTGTTTGCTCAGTTCAATCGTGGTGTGGAGAATCAAATATTTCTACCTAATATAGGTATGGCTTGCTCTACTTGTGGCGTGAAGGATTACTGCTACGCTACTGGTGGGGAACTAGCACAACTTTACGACCCACTAGCAACAATAAAATAAGGAGAAACAAATGGCTGGAGAACAAGGAACCAAGTTCCAAATCAATTACAAGTTACCTGACGGTACCTTAGTAAACATATATGCAAACTCAGCGACAGAACTTGAAGGTAGCCTAACTACTATTCAAGATACTGTTTCATTAATTGCTTCTACAGCAGGAGCGTTAACAAATTCTGTTGTTCGTGTAGCACCAACACAATCTTCAGCAGCAGTTGCATATGCTAAGACTGCATTAGGTGCAGTTCCAGTTGGTGCAACAAGTGCTAACTCTTGTAAACACGGTGATTTAGTTTGGCGTGAGTCAAAGCCAGGCGCACCAAAGGCTTGGAAGGGTTGGTTCTGTCCTTCTCCAAAGGGTACTGCCGATCAGTGCGAACCTAAGTTCGTTCGCTAATATCTAATGCTGTCCTTAACTCAAGCGGCAGCGAAAAGCACAAATGATTACGCACTACTGCCTGACCTATTCCCAACCTTACAACAGGAAGGGATTAGGTTCAGACGGGGGCAATTGACTATGATTGCTGGCGCACCTAACGCAGGTAAATCTTTATTAGCGTTATGGATGGCGGTGCAAATGAAGGTGCCAACGCTGTACATATCAGCAGACACTGATGGCTATACAACTGCCATTAGAGCAGCGTCAATGATTACTGGCAATAAGGTAACGACTGTTGAAGAAGCCTTTGCCAATGGCGCAGGTCAAGAATTTTATACTCAAGAATTGCAAAGCATTAATCATTTACAGTTTGATTTTTCTCCAAGCCCTACATTAGATGAGATTGATTTAGCAATCAGAGCATACGCAGAATCATATGGGCAATATCCTCATATGATTATTGTAGATAATGCTATGAACGTAGTATCTATGCACGAAAATGAATGGTCAGGACTACGTGAGATAGCCAAGGCTATGCACCATATTGCTCGTGAGACTGAAGCAGGAGTGATTTTACTTCACCATACATCTGAAGCAGAAGGTAAGCCTGACTTACCACCTAGCCGTAAATCTATTCAAGGCAAGATTAGTCAGTTGCCTGAAATGATTTTAACTGTGGCATTAGTACCTGATACTGGTGAGTTTAGAATTGCTTGTGTAAAGAATCGCTTTGCTAAGAACTCTGCAACTGGAGAACGCTTTGTTACATTGTGGACCGACGCGTCTCGTATGTTGATACATAATGAGCGAACTTCTGATATCATTGTGGCTCACACCAGCACAACAAACCATAACTATGTGCGGGATTGGACACAGAGGTATGATTAACGAAGATTTAGATGTAGAGATTAGAGTGAAGGAGTTGCTTCACGCTGAACTCAAGATTGAAATAAATAAGCATATAGAAAAGATTGAAGCAGCAAAGATTAAAGCCACAGATGAATGGGGCGATGGTCTTAATATGGGTATGGAATGGGCAATCCGAATCCTTAGAGGGGATAAGAGTGTTACATAGTGATAGTCCAATTAAGCCAAGACGAAGTTAGGGTTTGTTCAAACCTAGCAGTAGAGCGTTGGCTTGCTAAGTTTAACTCAAAAGATAAACCTAACTATGCCGCAGGTAAGTTAACAGGTAGATTAGAACACGAACTACTTGCCAACGTTAGGGCAAACATATCTGAGTGGGCAGTTGCTAAACACTATAATTTGAGTTGGTCTGTGCCTTGGTATCCAAATGAATTACACCCAAAGCGTAAAGATATTGGTGATGTTGGGACTTATCACGAGGTAAGAACTGTGCGTACTCAAACCGCTATTCCTTTTTGGGATAAAGATTCAAATAAATATATATTTGGCACGAAAATAATTGATGAGGAATACTACTCTCAAGTAGAAGTCTATGGTAGTTTTAAAGCAAATGAATTTATGTCAGATAACTATAGAGATGAGAGTATCAATGGGTGGCGTGTGCCAGTTGAGGAAATAGTTTATGTCTAGTTACGGTAAGCGTAAAGGCGCAGCCTTTGAAACAGGTATTCTTAAATGGCTTAGGTCAAAAGGATTATTAGCAGAGCGTTTATCTAAGGCTGGTGCTAATGATGAAGGCGACATAGTTTGTTTTGTGGCTGGCAAACCTATGATCTTTGAATTAAAAGCAAGAGTTAAACTAGATTTACCACAGTTTTGGCGCGAGGCTACAGTTGAGGCAGGTAATTATGCTAAGGCTCGTGGCTTAGAGCAAGCACCACCTGCTTATGTAATAGTAAAACGTGCTAGTTCAGGACTAGATCAGGCTTGGGTAATCCAAACCCTAGATCAATGGGTGAATAACAATAAAGAGTAAGCCTGACTTATCTGCAATCCTTACCCATTACGGTATGGATGTGCAAGATAGGCACGGTTGGGTTCCTTGTAGGTGTGTAATACACGACGATGCTCACGCATCAGCCGCGTATAACTTAGACTTACAGGTGTACAATTGTTTGGTATGTAACGTAGTTGGTGATGTGTACGAGTTAGTCAAAGCGAAAGAAAACTTAAAGGGGTTTGATAATGTTAAACGAAAAGCAGCGCAACTTGCTAACGGACGCAGCGCAAAGATACTCCAACTCACGCAACGAGGCGACAGCCTCTTACCTACTGGCTCGCGGCATAAGCAAGACAGTCGCAGATACGTACCTGCTTGGAAGCGTCGCTGATCCTGCAAGCGGACACGAGCAAGCAGTTGGTATGTTATCCATTCCTTATATGACACCATCAGGTGTAGTTGGTATGAAGTTTAGGAGATTAGATGATGGAAACCCTAAGTACCTTTGGCCTACAGGTCAAAAGGTTGGGCTATTTAATGTTAATGATTTGCATAAGCATAGCGACACTATTGCCATTTGTGAAGGAGAGATTGATACGATTATTCTTTCGGGCGTTGTTGGAATACCGTCAGTTGGAGTTGCTGGTGTATCCCAATGGAAGCCGTGGTTCAAAAACTTATTTGAACCTTACTTGCGTGTCCTCATTTTTGCGGACAATGATGTTAAAGAAGATGGCCGTAATCCTGGGCAAGAACTTGCGAAAAGAATTAAAGAAGAGTTAGATAAAGCAACAGTAGTCCACCTACCTGACAACACTGATGTTAATGAAGTGTTATTAAAGTATGGATCTGATTGGTTTAATGAACGAGTTGCTGCATAATGAGTACCGTTGTTGGCATCCAAGGTGATGGCTGGTGTGTATTAGGTGCTGATTCTCAGGTATCTGAGGGTGGTCGTGCCTACTCAACTACCAAAGGTTTGGGTAAAATTATGAAGCGTGGCCCATATTATGTGGCTACTGTGGGCGATTTTAGACCAACAAACATTCTTGCTTTTAACTTTAATTTTCCTAAGCCACCACCATTTACATCTACCTATAAGTTAGATAAGTTTATTGGTTCAAGATTTATACCTGCATTACAGCAGTGTTATGCTGATAATGCTTACGTTCCTAAAGATGGAGATAGTGGAACAGATATATTAGTTGCAGTGTATGGCAATCTATATGCCATTAGTTATGATTACTCTTGGACTAAAGATCGGCGTGGCTACTACGCATTAGGTTCAGGTGGGGACTATGCTTTGGGTGCTATGGCTACTTACGCATTACCCAAATCTATAGCAACCGCAACGTTAGTAATAAGAACAGCCTTATCCATAGCCTGTCAATATGATACTGAAAGCGGTGAGCCATTACTGATATACAGCCAGTCGGAGTAATGAAAGAGCAGGAACTCTTTGCGTATTTGAAAGAGAATTACTGGTCTGATCTTGAAAGATCTAAAGGACAGTTTGATTCTTTTGATTGTGAGTCATATGAGTATGAGGTATATGTTGAACTTAAATCTCGCAAGACACATTATGATGAATTGTTAATTGAATCTACAAAGTATCATCACTTACTAGATACTGCTAGTGCTAAAGGCGCAGTGCCTTGGTATATAAACTCAACACCTGATGGTGTTTATGGCTTTGACTTATCTGATGTTGATGAACCTAAATGGTTTCATAAATGGTTACCTAACACAACTGAGTTTAACGATAAAGGTCACAGAAATAAATTAGTGGGATATTTTCACGTCAAGTATGCCTATAACTTCTAAGTCGCCGACCTATATCAATGGACCTTTTGATGGTGGCCTTGTGCCAATGCCTTACTGGTTTTTGGATGAAGTTAAGTTGCCAACAGATGTCGGATTTGATACCATTTCATACGCTTTGTACCAATTAGATGAACACACGCATAACTTTATTTATATAGAATCCAAGACAATCGGAAAAGAGGAAGCGAATGAACAATGAATCAGGAAGAACTAGAGATGGCCTTGAGATTATTAACAAGTGTGGGGTTGAAAATTGTGCGTGTAAATTACAAGACGGGGGAGATCACAGTATCTCTACCACCAACTCGCAATTCATAACAGATATGTGGCAGGTGTTAGATAGTGCAGGTAATTTATTATTAAGTAAGCATAAAGATTATGGTCCAACAAATATATCTCGCTCTCCTGGCGGTCCGCTTAATGGTTTGCGTGTGCGTATGCACGACAAGACAGCACGTATCAATCACTTAATAGATAGTGGTGCTACACCTGAGAATGAATCGTTGCGTGATTCTTTTCTTGATTTACTTAATTACAGTGCAATAGCACTAATGGTTATTGATGGTAATTGGCCTGAATCTTAATGGATAATTGGCTTGATGAAGCCACCGATATTGCCACTCAGATAGCAAGACAGGTGCATAAGAAGTATCAACCTTACTTTGATGTGTCTGACCTGCGCCAAGAGTTGCTTGTGTGGTGTATCAAGCGTGAAGATAAAGTTAAGATGTGGTTAGATCCAACAAAGAATAAAGAAGAACGCGAACGCGGTGTTAGGTATCTTGGTAAAACTTTAAGTCGCCACGCTGATAGATATTGCAGAAGGCGTAAGGCACAATCATTAGGTTATGAGTTAAGAGATGAAGTTTACTACACGCCAGCAATCCTTACTGAAGTATTGCCTTATGTGTGGGGTGAGATAGCAGAGGCTAAAGATACTTCTAAGCCAAAAGTTTCAGGTGGTGGTAACCCTGCTGAGGGTGGCAACTATATTGTTAGCGTGATAGATATTAAAAGAGGGTTAGAAAAGATTGATGTTCAAGATCGTATGGTGCTTGAACTTAGATTCTTTGAGAACCTTACGCTATCGCAGATAGCAACTACCTTACAGGTATCTGATTCAACTGCTGATCGTAAGGTGCGTGGCGCACTTCGTAGGTTGTGTTATAAACTAGGTGGAGATAACCCTTGGGAGAGATACTCTCGTGGAGATTAAGCATAGTAAGTTGTGTAGAACAGAGATCAGACCAGTGGTAGATCATTCTTACTATGAATTATATTGGGTATGCGTAAAGAATTGTAAGGTGGACAATGCCAAGTTATGAGTTTAGTTGTGATGCTTGTGGAACATATAAGATATTAGAAGCGTCGGTCTTTGCTGACCTACCCGCCCCTAATTGTGATACTTGCTCAGAATCTATGCGTCGTATATTCTCTGCCCCACCAGTAAGGTTTTTAAGCAGTGGGTTTTACTCCACTGATAATCCACGACGATAGGTTTGTGTGTAGCGGGGAAGACACACAAAGCAAGAACCCCCCACTGACTAGGTGGGGGGTTCTTTGTTGCTACAACCTCTGAAGGGTGAGGGAGCAACGCTTTGATCTACTAAGTCTTGGTTGGTAAGTACTCTCTAAGAACTCCAACCCGACGGAAGATATAGCAGATCAATCAGATATAATCTTATCAGGATTTCTCAATAGTGCAATTCGGGCATAAGAGTTTGTGTCATAAGCGTTGATACGCTTGCTGTAATCTTTTAATGCTTGTGCTTTGGTGGTGTATGGTCCAACTGCTTGGACTAGATTGAACAAGGTAGGGTGAACAGCAAAGATTACATACTGTTCCCTATCCGCCAAACAATCCTCTACTAATTTCCATACCCATTTGGCTAATTGTTCTACGTCATCTGCCTCACCTTCAAGTAAGGCTATGAGTTTGCGTAACTCTGTTGGTTTAGCACTCATCAGTAGTGGTGTGGGCTTGAGTTAAGCCAGTATCGGTAGGCGTTACAAGGTGTGTGGTGTCGCTTAAAAATATATCTAAGACCCTTGAGGATTTGTATTGAAGGATCGTCGCTTGTTTCTCCAAGTCGTTGAGCAATTCCGTAAGCAGTTGATCCTCGCTGGTTCTTTGCAAGGTGGTCAAACCTGCTCTCACTGGTCCAAAGGGTGTTGAGGCAGAGCCACTCGGCATCTTGCCACCCCCAACCAGCGTAAGCGTAGGCTTCGGCCAGTTGTCTGTTGTTTTCTTTTTCATTTTGTGTCGCTTTCGTTTGTTTGACGCTTATGTTCGGCTCTACTATCCCCTTGATTGGGTTTAGGATAGCCTTTAACGGGCTTATATTCCAGCATACGGCTGAAAGTATAAGCACTCCTATACTTAATACTGTTACGCACTTTGTTCGTCTTGATATATTCCGTGCCATAAATCTCCACTCACCTCTCTTGGCTTGATGTAATGACGGGGAACTCCGTGTTCATCTGCCAGTTTGCGGTATGTATGTTGGTAATAGGTTGTGTTTTGTTTGATTTCACGGGACATCTTGCCTATTGCTTCTCGCCTTTCATAAGGTAGCGTGCCACCAAATATGCCATAGTTAATTGTATCAATGGAAGTAAAAGAATTATCCAAACACGCTTGTCTAATAGGACAACTTGCGCAGATCTGTAATCCTTTAACTGTATTCATAGCCAATTCCATTTTCCTGTCCTCGCTACTGTTGCGTTCTGTTTCAGGAAAAAAATATATTGGGTCTTGGTTTATACAATTAGCGTTGGTGGTATCAAACCTCACTCAGTTTCCCATTTGTGTAATAGGTCGGCTAGGTAAACCCCTGCTATACCTGCCCCAATAGCGATAACAATAATCACTGCTGAAATCCCTTTACTATTGCTATTGCTGCGTCTAATCCAGCACTATCACGGCTAGTTTTTTGCCGTTCTGTTAGCGCATTAATAACTTCGGCTAATATCTCATTACTAGCGTGGCTATATCCTGTTTCATAACTGTCGGCTAGGGCTTTGCCCACGCTCTCGGTTAGTTTGTCTAACTGTTCTTGCGCTGTCATTACATTACCCCTTCCTTAATAATTGCGTTTGTGTATTGGTTAATAACTGCTTTACATCTGTTGCAGTAGTAATAGGTTGTGTCCCATTTGTCATCAGGGCTACCGCCTTCGTCGTGTTGTGGGTTTCCTAATTGGTCGCAAGCATAGAACCCTTCATAGTCAGGTTGATTACCACAACTACACTCCCACCAATCGCCTTCTATATTAGATTTTATTTGTCGGTATAAAGTAATTTCTTTAATCATTTTTTTCCCCTTCTATTATCCTTTCCAATCTAGAAAGGATTATTTTGCGTTCATTGGTAAGTTTAATTAATTTATTTGCTGCATCGGCCAGGCTTTCCAATAATACCTGGCCAGTTAAATCGTCGTCATTCACTATACGTTTTCCCTTCATTTAGTCGTTTTTCTACTTCATCACACCAGGATAGTGTGAACTTTATTTCATCGGCTAGGCTTTCCATCGCAGATTTTTTAAGATCGTTGATGGTCGGCTCGGCTTTGCTTGTGTTGGTCATTTACTCGCCCATTGGATAGATCCAGTCAATAGCCCATTAATATGAGATAGCGTTTCTTTAACGCCGCGAATATATTCATCACTCTGGCCGCTCCATCCATCCTTATCTATCTCGGCCATAAAGTTAAGTACATATGCGTTAGCCTTCTCTGCACTTATAGACATTATTTAACTCCCATCGGTTGATTATTGCGTGCTGGTATATGTTGGCTTAAATGGTAAACGATATTCTGGCCGTAAATATATGGACCGTATATCGTGCCATAATCGCTGGCTAGGACCGCCGCTTTATATTGTGTCTGCAGCCCGAATACCTGGCCGCTGGTGTCCTGGTTACGATCTAATACCTGCTGGCCTTCATAAGATAAGGCCTGCACGTATTCATCGGATAGGTCACGATTATAAAAGACAAAATCGGACCCGTAACGTACTTCCCTAGGCACTGGATCGCCATCAAAATAAACCAGGCTAGTGTGATATTCCTTTAGGTCATTCATTCCGTCAAACGTTGCGCCTTCGTAACGCTCGGCTAGGCTTTCCACTTGATCCTTAAACGGACCGTCGGTCCAGGATACGTTAATGGATGCGCCGCCAGAATAAACGCTAGATCGTACGCTGAACTTTACGCCTGGGAATTGCGCCTTAAGCGCAGCACGCATAAGTTTAGCGGTATCAGCGCAGTTTATATATTGTCTGCTCATTTATTACCCTTCATTAATCCAGATTCCTAGTCGGATGCTGGCCTACCCGCAAGGATATTGCTACCCTTGCGGCTAAGTCAAGATCCGCCGCGTACTACTTAACCCGCATTGGCATAAGTAGCGCGGTCCAGTTAATAGAATCGTGCAAAATCTCAACGATCACGGGCTTATTATCTCCCTGGAATCGCAGTTTTAATTGGTGAGACTTTACCGCTGGTACCTTAGCAAAATCGGCCAAAAACTTACCGTTTATGCTTATCTCACTAGTGGCCACTGGCTCGGTGTTGATTATCTTCTCAACCGATGGGAATTGACCATCGGCTAGGCTAACCTTTAGAGTACTACCCAATAAACCTACGGTTAAGTAAGTGTCAGCGACGTTTAATTCTACTGGTAGATTACTGGTGTTTTTTAAATTAGACTTAAGCAGATCGGTAATTTTTTTAATCTGGTCCAGTGGGATTAATGATTCTGGCAGATCGCCAGAATAATCCACGCTACCGATAATTAATCGGTAACGGTCCGTCGCCTTAACGTATAATTTACCATCGGCGGCGGATAAGTGTACGCCATTAATGGATGATCTGGAATTATCCTTATCAGCCATAATTGCAGCGCCAGTTAATAGATCGTATAGATCGTTAACCGTAACGTCTATTTTCTCCAGTGTTGCAGTAGTCATTTATTTAGATCCCTTCATAAGATCCTGGCAAGGTACCAGGCCTAGACTTAAGGATACCCCTACCCTTAAGCCTAAGTCCATCACCTAACGCAATTAATACTGGATCCGATGCAATATCCGCCATCGGTCCACCAGATACTATTAACGATTAGATACGCCGCGATAAGCGCAACGGTCCAGAATAGGCAGCGGACCAGTAGCCTGGTCCGATAATAGGCAGCGGATCGCATCTGCTTAACCTAAACTGGCGGCTAGTTTGCCGCCGCTCATCGCGTTAAGTGTCTGCAACCTATTAAGGCAGACTTAGCGCAATTTATTGTGCAGTATCCTTCACTTAATCTGGCCAGGCGGCCAGTAAAGTGAATCGGTTTAAAGTCTGCAGATACCGCAGCAGCGGATCCGCAATTAGGGCAGATATAATTGCTAGTCATTGCATCCCTTCATTCTCCTAGGTAGTCATTAATCCTAGGCCACTGGCCAGGGTATCGGATCCCTGGCCAATAGTCCAGTATTAAGCGTCCTGGTGTTGCTTAAGTGTTTTAACGTCCGCATCGGTAATTGGATGCGTCTGCTTAATATCAAACACGTAACGCCAGGAGAATCTCATCACGTCTTCCCCGTCTTCATTGCCATAAGTCCCCATTGGTACCAGGATCGCAATTCCCTTAGATCCCTTATTAATGGCGCGGCCTGCATCACGCCAGGCGTAGAATCCCGCACAATTGGTGGCGCGTGGATCCTGGCTTAAGATACATAAAGCATTAAACCTGGAATAAGCGCGGCCAATAGATACTGGAATCGCCAGGCCTGGATGATCTATCGCTGCAGCAGCAGCGCGTAAATCCTTAATAAATTGCTGCTTATCCTCCTTAGATCTGGCCATTAGATCGCCACCTTTATTACTGGCAAACCTTCATTAATCAAACCGTAGCAGCGGCAGTCCATAGATTCTGGATGCCCGCAGCGGATATATACGCCGCCGCGATACCAGGCCTGGTTATCATAATCGTAACCGTCTAATAGTGTATTAATGGATGATCTAGTCATTTATTTATTACCCTTCATTCTATTTTAAAGCATCGCCAGTCTAGCGATAGGGCTTATAATTGCAGCATAGGCAGCGCGTGTCAATAGGACACGCCAGTGATCTACGCCACTAGTTGCAGCGGGTTAGGGGTCCAGGATCCTGGCAGCGGATAGCCTGGATCTGGCGGGAATCCTGGCGCCTATAGGGCCTAATGATGGCGATAGGTAGTGTCTATCCAAACCCGCTTAATAACCAATTAACGCGCTTATATAGATGCAAACGCCCCTAATACGGTGGGCAATGCCTTGCAATGGACGCGCAACGCGTCCCTAATTGTGGGTAGATGCGAGCGCCTAGCGTGGGGGTAAGCACGCGATAACCGCGCTCGCTTAGGCAACGACCCGCCCCATTTTTATACGGGCGGTGGGTTATACGTACTATCCACCACAATATTTTTTCTAAATATAGTCTCACATATTAAGATAGCATCTCATATATTGAGACGGTGATAAAAATACTTTAGGCTCAAAGCCAGTATAAAATACTATCTATATACAATGTGATTAAGATCACGTAACGCAATGCGGGATAAAAGGCAAATCTCCCGCCTTAGTATATAGTAGGGGATTAAATAAACGCTAATCCCCCGTTCGGCTCACGGCAGTGTGAGCCTCAAGCGAACAATGCAGTTGAGACGAACGGATCGCTTAGGGGCTTTCAGCCCCACGCTCTCCCAATAGGAAGCAAGGCTTAAGGCCTTGCGACCCCCCAAGAAGGGGTCCACTGAAGGACCCCCTAAAGATGGGATAGTTATGTCTAAACCTAGACCAGGCGACAACAACAGATTTAAACTTGCCCCAGGTGCATCATTTTCCAGCACTGATGCCAAACAGAAGATTATTGATTTAATCAACCAAGGTCACACGGTAGAAGATTCTTGCCGCGCAGTTGGCAAATCTATAAAGTCTTATGAATATTATCGGGCTAGTGATCCAGATTTTAAAAAAGCAATTGACCTATCTCGTGAGGTAAGAAATCGTAAGGGTGTAGTTTCCCCAGAAGATGCCTCAATCACATTTGAGGACTTTAGAGCAACCTACCTTTCATCCCAGACCTTCCCCCATCAGAGGAACGTCATCAGCCTTCTTGAAGAAGGCAAGCCTGCTTGGGTTCACGAAAATATGATTTATGAACCAGGGATGCCAAACTACGTCCTAGTCAATATGCCTCCTGAACACGCTAAGTCAATGACAGTATCTATTGACTACGTCACTTATCGGATCTGCATAGATCCCAATGTTCGGATCAAACTGGTATCTAAGACTCAGTCAATGGCAAAAGAATTTTTATATGCAGTTAAGCAAAGACTTACCCATCCAAACTATATTGATCTTCAACGGCGCTATGCGCCAGTAGAGGGCTATAAGGCTACCTCTGAGAAGTGGACGCAAGACGCTATCTACCTAGAGCGTGACTCAGGAGAAAAAGATCCCACACTTCAGGCCTTAGGTATTGGTGGTCAGATTTACGGCGCACGTGCTGATCTGATTATCCTAGACGACTGTGTGACTCTGGCAAATGCTAATGAGTATGAAAAACAGATTAGATGGATCCAACAGGAAGTTTTAACCCGTGTTGGTCCTACTGGCAAGATTTTAGTTGTAGGCACCCGCGTAGATCCTATGGATCTTTACCGTGAGATGCGTAACCCAGAAAGATATCCAGATGATAAGTCACCTTGGACCTATTTGGCTATGCCAGCAGTTTTAGAATTTGATGATGAACCTAGCAAATGGAAAACTTTATGGCCTATGTCAGATCGGCCTTGGGCAAATGATTTAACACCTGCTAATGAGAATGGCTTATATCCTAGATGGGATGGAGTCAATCTTCGTAAGAGGCGCGGAGTATTAGACCCAAAGACTTGGGCAATGGTTTACCAGCAACAAGATGTTGAATCTACCGCCGTCTTTTCACCTGAGTGTGTAAGAGGATCTGTAGCAGGTATGAGATCTGTAGGACCTCTAATAGCAGGCGCTCCTGGACACCCAGAGACAGTTACATCTCAATATGTAGTTTGCTCTATGGACCCAGCAATGAGTGGAGATACATTCTCCGTAGTATTAGCAGGAGATCGTGGCACTGGCAAGCGGTACTTGCTTGATGCAAGCAGGATGCCAGCACCTACACCTGCGGCAATTAGAGAATTAATATTTGCTTGGACTGAAAGATACCAACCTAAAGTATGGGTAATTGAGAAGAACGCTTTCCAACTATTCCTTACCCAAGATGAAGAGATCAACAAGTTCTTGGCTACTAGAGGTATCAGATTAGTTCAGCACTATACAGGTGTAAACAAAATGGATGCTGAGTTTGGTGTTGCTTCTATGGCACCTTTATTTGGATCATCGGATGCAACTGGAAAACATTTAAAGAATAATCTTTTAGAATTACCTAGAACAGATAATGAACATATCAAGGCACTGATTGAGCAATTAATTACTTGGTCAGCGGGAACAAAAAATAAACAAGACGGTCCTATGGCTCTCTGGTTTGCTGAAACTCAAATGAGAAGTTACATCAACCAGTCAGGTGCTTATGGAGGGTCTTGGGTTAAGAATCCATTCCTTACACCAAATGACCTACGCAAACGTCAGGTTGTTAACTTAGAAGAATATGCGAAACTTCAAGAGAAGCACGCAGTAAACGGGGGAACGTTTTGGCACTAGACATTATAGAGATCAGTGGCAAGGTAAAGAAGTTACGTGAGAAGTACAGCACTCGTGACTCTCGCTATGCCGACTTACTCTCAATCCGTCAAGGTAACATCCAACAAGTATTTCCTAGCCAGTTCCCAGACGATTATCCAAAGCCTATGGTGGCTAACTTTATTGATGTGGCAGCACGAGATGTAGCAGAAGTAATTGCTCCACTACCTACATTCTCTTGTATGACTACTAACAGCACCTCTGATCGCGCACGCAAGCGTGCTGATATCAGAAGTATGATTGCTGCTGGATATAGAGACTCTTGTAACTTACAAACCACAATGTACACAGGTGCAGATCGCTATATCACTTTTGGTATGTTGCCATTTATTATTGAACCTGATTATGAAAATAATCGCCCAATGATTCGTATTGATTCTCCAATCGGTGCTTACCCTGAATGGGATCGCTTTGGCAAGTTACTTACATATACAAAGAGATACACCAAGAGTGTTCGTGAATTATGTAATGAGTTCCCAGAACACGAGTCATCAATTCGTGGACCTTATGAGAAACGTGAATCTGAGCGTATGCTTGAGATGTACCGTTACCAAGACAAAGATCAGACAGTTTTATATTTACCAGAACGCAACAACTTAGTATTAGCACAAGCCAAAAATGAACTTGGTGAACTAACAGTAGTTATTGCAATTCGTCCAGGAGTGGACTCAGATGAGAACCAACGCGGACAATTTGATGATGTTATGTGGGTTCAAGTAGCACGTTCTCGCTTTGCAACTTTGGCTTTAGAAGCAGCACAAAAATCTGTTCAAGCACCTTTCGCGTTACCCGCAGATGTGAACGTATTGGAAATTGGTCCAGATGCCACTATTAGATCAGCCAATCCAGAAAAAATCCGCCGCGTTGCATTAGACATACCAGCAGGAATCTTTCAAGAGAACGCAAACCTAGATCAAGAAATGCGTGTTGGTTCACGTTATCCAGAAGGTCGTCTAGGACAACAATCAGGTTCTATTGTAACTGGTCGTGGTGTGCAAGCACTTATGGGTGGTTTTGATACACAAGTTAAAACAGCACAAGCAGTACTAGCGGAAACATTCCGTCACGTAATGCGTGTATGTTTTAAGATGGATGAAGAATTATTTGGTGATGTTGAGAAAGAAGTACGCGGTGTTAACGCTGGCGCTCCTTATGAGATTACCTATAAGCCAAAAGAAGCCATTCAAGGTGACTATTGGTGTGATGTTACTTATGGCCTTATGGCAGGACTTGATCCAAACAGAGCATTAGTATTTGGATTACAGGCTCGTGGAGATAAATTAATTTCTCGTGATTTCCTACGCCGTCAAATGCCTTGGGAAATTAATGTCACTATGGAAGAAGAAAAGATTGAAATTGAACAACTAAGAGATTCGTTGATTCAAGCAGTTTCTGGTTATGCACAAGCGTTACCTGCTATGGCTGCGCAAGGGCAAGATCCTTCACAAATTCTTACTGCAATGGCAGCCGTAATTGATGGCCGTCAAAAAGGTAAATCTATTGAGGAAGTTGTACAGGAAGCATTTGCTCCTAAACCACAACCTGAAGTTTCTCCAGAAGCGCAGAGTACCGCTGGTGAGGCTGTCGCCCCAGGTCAGGCCCCTTCTGGAGAACCTAATCTTCCAGCAGGACTGCAAGCATCAGGACGTTTATCAGGAGTAGCACCTGGACAACAGGGAATGGCTCCTGGAGGTAGACCAGCACTACAAACATTACTTGCTGGACTTAATTCTTCTGGGCAGGCCAACTTAAGTGCTGGCGTTCTCAGAAGGCAACCCGTCTGATATCACGGTTGCCTAAACATAAACCCCTATAGGAGAAAACAAATGAAATCATCAATGACAACAAAGGCGCCTAAGCCTGCCAATCAAGGCGGAATGGCCGCAGCAAATGTACAACCAGCAAAGATCCAACCAAAGGCAGCAGCAAACAAGCCTAAGATTGGAACAATCGTATACAGCAAGCAACCATCAGGAACTCGTGGTTCTAATAAGGGTGCTAAGTAACCAAAATGGGAAGTGCTGAACAAAGATTAAAGGCTCTTGCAGCAACTAATCGTGCTAAAAATGTTAGTGCTGATTCTAATAGCGCACGATCTGCTGCTCACGCCCAACTTAAAGAAACTAAAGGCGTTATTACACGAGAAGATATAACCAAGGCTTCTGAAAATGTAGCAGCACAACAAAAAGTAGATCGTGAAAAAACTGCATCTCGTGCAAATTATATTGCACAAGGTCCAAACTCTAAGCCAGTAAGTACTGGTAAATCTTTTGTTCATCCTGATAATAAGGCAGCAAAAGGAAATTAATGCACGAACACGACCACAGCGAGGATGAGATCCCGCTGAGGGTAACCTACTGGGATATCCTCGCTTTGGTTGCAAGTCTATTTTTAAATTTATCTTTATCAATAACAAATTTTTTTAACGGGTTAACAAATATGTTAATTGCACAAGCAGATTTCGTGGATGAGAAATTATCATTTCACGAGTATGCAGCCCGAACCATTGAGAAATTAAGAAAAGGTGAGTGAATATGGCAGGAAAAGGTGGCTATCAAAAGCCTAATAACCCATCCACAACACCATCACTACCAGGCTCATTGAGCCAACGCACCGATGGCGGACCAGCATCAAAGCAAACAGCGCAATATATCTCAGGTATGCCAAATTGGGGAGATGGTCAGGACTTAATGGACATAAGCACTAGCGCACCTTTGGCAGCAACACCAAACGCAAAACCAATGCCAGCAGCACAAGTTCGTGATGCTGCTATGCAAGGTATGGCACAACCTACTGGCTTACTTGCACCTACACAACAACCAAGTGTTGCAGTTACAGATGGTGCTGCTCTTGGAGCAGGACGTGGTGTTGAAGCATTAAATCTACAATCACAAGATTTATCACAATATCAAACTGCAAGGGATCAAGTTCAAGCACTGGCAGCAAGCCCTATGGCTTCACCAGCACTTAAATATTTGGCTCAACGTATCAATCAGGTGTACTAACTTATGGCAGATAAAGTTATACAAGCCAACCAAGTTCTTGCAGATAATCCACAACTACAGCATACCCCTGCATTAGTTGGAGATGTTTTAAATTCACCAAACCCTGCAGTTGCAGCAACCAATATTAGTCATTTAAATAATGGCGTTGCTTTTCAACAAGCGGTTCAAGATAATATTGCTACTCACGGTAGCGAAAACATATTTCAATCTATGTTTGGTGGCGCTGCTAAAGTTGTAAGTGGTAGCCTAAAATGGATGGCAAAACCATTACAAGAAGTTCAACGCGATTATAAATTTATTCATTCAGTTTATACACGTCACGGTATTATTAATGGCTTTATGGCTACAGCAGGAATTGTTGGCGGTGGAGTTCTTGGTTCATTTTTTGGCCCAGAAGGTACTGCTGCTGGTGTAGCCGCAGCGGGCGCATTAGAACGCAAACTTGCAGGATTATTTGGAACTACATACAGAGATTCAATTCAAGATTCAGAAAACCCAGATTATAAAGTTTCATTTGGTAGAGATTTTGCAAACGCCGCAGCGTTAGTTCCTGGACTAGGTGATTTACGTAACACAGATAAAGGCTTAGGTAAAGTTGTATCTGGTGCAGGTGATATTGTATTTGACTTTACCTTAGATCCATTAGTTGTTGCCGCTAAAGCAAAAACAGCAGTTCAACAGGGAAACCTAATTAGGTCATTAAAAACTGAAGAAGGTAAACCTGTATTAACAAATAAAATTCCTTTCCGTAGTATTCAGCAAGGTATTCAAGGTTTCTTAGAGCGTAATAGTTTAAGAACATTTGGCTCAACGGAACAATTAGATTCTTTATATCAAGCAGGTAAAAACCCTACAGTATTAGATCGTGCATTTGGCGGGGCTGGAACTCGTTATATAAGAGCATTAGATGACATTACGTCTTTAATAAATAAATCAATCAAAGAAGGTGGCGGAGAATTAGCAGTAGTTCAAAGCTATCCAGGACTTCAAGGTTTAGCAAAGTATTTAAAGAAACCTGAAACTGGCGAATTAACTCGCGATGATATACATAATGTATTTTTAAATGCTCAATATGATGTAGATTTTATGAAAGCATTTTCTGTAAATGGTGCCGCTATGGTTCCAAATAGAACAGTGCTTCGTGCCGCTACTTCAAAAGTAGCAGATAAATTACGCCAATGGGATACAAATGATGAATTGTATTTACGTGGCAATCAGGCAAACTTTTTCTTGCCTCGTAAAGCAGAAAAATTAACGCTTGATGAGGCTGGTAATGTAATTAATACTGGTCAAATACAAACAGTTTTACCTGTAGTATTTAGACCTTGGTCAGGTGATGCTTGGAAGTCAGCACTTGCTAGTAAAACTAGAACATTCTCTGGTTATTTACCATACACAATTGATACTAAGACATTAGATTTATCAAACCTAAAATTTGATCCAGAAGATCCAGCATCTTTAGTATCTGTATATCGCATTATGCGATTTTCAATGTCAGATCAAATGGCTAAACAAAAGGCTACAGAATTTTTGCGTGGCAATATTGGCGAAAAAAAAGATATTTATACTGGCGCTGTACACGAAATGTTAAAGGCTGCTGGTATACCAGATGATTCAACATTTGTTACTAAAACAATGGATAAAGTAGCACAACTTGTCCACGGTCCATTAGATAAAACAGCATATGGATTTGGTGAAAAATCAGGTGAAGGTGCATCTGTAGTTCAATTAAATGGTCGTAGTACCACACAAGGTTTATTTGAAGATCAACGTGGTTTCTTTTCAATGCCAGATTTTCGTGAAGTCAAAGGTGCTATGCGTAACCTTAGTAAATACGGAAAGTTATATGGACGTATTGATAACTTTGGTGCTACATACACAGACGGTATCTTTAAACCATTAGCACTTCTTACTGGTGGATTTGGTTTACGTATTGCAGCATCTGAACTTATACCTTCAGTATTTAGATTTGGTTCATTTGAAATAGCAAAATCTAAAATTGCTGGCTCATCTCAAAAAATGAATTATAAACTTGCCAAAGGCGAAGATGATGCAATTTTGGAAAATGCTATTCACGCAGTATCTCAAGGTACCGATCCAGTTGAATATCTTGCAAAGGCTGCTGCTGCAGTTGAAGGAAAACCAATTCGCAAAACTATTGCCAAAGGTTTAGCAAAATTAGCATCTGAAGATGATTTAGATTTAGCAGCACGTATTACTATTGCAACTCGTGGTCATATGGCAACTGGTGCTACATTTACTGGATATGGCATCCCAGCAGAACAACAAGAATTTTTACGTCAATTAACTGATATTGCTTCACAGCGTCATAAGCGTCAATTCTTAGCCGCTACTGGTGAATATAGTCATTTTACAAATGTTGACGAACAATTTGATTTACATTATTTTAGCCAATTAGCAAAATCTGCAGATGGTAAAGCACGTCGTCAAATTGTTGCAGATGCTTTAACTGAATTAAAACGTGGTGCTGATGTAGATGAGGCTTGGGAAATTGCTCGTCTAAAAGATGAAGCCCGTATTCGTAAAGTAGAGTTTAATGAAACTTCACCAAATTTTATGGGCAAGCCAACCAAAGATGATCCATATGCTTCAGAACGTGCAGTTATGGCTGGATACACAAATGAAAATCCTGCTGCTTTTTCTGCTCGTCGCGTAGATACTATGCGTAATTTATTTACTGGACGTCTTGATGGTAATACAAATATTAAATTTATGGAGAAAATTGCTAGAGGCGAAAAAGTTGGCCTTGAAGAAATTAAATCTCTTGAATTGGGTTTAAAACCAAAAGGTGTAGCAGGTCAACGTTATGAAATAACAGTTGGACCAAACTTACAACAACGTATTACCAACTTTGGTTTTGAAAAAGTTATTGATCCAATTATCAATAATATGTCTCGCCAACCTTTATTTTTTAACCACGTTAAAAACGAACTTCGTAGCGTTCAATATGCTATAAACACTGGAAAGATTAGCGAAGAAGAAGGTCTGCGTATTGCTATGACCCGTGCTTCATTTGCTATGGTTCCTCAGATTCACAATACTGCAATGCGTACACAATTTGGCGTATTGGTACGTAACTATCTACCATTCTATTTTGCACAAGAGCAGGCTATGCGCCGTGCTGGTGCTTTAATCTCTACTAACCCAGCAGCCTTCCGTCAGTATCAATTAATTCAACAGGGATTAAATGATCCAGGGTTTGTTGAAGAAGATGCTAATGGACAAAAACATTTAACAGTTCCTGTAATTGGTGAATTTGGTTCTATGGTATTAAGTGGTGCCGCAGCCTTTGGATTGCCAGTAGTAGGAGGACTGCCAGTAACTGTAACTGGTAATTTAGAATCTTTAAAAACAGTACTCCCAGAGTTTAATACTCCTGGAGTATCTCCATTCGTATCAATTGCAGCAAATACAATTGGTTCATTTGACCCAACCTTAGATCGTGAAATTAAAAAGGTTGTTGGCGGAGCAGGATTTTCAAAGAGTTTATTTGACCAACTAATGCCTAACTCAGTAGCAAGAACTGTTTTCCACGCTATTGATGCAAAAGAAACTGAATCATCTTTTTATAATGCAACTATTGCCGCTTTATCAGCAGCACAATATCACGGTAAAGTACCAAGTGCTGATGCTTCACCATTAGAAAAACAAGCATTTGTTGATCGTATTAAAAATAATGCTAAATCAATTATGATTATGAAAGCATTACTAGGAACAATGAGTCCTTTAGCACCAGCAGTAAGCCAAGAAGATCCAGGCTTACGCGATGAGTTCTATAAGATGCTTAAAGAAAAGTCTCCAGTTACAGGCAAGCCTTATACTTATATAGAGGCTTTAAATACTTTCTTAGATAAACACGGCGATAGTGCTATTTCATATACTATCTCTCGTACAGAGGCTGCAATTAAAGGTTCAATGATTCCTTATACAAATAAGGCTATCAATTGGATTGAAGGAAATCAAGATTTAATTAATAGCAAGAACGCTAATGGTGCTGCTTTCTTTATCCCACAAGCAACTGATCTTGAGGGTGATGCTCAGGCTATCCACGATGAAGTTATTAAGATGCACCTTCGGGCAAATAAAACTCCTCAAGATTTCCTATCTTCTTATTATACAGCCGCTGGAAATAACTATATTGCTCAACAGAAACAAGCACACCTTGCTCAAATGGATAAGTTAAAAAAGGCTGGAGTATCTCAGGCTGCTGAGCGTTCTAACTGGAATG
>Ga0304728_1001000_pt1 | contig 21585 bp, 22 predicted proteins | sample C_130625_MF_Meta_FD_190476 | JGI IMG/M metagenome (GOLD analysis project Ga0304728, IMG submission 190476) | Freshwater microbial communities from Lake Croche, Canada to study carbon cycling - C_130625_MF_MetaG (v2) (version 2) | ecosystem: Environmental > Aquatic > Freshwater > Lake | place... | reverse complement strand
AACCCGCCGCCAACCAACCGAGTCTTCCATCAGGTGCGGTTTTCCTCTGCGTTTGGCCGGTTGTCCCGCATCAACCCCGCTACAGTCAACCTGTACCGCCCCCAAAACGGGCGTATCATGTCTCCTGTCACTCAGGACGGGTTTACAACGGCGCTACCGCTTCCATCAAAGCTATGCCAGTGGCTCCTTCAATTCATCAATTAACAAAATCACCAGGACTTTACCAAATTAATCAATCGTGTTGCACCTCGCAGAGGAATACAAGAAATTACCCAGTAAAGTCTGCGCCGACATATACTGGTTGGGATAGCCCTTGTGGCCCCAATCCCTCGCGTAGAAGAACTCGAGCCACTGCCGGACGCTCTTCAAGGTCTCGCAGCATCAAAGCAAGTTTGGGATAGACTGAGATATCCAGCGTGTGGTGGCGATAAGCAGAACCACAGATGGCCCAGCGCAACAGCATTGCAACATAGAGCGTCAAAATTGAAGGAGCTAAAGGCATATGTGCCTCTAACTGATCCAGTTGGCTGCGCATTCTGGTAAAGCTAGCCTCAGAGACTGCGACCTGATGTGCCGCACCCAAAGGACGTTCGGGGTGAAATAGGGCCATAACTGTAGGATGAAGACCATTGGTCACAAAAGCGAACCAAGAAAGGAACGCAGGCCGATCTGATGTACCGACCTGAGGCGCAAGCGCATGGTGGGCTTCTGCTAAATATAACAAAATCGCCGCCGTTTCAAAAATCGGACCCTGAGGAGTTTCCAGAACAGGTACAAGTCCCAAAGGATTTAATGCCCGATAAGAAAGACTGGCTAAAGTGCCTTTCTTATAATCAACCGTTTTAAATTCATAGTTGACGCCCAACTCCTCGAGAGCCAGATGCACCACCAGCGATCCCCAATCGTTTACTCCGTGTAAAATGTAGATCTTTCGTCCTCCGCCCTCTATTCCGGACAGTCTATGCTATCCGTTGAAATCAACAAGCATTCTATCGCAAGCAAAAGTCGTCAGATGAGCAGTCTTTTGTCTTCCGCGCCGTTGAAGACAGCCCATAAACGATAGGCAATAGGCAATCAACCGGTGACCATGGTTCAACGTCTTTTGCCATCGGCGAGGCATCATGCCCAGATACTTCGCGGGTCCTTTAGTGAAATTTCAAATCGCTTGCCGACATCGCCTCGCTACCCCGTACCACCTTATTCGGGGGCGTTAGATCAGGATCTGCCCTTTAGACCCGGTTTTTCATGGGCCAAGCGCAACCCGCCATCCGGCAAACGACCTCTTATCCATTATCAGCTGACCACTGATCTCTGTCCATAGCGCGGATTTACCCAGTTGCCGACTATATAACCCTGGGCTATGTTATTCTCGATGAACCAGAACGGCTTTCCTCATGATCATCGATATCCAATATGTGTTTCTTGCGCTATCTGTGATCGCTGTGCTGTTGATAGCCGTGATCGCCTATCAGATCAGCGAACTATCGTATAAGTTTGCACGGATGTCCGACCTCACGCTGGACGAGCTTGCTAAGACCAGTTCTCAGATATCCCGGCTGGACGTATGGCTTGAGCGAATATCCCTCGATATGGAATACATGGCGACCAAAGCACGTGAAGAAGAGTGACACGGCCTATCGTTTGGCAATGCGCCCATCGACCTGGATGTCGGCCGGTATTCGTAGTGGTGATCAACCAGCTAGCTAACCGTTGAGCCGAGCACGCATTTCTTTGCCTGGCTTGAAGTATGGCACCATCTTATCTTTGACTTGAACCAGTTCACCCGTCCCGGGATTGCGACCCACGCGTGCTTTTCTATGCTTGACTGCGAACACACCAAATCCACGGATCTCAATGCGATCACCTCGGCTCAGCGCTTCCACGATCTCTTCCAAGATCGCAGCAACCACGATCTCGGCATCCCGATGATACAGTTCTGTGTGAATTTCAGCTATTTTGTTGACCAAATCAGATCTAATCACGGGATTTCCTTTTTGGGGACGATATGTCTCTAGCTATTGGTTCACTTCGAGCGTAATTAAGTAGCAATGTGTTCCATGGATGGTCAATGCCGTTGATGAGAACCAAAATCAAAAAACGCCACAGTGATGTCAACAAATCACTCTAGTGCTTGAGCGTGCGCTAATGATCACAAGTAGGTATATTACCAGGCTGTTGATCAATTTTGATGAAACAGGAGATAACTCATGCTGATCAAGCTTATTTTAGTCGCTTTCGCCGTGATTGTTATTGGCACCATCATCTATTTATTTATGAATTCAAAGGCCGAAGCAGATCCTGATCCGCGTGAAGGCAAACCTGAGAACGACCTGCTCAAAGCCAAGAACTTCAAGGCCGTTTGCCAATATCTGTTGGAATGCCCAGACTTCGTTGATCACAAGGAAGGCGTATTCCTGCTGATCACCGATCTCGCCACCATGGCACTCAAGGACAGCACAGCGTTCGGGTTCAAGGAATGTCACAAGGCCATTGATGTCAGCTATGGTGAGACCAAGCTCAAGCTCATCCTGAGCGATGTAGCTGAGCCCGCTACCCTAGAAACCAGCCCACACAAGCTTGGCAATGTCATGGTCTTTTCTGGTTCGGAATGCGTTCTCAAGACGCAAGCAGAAGTCATTGCATCGCAGCACGGCATTGGCTATCGGGTTTGGATCGACCAAGAAGCCGTGACCCTGATCAAGGATGGATCATGGCTGGACGATCTGGAGGAATTGATCCGTGCAATGATGCACACCGACGAACACAATCATTCTGGATCAGGCATGCTTACTGGAGCGGTTCTTGGTTCTGCGATCGGCATGGAAATGGGTGGTTTTGATGACTGAATGATCGCTGGGGGGATCATCCGTTCAAAAGCTGTCCTTGGTTAGGATGCGGAAGCTTGCAGCGTCCAGTTTGTAAGCCCGAAGCGCCGCCGCTTCGATTATCTTGCGATTATCATCGAAGGACTGGAGATATTCCTGTTCGCTCTGGGCCTTGGCATTGATCAGCGACAGCGCAGAGTGATCCAGCTCGAAGGTAAACTCTAAAGCCCGGTCAGATGCCCAAAACGTAACGCTCTGGCGATCGGGATTGAAGCTCCGGCTAGCATTTGGGAAGTTCAAGCCCATGTCAGCGCCTCTTTTCCACGATGCCTATCGAGGGCGATATGCCCCTGAACTAGCCTAGCACGTTTACGACCTAACTGTGCACGATGTTAATAAAGCTATCCCCGTTTGATCGTTCAATCGTCACACTATTGGCACGGTATATGCTGATAGTACTCATGGTTAATGGTCGAACCTTGGAGCATCACGGTGGACATCGTTAGAATACAGTTCTTGGATGAGCATGAGCGTTGGCAGACGGCGGACTGTGCATTCGAGGGACCGACGCTGCGCCTAGGCTATCACAGATATTCTGCGCTGTTCCGCGCTCATGACCTGCTGGAAGTCTGCGATAATGATGGCCACGTCTTCACGGGCCAAATTCGCCGCAACAATGTAAGACCAGCGATTAACGATGTAGAACCTTGGATGACGGGACTGCAAGCGCCTGGCTCCAAGATCTACTTAGTGATGTAAGAATTGCAGTCAATACCGATAAAAGTCCTCCGCCCGACAAGTATGAAGCAAATCTTAAGGGGCTGACATAGATAGCAGAAAAAGGCTATTTATATCAGATGGTCTGGAAAAGACGAAAAAGCAGACTTCTTCCAAGTATTCAAACCAAATAACTTGAGCAGTTTGTGGCTGGTGTTTCCGCGCGAACGGCTGCTGAGTTGACGGGTGTAAATCGGAACACAGCAATTCTGTTTTTCCACAAACTGCGTGAGATCATCGCCGAGAAGATGGCTGCCGAGGCTCCTTTCCTTGCAGGTGAGATCGAAATCGATGAGAGCTATTTCGGAGGCGTTCGAAAGGGCAAGCGAGGTAGAGGGGCAGCCGGAAAGGTACCAGTGTTCGGTCGTTTGAAGCGTGGCGGTAAGGTCTACGACATGATGATTGAGGACGCTAAGGCACAGACTTTGCTGGGAATTATCCGAGATCGCATATAACCTGACAGCATTGTCTATACCGACAGCTTCCGATCCTACGACGTGTTGGATATCTCATAGTTCCACTATGTTCGGATCAATCATTCCGAAACATTTGTCGAAGAGAAAAGTCATATCAACGGCATCGAGAACTTCTGGAACCAGGCAAAGCGACACATGCGCCGCTACAACGGCATACCGAAAGACCTCTTCCACCTGTTCTTTAAAGAGCGCGAATGACGCTTCAATCATCGACCAGCCAGCAACCTCTTGAAGATCCCCTCCAAATGGATCAAAGTATAAATACTTAAACCTTATCTATGTCAGCCCCTAAATATTTGTTTTAAAATTGTTAGGAAAAAAAATGAAAGCTCTAGTTTTAGAGACTAAAGGAATACTCTCAATTCGTGAGATCGATATACCCCTAAAAATGGGCATCGACGATTTAAAAATAAGTATACATACTGTCGGAATTTGCGGCAGTGACGTTCATTACTATACCCACGGCCGCATTGGAAATTATATTGTTAATGAGCCCATGATTTTAGGTCATGAAGCCTCAGGAACCATAATTGAAGTTGGCTCTAACGTTAAAGCTTTTAGCGTTGGGGACAGAGTATGTATGGAACCTGGAATACCCAATATGAGTTCACGGGCGTCTAAGTTAGGGATTTATAATGTAGATCCATCGGTAACCTTCTGGGCCACGCCCCCGGTCCATGGTGTCTTAACTCCAATCACAATTCATCCGGCAGCATTCACTTATAAATTACCTGCTAATGTTTCATTTGCAGAAGGAGCAATGGTTGAACCTTTCGCCATAGGCATGCAGGCTGCTCGTCGGGCAAAAATAGTTCCGGGTGATATAGCGGCAGTTATTGGAGCCGGACCAATCGGAATAATGATTGCGCTCGCCGCGCTTGCCGGTGGCTGCTCCCAAGTCTTTATTTCTGATTTCAGTAAAGAAAAACTATCCATAGCGGCTAGCTATCCAGGGATAACGCCGGTTGATATTTCTTATGAAAATATGGGCAATGCCATCGCACGAGAAACTGATAATTGGGGCGCCGATATAGTATTCGAGGCAAGCGGAAGTTCTAAAGCTTACAATGAAATTTTTGATATCGTGCGCCCTGGTGGCGCGGTCGTATTAGTTGGCCTCCCTGTAGAACTTACTCAAATTGATGTTCCTGCCGCGATAGCCAAGGAAGTTCGAATAGAGACTGTATTTCGCTATTCGAACATTTTTGATCGCGCCTTAGCATTGATATCTTCTGGCAAGATCAACTTAAAACCACTTATAACCGCAACATTTCCTTTTTATGAAAGCATACAAGCATTCGAGAGGGCCGCATCCGGTTTACCCAGTGACGTAAAAATACAAATTATTTTGGACGGTGCTTAAAAATTAATTCGATGGGAAATAATTAAGCTCAATGAACAAAGATATTCATTTCCTTGAATGAAGATAGTCAAATTGTTTTCAACATTCCACCATCTACAAAATATGTTGATCCGACACTATAGCTGGCACGAGCGGAACAAAGAAATCAGCAATCTCCTCTAGCGAGGAAAAACGTCCAATAGGTGCATTTTCTTTGGCTAAATTATCAATATAAGCTTGCCAATCTCCACCGGTTGCAGAGGTTAGCTGTTTTGCCGTTTTAATCCAATCGGGCGTTAAAACAAACCCAGGATTAATAGCGTTCACCCTGATCCCATCTTTTATAAACTCCGTTGCCATATTTTTCGAAAGCATAACAAGTGCTACTTTTATTACATTATAAATTGGCTCATACCATAATGGCTGTGCGGCACAAATGGAAGCATTGTTGAGTATGACGCCACGACATAGGTTCTGCATATGGAATAAAGTTTAAACAAAATCCTCGACTGCTAAGCTAATATGGCTAGCCCTATATCCCAGAAGACATAGTCAACTACTCGACCTATCAGAGCACGGAGCGCGTTAGCAGTGCGCGAATTCGTTGATTAATATATTAACGCGCCGCCAACAATTGAGTATCAATTTACGTCGTAACTATCATAATTTTCAAGAAAACTTTCTTATTTAAATAATTTATGTTCCAAGATATTGCTATAATTATCATATCATGTCAAATTGTTTCACTAAATAGTTTCAAGGGTAGGATAACGCTTAATCGAACTACGTTAGGGGTACGATGACCAAGCTATTACGCAAAATAAGCTAAAACTGATAAATCAAAACCTTAAAAACGGAGGCTAACAATGTTGGAATTTATCTCTCGCCGTACGCTATTAACTGCGTCGGCAGGAATGGCGCTCGGAATCGTAATGAGGCCTGCTTGGGCAGCATTACCTGCCTTAAAGAAAAAAAATAGCTACAAAGTCGGTTTCGCTCAGACGGAAAGTAATAATCCATGGCGACTGGCTCAAACAGAGAGCATGCAGAATGAAGCCAAAAAACTTGGCCATCAGTTGGTCTATACCGACGCTGCTGGCTCCGCCGCTAAGCAGGTTGCCGACGTCAACAGTATGATCGCCCAGGGTGTTGATGTTATTTTCTTGCCTCCTCGCGAAGAAAAACCGCTGATTCCAGCTATAATGAACGCTAAGAAAGCTGGAATCCCTATTATTTTAGTTGACCGAGACGTGGATCACTCCCTTGCCAAGCCAGGAGAGGACTATGTCACCTTTACCGGCTCAGATTTTGTCGACGAGGGCAAACGCGTAGCCGAGTGGCTGGTAAAAGCCATGGGTGGTAAGGCTAAGATCATCGAGATCGAGGGCACAGTGGGTTCGTCGCCGGCCAATGACCGGCGCAAGGGTTTTGATGATTTTATGAAGGGTCATCCAGGCATGGTGATCCTTGCCAGTCAGTCTGGTGACTTCGCCCGTGACAAGGGCCGCCAAGTAATGGAGACCCTGTATCAGGCGCATCCTGATGCCACCGCCGTTTATGCTCACAGCGACGAGATGGCGCTTGGGGCGATATCGGCTATCGAAGCTGCAGGAAAAGTACCCGGAAAAGATATCATAGTTGTCGGTGTCGACGGAGAAAAAGCTGCACTTGAAGCGATCATCGCGGGAAAAATGGGGGCCACATGCGAGTGTAATCCTCGCTTTGGGCCTGGTGCCTTCGCGATAATGGCGCGCTATGCCGCCGGTGAAGCCCTCCCAACATTTATAAAGAATGATGATCGTTTCTTTGACGCCAGCAACGCCAAAGAGCATGTTAACAGCGCGTTCTAATCCGTTGCCAACTCGGCCGCGATCGGGCCTTACTACCGGTCGCGGACCTTTGATAAGAGGAACTAGATGAGCAATCTATCTCCGCTTCTGAGGATGGAAGCCATCGATAAGCATTTTAACGGTGTTGCCGCATTGACGAAAGCCGACTTCCAAATTGCGCGAGGCGAAGTGCACGCATTGGTAGGACAGAACGGCGCCGGCAAATCGACTATGATAAAAATCCTAACCGGCGCCTATCGCAAGGACTCCGGTGAGATCACTTTTGATGGCAAGCGTGTCGAATTTGCGTCCCCTGAGGAAGCTCAAAATAGCGGCATCGCGACTATATATCAAGAGATTAACCTTATACCTTACAGATCGGTTGCAGAAAATATCTTTCTTGGCCACGCCCCACAACAATTTGGCTTTCTTGACTGGTCCAGAATGAACCATGAAGCGAAGGAACTTTTACGCCGTTTTGATATCCGGATCGACGTTCGAGAGCCTTTGTTTGCTTACAATACTGCCATTCAGCAAATGGTAGCAATTGCACGGGCGGTTTCGTTTAAGGCAAAACTGGTAATTATGGACGAGCCGACTTCATCGCTTGCCGATCACGAAGTTGATACCCTTTACGGTGTTATTAGTCAGCTTCGCGATGCCGGGCTCTCGGTTGTTTTCGTAAGCCACAAACTCGATGAACTTTACAAAGTATGTGACCGTGTCACCGTTATGCGCGATGGCCACACTATCGCGACTAGCGAGATGACTAAAATTACGAAGCTTGAGCTCGTGGCTGCCATGCTTGGCCGCGATATTCAAACGGTGCGGCGTGAGGGTCAGACGAGCTTCTATGGCACGAGCCATGTGACAGACTATACCCTGATCAAAGCTAAACGGTTGCAGGCAGGCACGAAAGTCAAGGATGTCAGCCTAGCTGTGCGCGCCGGCGAGATCGTCGGGCTTGCAGGCCTGCTAGGCTCGGGCCGCACTGAAGTCGCAAAGGCAATATTTGGAGCTGACCAGATAGATGCTGGAACAATCACTGTTGCGGGTAATCCAGTCAGATTTCGCGAGCCCATCGATGCAATCAATCTAGGCATTGGTTTTTGTTCAGAGGATCGCAAGGTCGAGGGTATCATTCCCGAAATGTCAGTACGTGATAATTTAACGTTGGCGATCCTACCCCGACTGACGCGATCGGGTATAGTTGATGAGGTACGGCAACGAGAAATTGTCAATCGCTTCATTAAACGCTTGGGCATTAAAACTTCCGGACCAGAGCAAAAAATCAAAGAACTTTCTGGAGGAAACCAGCAGAAAGTCTTGCTAGCCCGCTGGCTTTGCATGGAACCACGACTCATTATTCTGGACGAACCAACGCGCGGCATCGATGTGGGCGGGAAGGCGGACATACAGATGTTAATTCGGGAGCTAGCTGACGCAGGGCTTGGAGTGCTAATGATCTCGTCAGAGCTAGAGGAAATCATTGAGGGTTGTGACCATGCCTTTGTTTTACGCGACGGACGCACTGTCGCAGATTTACAGCGCGATGCGCTGAGCGAGATAGCCGTAATGACAGCAATGGCACAAGGGGAATCAACGTTAGATGGCCGCTTTGAATAAGTCAGCAGACGCATTTGAATTTAAGTTGCCATCTGTTTCGTGGTTCAGCCGCTACGGTAATATAGTAGCGCTCGTTATACTTATTCTATTTAACCTCTTATTTACGCCTAACTTCGCTACCTGGCAGACACTGAACATCAATTTAACCCAGGTCTCTACAATCTTAATAGTGGCAATCGGAATGACCGTGGTGATTGGCTCCGGTGGTATTGATTTATCCGTCGGATCGTTAATGGCAATTGCGGGAGCAATTGCACCGCTTATTTTTCTTAATAATATCGTTCAACTACCTAACATTTATGTGGGCGTAGCCTTGGCCTTTACCATACCAGTATTGCTCGCGGGGTTGTTTGGTCTATTTAACGGTTGGCTTATTACTCGTTACAAAGTTCAACCGATTGTAGCGACACTTATTCTTTTCATCGCCGGACGCGGCATTGCACAATCATTCACTGATTCTAATCAGGTCATCTTTACAACACCAGAGTTTCAGTTTATCGGCCTTGGCCGCTTATTTGGCATCCCTGTTCAGGTTATCATCATGTGCGTAATCGTGGCCACTGCAGTTTGGTCAGTGGGACGTACAATTTTTGGCAAGCATCTCCTTGCGGTTGGCGGCAATGAAGCCGCAGCTAGGCTGGCAGGTATCCAGGTCGACCGGATTAAACGACGGGTATACTTTATTAGCGGAATTTGTTCCGGCATTGCTGGTCTCATCGTCATCGCCCGTAATTCGGCCGCCGACTCCAATCTCGTTGGCCTTGGCGTCGAACTTGACGCCATTGCAGCAGTTGCGGTCGGGGGTACTTTACTGACCGGCGGACGTGCCAATGTACTAGGAACACTAATGGGTGCGCTGATCATCCAGCTTGTACGTTTTACGCTTCTTGCTAATGGTGTGCCCGACGCCGCCGCTCTGGTGGTTAAAGCAGGTTTGATTGTGCTTGCGGTCTGGCTGCAGCGAAGGGTGTCCGCATGAGCACCGTTCTTAGATTTATGCGAGGCCAGGGCGTGCTTGTCGCACTACTTCTTCTTATTCTATTCGGCGCATGGCGCTACGACAATTTTCTAGGGTCCTTCAATATTCTTTCATTCTTGCGCTATAATTCAATGTTTGCGTTCATAGCCTTTGGCATGTGTTTTGTGATTATGACTGGCGGTATAGATCTGTCGGTCGGGTCAACCGCCGCGATGTCAAGCGTCATCGCTGCTTACCTCAGCCCCCATGGTCTGCTCCCCAGCCTTATGGCCGGAGCCGGAGCTGGCCTTGCCGTCGGCATGCTAAACGGTATTTTGCTGACGAGACTTAACATACTCCCCTTTATCGTGACCCTAGCTAGTATGCTTGCAGCTAGTGGCACCGGTCTGTTAATTGCCGGCAACAAATCCATCGGCGTCTCCTATGAAAGTGGTTTTACTGAAATAGGACAAGGCGACATTTTCGGTTTTCCAATCCCAGCATGGATTGTAGTATTCGTGTTTCTTTTCGGCTCGATTACCTTAAATTTTTTGCCCTTCGGTCGTAATGTACTCGCCATAGGCGGCGGTGAGGATGCTGCGCGTCTAATGGGACTACCTGTCGACCGGGTTAAATTCACGGTCTACAGCTTAAGTGGGCTCATGGCAGGTCTTGCGGGGGTCCAACTTGCCGCCCAATTCGGCGCTGGTCAGCCGACTGAGGGCGTAGGTTGGGAACTTTTTGCCATTGCCTCGGTTGTAGTCGGCGGTACCTTGCTCAGCGGCGGCGTAGGCTCCGTGGGTGCTTCGCTGTCAGGTGTCCTATTGCTTGGTTTGGTATTCAACATTCTCAATTTCGAGAATGGCATGGGTTTGGTCTCATTGCGCGCACATTGGCAATCGATACTGCGTGGAGCCTTCTTGCTTATAGTGGTCATTGTTCAAAGTCGTCTGGCATTACGAGCACGCCAGCGAATGCAATCAAGTTAACCTGACAGTCTTCCAAAGAAATACTAAATAAGGAGCAGACTATGAGTTTTTCAATTTCAGAACTTGGCCGCCAGGCCATCGTCGACTTAAACAAGGTTTTCACTGCAATGCCCGACACGGCCGCCGACGACCTAATAGACGCAGTTCTGACGGCGAAACGCATCTGCCTTTATGGAGCAGGACGTGAGGGCTTGGCACTGCGGGGATTTGCTATGCGACTATTTCATATGGGGCGCGATGCCCACGTCGTTGCCGATATGACCACACCACCTGTTGGCCCCGGTGATCTCTTAATCGTTACTGCAGGTCAGGGTTGGCTACCAACGGCAGAAACATTTATGGAAATCGCAAAATCCGCTGGGGCAAAGACCGCTATTATTACCGCTCAGCCCAATGGCCAGGCATCTAAGAAAGCAGACGTCCGGGCTGTAATCCCTGCTCAGACCATGGCAACCGACCAGGGATCTAAGATCTCAGTGTTGCCAATGGGATCGCTATTCGAGATCGCGGAGGCTATATTTTTAGAACTAGTTATTCTTAAACTTCGCGAACGTATCGGCGAAACAGCGGAATCAATGCGGAGTCGGCATACGAATCTTGAATGAATTGATCAATAAAAAACGAATTTATTCATCAATAATAGGACCCATATTCTGGAAGTTTCTATTGTGCCGTTTATTTCAAAAGGAAATATAAATTCTTATGCTATCATGGTCGACAATCTAATTTTTTATATTAATTTTAGTCATATCTGATCAAACTCAGTTTATAAATTTTCTTCGCCAATTTAAATTGCAGTATAACCACCATCAATCATAAGTATTTCACCGCACACATAATTTGAGGCCTCAGAAGCAAGATATAGAACCATATCGGCAACCTCTATAGGCGTACCAAATCGTCGAGCCGGTGTTTTTGCCTTCATTGCGCCACCCTTTTCAGGATCACCCCAAACCTTTTCTCCCATTGGAGTTAAAATGACATTAGGGCAAACCGCATTTGTTTGAATATTATATTTTGCCCATTCAGACGCCATAACTTTCGTCAACATATTAAGTCCGCCCTTTGATGCGCAGTAAGCACCGTGATCATCAAGCGCATTCACACCTGCCTGAGACGATAAATTAATAATTTTGCCACCACCCCGTTTTTTCATTCCGGGAACAAAATAGCGTGTTAAAATTAGGGGGGCACGCAAATTAACCGATATAGTTTTTTCCCAATCCTCGATTTTTATGTCAAGCAAAGGATCAAGCAGTGCAATGCCTGCATTATTTACAAGAATATCAATACGACCAAATGCTTTGATCGCTTCTTGACCCACTTTGTCTAACCCTTCTAGAGTAGATATGTCAGCTAAAATGGAGGTACATCGCTTTCCCATCGCTAAGATCCGGGTTTGCAATTCATCTAAGCCTGTTTTGTCACGACCCACAATTACGAGATCGGCACCGGCGTCTGCTAATACAATCGATATAGTATATCCAATTCCTTTTGTTGCTCCTGTAACAAGCGCGCATTTCCCAAGTAACGAAAATCTATTTTGCCATTCAGCCATCAAGAATTACTTTCTTTTTAGAGAGAATAAAGTTCCATCAATTTGATAAAATAATAGTATATTTTTAGCCTAAAGTCTAATTTAATAATCAAAAATGCTAAAGACATTAGCAATCTTTAATCGAATTATTTGATCTGTTTTGTTAGCCTAGCTTAACATTTGAAGTGCAACTTCCTGTAACCTGTTGAGGTGGCTGCGATTGCGTTAAGCTCTGGATCCCCCTGACCTGGCAGTCGAAGAAGCACAATGACTTATCAACATCTCAGCCGAGAAGAACGATATCAGATTTCCTCCTTGTTAAAAGAGTGGCTGCCGAAATTCCATATTGCGGCAAACCTCAGACGGTATAAGGCGACAATCGGTCGGGAGATAGCCCGTAATTCAGGTTTATGAGGATATGGCTCCCGACAAGCCAGCTTTCTGGCTTCGGGTCGATCGATGAACAGCCGAAACGCTCGCCAAATAGAACCGTCAGATTGGCTTTCCGATCAGGCTTGTTTGAAGAGCCAATGGAGCCCTGAACAGATAGCAGCCGAAGTGCCAATCAGCCATGAGACGATCTATCGCCATGTTTATGCGGAACTTGCTAAAATCCATGGACTTCTTAATAATCAGCCCCGTAAGCGACTTGGACACAAAATATCTTACGAGGTGTTTACCAAATCTTTCAACCCAGTTGCACTTCGTGCGTTAATCTAGGAAACTAATATCGACTATTAGAGCCGTAAAAAACCACTTAACGACGGAATCTTTTATTGTTTAAAGGAAGCGCAATTCATGAACCAAAAGTGAAGTTAGTAACAATCTAAAATACGGCAAGACGCTTAATGGTAGAATTGACTTCCAAATTGCGAAGTTTTTAATCCAATAACTCAAAGGCCTATCATTCGAAAGATACAAATCTGTAAACTAAATAGGTCCGGTCCTTTTAATATGTTCAACCTCGATGTAACGGTATATCTGATTATCTAAAAGGTTTCGCTGATATCTTTTTTGACCCAGGTCGTTATCGCTGAAACAATCCTTTTATAGAGGATGAGACGATGGCTATATCCTCACGAATTCTTGGAAAAAGCGGGCTAACGTTGACATCGTTGGGATTCGGCGGAGGCCCGATTGGCTGGAGAGATACCAAAGACGTCGAGGCGGAAGCCGATCGTCTTATTAAAGAGGCATGGAACGCAGGTGTTCGCTATTTTGATACAGCGCCATACTATGGCTACGGAAACAGTGAGCTTCGTGTCGGCAAAGGGCTCCAACATCGCAATCGTTGTGAATTTGTGATTTCAACCAAGGTCGGACGTCTCATCCGGCCAAGATTTCCCGGCGACCGCAGCGAGGCCCAGGTTATTTATGATTATTCATATGAAGCCACCATGCAGTCGATTGAAGAGAGTCTCAGTCGACTAAAACTAAGCTGCATTGATATCGCACTGATCCATGATATCGACCGCTGGACGCATAAGGAACAACAGCCAATGCGGTTCCAGGAAGCGCTGAAAGGTTCTCATCGGGCTTTAAGTGATCTTAAGGCCAGAGGCAGCATCAAGGCTATAGGAATAGGTGTCAACGAATGGGAAGTTTGCTACGACTTTGCCCGCGAGGCTCCGGTTGACTGCATACTGCTCGCTGGACAGCATAGCTTGTTGAGGCAAGTAGCAGAGCGGGAGTTATTCCCATACTGCGAAACGCATAATATTGGAATCATTGTTGGCGGACCGTACAATAGTGGCATTTTAGCAAGCGGTGCGGTCCCAGGCGCAAAATTTGACTATGCACCTGCCAAACCCGGTGTGGTTGCTCGGGTCCGCCAAATTGAAAAAATTTGCAACCAATTCGGTGTACCTCTCGCTGCGGCAGCATTGTTATTTACTTTACGCCATCCCGCTGTGACAACGGTAATCCCCGGTGTTACGACCGTGCAAGAAATAACAACAACGGTAGAAAATTATAGAGCGCCGATCCCGATGGAACTTTGGGCTGAGCTTAGAAAATTAGGAACCTTCCAATGAACATGCATTTTGATACAATTATTGTTGGCGCTGGATCGAGTGGCGGAGTGGCTGCGGCTCGCCTCTCGGAAGACAAAGATCGCCGCGTTCTTCTTCTTGAAGCGGGTCCTGATTTCCCGGATGAGGCTGATTGGACACCATTATTTGCCGTGAGCGGGGAACATACATGGCGGACATCAGGTGCACCAGAAATCGACTGGCGTTTCACTGACGTTGATCGGGCTAATCGGCGCGAAGGGAGACCCATTCGCCTGCCTCGCGGTCGCGTAGTAGGAGGTACTTCGATGGTGAACTCTACCATCGCCGTAAGGCCCGCTAATTTCGACATGGACCGTTGGGCCGAGCTCGGCTGTTTCGGCTGGGACTGGGCTTCGATTTCTCCATTATTCAATCGTATCGAAACCGATCGCGATTTTGGAGACGCAAAGGAACATGGTAACGATGGCCCGATCGTTATTCAACGTTACAAAGAAACGTCCTGGGCGCCAGTGAACCGGGTGTTTGCCGAAGCATGCGCTGTATTGGGCATTCCCCATGCTGCAGATCTTAACTCTGCTGGGCAGGACGCTGGTCTGTTCGGCCCATTACCTCACAATCGATTCAAGGAATTTAAGCAGGGGAGCTTGAATACCTATTTACGAACGGCACGACCACGGGCCAACCTGATAATTCGAGGTGGCTGTATGGTGGATCGTGTCTTATTGTCGGGTTCAACTGCAACTGGAGTAAGTTGGCTTGAGGCCGATGTCAGGGTCACAGCAACGGCCGACCGAGTGATCTTGTCAGCTGGTGTTTATAACACCCCCGCCATTCTACAACGATCCGGCATTGGGCCGGCCGATCTACTTAGGCGTCACAATATTCCGGTAGCCGCTGACCTACCCACCGGCCAACGTCTAACCGACCATCCGGGCTGTGCAGTGTTTTTTCGTGCTGAAGGAATCTCTGAAGTAACTGGTAGGCTCTTCCCTGCCATTTGGCGCTCTGAGGCGAGCAGCGGTAAGGAACCTTGGTGGCAGACACACTCCTTCCCGGCCGATGAGGAAGAAGGCTTGTGCGGGCTGTTTACTTTTCTCACGCGACAACAGTCGGAAGGCAGCATCGAAATCAGCGGCACCGATCCACATACTGCACCGCTGATCGATCACAACTACCTGGCAAGTGACACTGACATCGATCATTTTATGAACGCCTTCGATGCAATGCAGGAGATTCTAGCAACCAAACCGTTCCAGCGGCACAAAGCCGAGTTCACTTCCAGTCGAAGCGAATTAAAGGATCACCTCTTTAGGATGATTACTACGGCCCATCATCAATCGAGCAGTTGCCGCATGGGTTCCGATCCCAAATGGAGCGTGGTCGATGCAAGTCTAAGGGTTCATGGGTATGAAAATCTGATGGTAGCAGACTCAAGCGTTTTCCCAGATACGATCATGAACAATACTAATCTCACTTGCTACGTGATTGGAGAACGGGTGGCTGAAATCGTTAAGGCTACCCGCGCTTTATGATCGTTCCATTAAAGCCAGCGATAATACCTGGTAGCACCGGCAGAAAGGCGTCGGCGTGACCCTGATTCAATGCTAACCGAAGCGTCTGGTTCACAGCCTGAGCGACGGGGATTGCGCTTTCAGCATTTTCTGCCATTCGGCTATAGGCTCTAACATCCTTTGCTGCAATTCGAATGGGGCCTCGCAAGTAGCTATCGTCACCGGAACGGATCCACGGCTCAAGCATGGCCCACATCTTGCCGTTGGCGCCGCCCGCTGACAGAACATCGGCAAGCGCATTTAGATCGACGCCAAGCTTAGCAGCTGTAGCAAAGCCCTCAGCAAAAAGCGTAGCCATGCCAATCGTGATTGAATTATTGACCAGTTTGCAGGTGGTACCCGCGCCGAGATCACCGCAATGCACTATCACGTCGGCATAAGTCTCGATTATCGGACGGACACGCGCTAAGACCGCAGCATCGCCACCTACATACGTACTAAGAGTGCCAGCCTCGGCCTCCTTCGGCGTGCGGCCCAAGGCTGCATCAATCATGTCTACACCATTCGCCTTAAGCGCCGCACCGATCCGGCGCGTGATTACTGGGTCCGCAGTGGTCGTGTCAATAAGCACTGATCCGGGTTTCATATTGGCAAGGATGCCATCATTGCCATAGACTAAGGCTTCAACCTCATTAGAAGACGGAAGGCACAAAATTAAAACGTCACTGTCTCTTGCCAGTTCCCCTGCGCCCGAAGCTTCGCGCGCGCCCCTGTGGATCAGGTCCTCCACGGGAGATCGGTTGCTATGTCCGAGAATGGCGAGCGAATAGCCACCACGCTCCATAATGTTTTTAGCAGCACCATGTCCCATTAGACCCACACCGATAAATCCCACACGTGTTTTCTTAGCCATCGCGACGGTTCCTTAATGTTACTGGTTTAATCGATAGACACGTGTTGCGGTTCCACACATAATCGCGCTCTTCTCGTCCGCAGGCAAGTGCCCTAGCAATTCAACGCTAATTGCGTTCCAGCGTTTGTAATCCGCTGCGAGATTAAGCGGCGGCCAATCGCTAGCCCACATCACCCGCGAGGGTGTGAATGCATTCAGAACATGTGTGGTAAAAGGGGCAAGATCCGCAGCAACAGCATGCGGTTTTGCACAGTTCAGCAAGCCAGAAAACTTGCACATTACATTTGGCAATTTGGCTAAATCATCGATATGCCGCGCCCATGGATCGAGTAATCCTGCGGCGATATCAGGTTTTCCACAATGGTCGAGAATGAATATAAGCTTTGGATTGTTCTTAGCAAGTGCAGTTACAAAGGGTATTTCCCTCCAGTTCTGAACTAAAATGTCGAGTGACAATCTATTTTTAGCTATAGCGCGCCAACCCTTTTCATATCGTTGTTCGAGCATCCAGAAAATACTGCGATTGTCATCACGAACGGGTCTTACGCCCCTCACGACAGGGATCCAGGAAAGAGCTGCAGCCTCCTCTTCAACGGATGGCGACGCTGGGTCAATCCAGGCGACAACAGCAGATATCCAGGGAAACTTTCGAGCAAGGCCAACAATAAACAACGTCTCCGCGAATGTCTCAGCTGCCTGAACTACGACAATACGATCCACACCCGCTGAATTTAGCTTAGGCTTCAAGTCGCGTGGTTGGATATCACGGAAGATGGAAGTCATACTTGGTGATAATGCTAAGTTATCGCCGCGAATCAACCGCCAAAAATGGATATGGGCATCGACAATCAAGTCAACACCAACTCGGGAAGCTTTCCTGCAATGATCATTGCCAAGACTTCATCCTTTGTGACATTAGCAGTATTCACAGCGCCCACTAGGCGGCCGTTCTTCATCACTACAAGTCGGCTGGCTAGGCCAAAGATGTCGTGGATATCGTGACTAATTAGAATGACTCCTATGCCTTGTTTGGAGAGTTCAGCAATGAGTGCTCCAACTTTCTGCGTCTCCTCTGGCCCGAGCGCTGCGGTTGGCTCATCCATTATTAATATGCGAGCATTGAAGTGAATCGCACGAGCAATCGCTACAGCCTGCCGTTGGCCCCCAGAGAGACTAGATACAAGTCTCGAAAGCGATGGTAGGTGCAGCCGCAAACGATTTAGCGTGCTGTCAGCCTTCTCCTCCATTGCTTCTTCATTCATGAAACCGTGCCAATCTGTAATCTCGCGTCCAAGAAAAAGATTGGCAATAGAGTCAAGATTCTCAGATAAAGCAAGGGTCTGATAAATGGTTTCGATCCCTAATGCTTTAGCGTCGCGGGTGGAGCGGATCACAGCCAACTTTCCCTTGACTCTGATTTCGCCGCCGTCAGCAGGAAAAACACCGGAGAGAATCTTGATTAAGGTCGATTTGCCAGCGCCATTGTGCCCAAGAAGCCCCAAGACCTCGCCTTCAGCCAAATCCAAACTGACGTTCTCGACAGCGTGCACGCCACCGAAAGCTTTTACGATGTTATGCATTTCTATAAGTTTGGTCATATTCGGCGCGCCTTACGGTAAACGACGTCAATCCAAACTGCAATAATAAGCACAAGTGCCAATACCATTCGTTGTAAGGGGGTGGGCACACCCATTAGGATCATGCCGCTTTCAAGGCTTTGCATGATTAGTGCGCCGACGATGCCTCCATAGACCGTGCCTACGCCACCCGCGAGTGATGTGCCGCCAATAACGGCTGCAGCGATTACGTTAAGTTCTGTCATGGTACCCGTAACACTGGCGCCAGCATTAAGCCGCGCAGTAATCACGATCGAGGCTAATCCGCAGAGAAGTCCCATCAATATAAAAACTAGCACTGTCAGTTTTCGAGTGTCTATACCCGCCAAGTCAGCGTTCTCGACACTACCCCCCATGGCGAAAACGTGGCGGCCAAATCGGTGCTTACGCGCCACCGCCGACATAATGATCGTGATGCCAATGAGAATGAGGACCGGAATTGGGATACCCATACCGATATCTGTCTTGGGCTGCATATAGCTGTTTAGCGTCAAGGTAAATCCAGCAATGATAATTGCCCAGATCGCTATCATTAGTATGTCCTTGAAGAGAGGTCGCCGTACCATTCTATAGGCGGAGCGACGCTGGCGGCCGCGCATCACAAGCATAGTCACTATTAAAATGGCCAAGGCACAAAATGTCCAACTCCAGAATACACCAATTGTACCTTCAAGGCCACCTCCAAGGTGCTGAAAGGTTTGATTAAGTGGCGCCACCGTGACCCCACTATTGATGTAGAAAGCGGCGTTGCGAAAGAACAGTAAACCGCCAAGCGTCACGACAAAAGAAGGAATTCCAGCTAAGGCAACAAGCATGCCTTGGGCTAGTCCAATTATCATGCCCACGCAAAGCATCGCCAGTGAAGTGATCCACCAAGTTGAGCCACTGTCAATCGGTAACCATGAATTTTGCATCAGAGCACCAAACACGCTGATAAATCCAATCTGAGAGCCTACCGATAGGTCGATGTGGCGCGACACAATAACTAGTACCATCCCGCAGGTCATGATTCCGACCACCGAAATCTGAAGCGACAGGTTGAAGAGATTGCGTGGAGTGATGAATAAGCCACCAGTAAGAATATGCAGTGAGAACCAAATCACACCCATCATAAAGAGCATGGCAAGCAGCCGGGCATCAATTCCGGCTGCCTGCGCGATCTGATCGGAAATCCTTCGTGCACGAACTGCAAGTTGAACCATTTAAAAACGAACCTTTACTTGCAGGGTGCCGGCGGGTCTTTGGTGACGCCGTTGCACAGCTCGTCCTTACTGATCCATTTTGCATCAATGACCAAGTTGAGATTATCATAAGTAATAGCAATTGGATCAAGCAGCAGGGACGACTGCGTCTGACTGGTCTCAGTCTTAAATGGCTTCGATTCAGAAACTGGCTTACCTTCCGCCATCTGAATCGCCGCCTTAGCCGCAGCCGCCCCGAGTAAATACGAGTTTTTCCAAATTGTTACAGTCTGTTGTTTTTTGGCAATCCTATTAAGGACGGCCTTGTCACCGTCTTGGCCAGACAATGGAATACCTAGCATCTTTTGGGCGGAAAGTGCAGCGGCGACGCCGGTCGACATACCGTCGTTCATTGCCAATACTGCATCAACCTGGTTATTTTGCTGTGTGAGAATTTGTTCCATTGCCGCTTGGGCAAGGTCCGGTTTCCAATTTTCAATGTTCTGCTGAGCGACAATCTTGATTTTGCCCGCGTCAATCAGAGGCTGAATAACCTGCATCTGACCGGCGCCAAACAGATTGATAATGGTCATTGTTGCATCGCCGTCGATTTTTACCCATTTACCGCTGTCCTTTACCTTTACCATCGCTTCGGCCATCAACCTCCCAACGGCTACATTATCGAAAGATACAAAAGTCACATCTACGGAATCAATTGGAACGTCATATGCAATAACCGGAACTCCTGCAGCCTTTGCTCCGACTACGGCCGGCATTATTGCCTTGGAATCCTGAGCAAGTATGATCGCCGCATCGCATTTAGAAGATAGCAAACTCTCCACATCAGTCAGCTGCTTTTGCGGGTCCGACTGAGCATCAGCGCTCACATAGGTATAGCCCGCTGGCTCAAGTACGGACTTTATGCCAGCCTCATCAATCCGCCAGCGCTCTTCCTGAAAATGCCGCCAACTAACACAGATGCGTTTAGAACCCGCAGCATCCGCGGTGTCGACGAAACTAATTGCCAAGCCAATAGCGAAGAGGGCCGCGCTTCCTGACGCTGCAAAGCGTAATATTGATCTTAAATTCATTTTTTTCCTCCTAAAATTTGGCGGTATATCTCCGCTCTAGCAAAAATATGACATATTTTGAAATATATTGATATAGTATGATTAATAAAAATTAATTAAATTGCAAATTTTACCACCAAAATTAAAAAAGATCGTGTTAAAATTGCACTTTCCAGCTAAAATCGGTTATAAAGCCATTTTTTTAACAACAAAATCAAAAATTGGTAAAGCGTTGCTGTCCAATAACAATAATTTCCAACATTGACGGCGTTGGGCAAAATTGATATGTTTTGAAATAATTGTACATATTATGAAAATTACTGAATAAAATGTTCAACCCGAAGCGTGTACAAGGAGAGTGAACATGAATACCGAAAAAGCATTGGCAGAACTAGGGGTCACCGTTAACCACCTGACTGCTACCCAGCGTACACAGTTTGATAAAGATGGTTTTTTTGTAGTCGAAAATGTATTCACCCCGGCAGAAATAACCGAGATGTGTAACGAATTCGATCGACTTCTCGGCATTGAAGGTGAATTTGGTGGTCATGAAGTTCATATTGAACCCGGTGCGCCTCGGCTCTCCAATCTCTTTAACAAATCACCTGCCTTCGACCGATGTTTAAATTGTATCCCTACACTCGCTGCTGCTCACTATTTACTAGGGGAGATCCGTGTTTATTCTCTCAATGCTCGCAATCCTTTGAAGGGTCAAGGCCAGCAGTTATTGCACGCTGATGTACCACGAGTAACTCACGATGATTGGCGCATAGTAAACTCGATGGTTATGCTTGACGACATGACGCTTTACAACGGGCCGACCCGCGTTGTTCCGGGATCCCACAATTGGGTGCCAATCAACGTCCCAGATGTGAATATGGCAGAAGTAAAGCACATTGAAGTTACACCCGACGAAAAGAAGA
>Ga0304728_1000999_pt1 | contig 21594 bp, 20 predicted proteins | sample C_130625_MF_Meta_FD_190476 | JGI IMG/M metagenome (GOLD analysis project Ga0304728, IMG submission 190476) | Freshwater microbial communities from Lake Croche, Canada to study carbon cycling - C_130625_MF_MetaG (v2) (version 2) | ecosystem: Environmental > Aquatic > Freshwater > Lake | place... | reverse complement strand
TTTACTACCTGTTATTGCAGAGTTAACACTTTGGAGTGATGCTCATGTTAGGGAGCTAAATCCAATTATGACAAAAGAAGACTATCAATATATAAAAAACAACAAAAAGAAGTTTCTAGACGGAGTTTTACAAAGTTATCAAAAGAGTATTATTAATCATCAATAGCTTGCCCGACAGATATATTTTAATTTATTGTTAATATTTTATTGATTTTCAAACATAAATAAAGATTCTATATATTTATTATCTATATGGTTAATTATCAAATTTAGAGTTTATAGAACTTTTTAAAAACTCCGACCAAACTATAGAATTCTCTTAAGTCTCGCCACATTTGGTTAGAATGTAGTACAATATTGGCTACAAAGCCTCTCACGAAAGTGAGAGGCTTTATTATTACTACTTGGTTTTTTCGAATACGGTCTTCCAAGAACGCTCGCCATCCCATATATTTGATTTTGCAATGGATTGAACAGTGATAGTCTTACCATTATTACTCAACTTCCAAACCTCAGTAACATTAGTATATGCTTGTTCCTTAACATTTGGATGGTAAGGAGTGCCATTCATGAAGTATACAACTGATTTAATTGTCATAGTTTCTCCATCAGCAGACAACTTTAAAGAAAACTTCTTTCTGTTTCCTTGGCCATGATCAATTTGGCTTTCTTTACCGTTGATGATCAGCTTCTCTCGGTTTATAATAGACTTAGCGCTTGGATTCGAGTTTGGACATTCTATAGTTAGAAAATCTGCATCCTCTGCTATCTTCATTGTTTTTGAATTCATACGATCGCCCTCCACATATGAGCAAAAAATATTTCCGCCTATACTTATTGATTCTTTGGTTTTCCATTCACCAGAAAATTTAGATCGATTAGGGATATTTTATTGTTGTGCTTCAACAGTAAAATAGAATACTCCGGTTAATAAAATAATCACACTAGATAAAAAGTAGGTTTTAATGCTCATATAGCAGATCTTTTTGATTTTAAGAATTTTTAAAGTACAAATCTACATTTGCAATTGTTCAATAACTGAATGTCCAGCTTCCCTCTTCCACCTCCGCTTCTAATTCGCCCAGATCCCATCCGCAATAGCCAATAAAAAGTTGAATTTCTTGTTGATTGGCTCCTTTGGTGTTGATGGCGTCGATCACTTGCTCCATATTGCCGCCCAAATAAAGACCATTGAGCATTTGTTTGCCCCCATCAATGAGATCGGGTCGCTTGTGCAATACAAAGAGGAGTTCTCTATCAACGGGGCCGCCATCCATCAGTGGAAATGGTTTAGTGTAATTGAATTCAATGAGTTCATGCAAAGACTTTTCAAATGATTTATTGATTACAAACCCTAAACTTCCCTCTTCATTATGTTCAACGATCAGAATGGTTGTATTCTCGAAGAAACTGCCAATCAACGCGTCGGTACTTTTAATATAAAATCCGGCTTTTAGATCACTCATAGGTTTATATATTGTTAAAGAATGCGGACAAGTATGATGCAAATTGTTATGCTAAAAATCGTCGGTTTAAACTAGACTAAAAAGTGGCGTTTTCTTAAAATCAAAGAATTACATTAAATCTTGGAACCATTTCTGCGTAAGGTTTTCATGATGTTTTTATTTTTCAGATATACCAATATACTTTTTTAATTCTGTTTGGTTTTCTGCTTGTTTTATTAAAAAATCTGCTACGTCTGCTCTATTAACTCCTCCTATATTAATTCCTTTGAATAATGTATTTTCAACACGGTATTTTTCTGTCAATTCTTTGTCGAGTAGTCTTCCAGGTCTGACAACTGTCCAATTCAGATCTGATTGAGTGATTATTTCTTCCATTTTAGTTTTGTTGGCATAAATATCTTTTAATAAGTATTTTAAAAATAATTTTATTAACCAAGAAACATAATTTTTACTTTCCCCAGCTCCAAATCCTGTAACGAAAATAAATGGAATAGTTATTTTGTTCTCCCTATGTATTTCCACAATTAATTTTGCAAAATCCGAAAATAGGGTAGTAGATTTCATATTTTTAGCAGTCCCCAATGTTACAATTATAGCTTCTGCATTTTGGATTGAATGTAATAGATCTGCTTTATTAGTAGCATCACCAATTAACATGTTTAATGATTTTTTCTCTTCTATTTCAATTTCAGATCGAGAAAGGGTTGTTATTGAATGATTTCTACTTAATCCTCTTTTTACTGCCTCTAGCCCGATTCCAGCAGAGGCTCCTATTATTGTTATGTTCATTTTGGTTTTTTATTGATTTCTGTTTTTAAAATATTAAAGATGCTTGTAAATGTAACTTAAAGATTTTAGGTAATTGATTACTACTACAAAGTATAATTGCTAATTTTAAATTATGGCACTAAGCAACTATGAAAGAATAATACAATTGGCGGATGAAGTATTCTCCAGCCGCACTGATCCTGACCAGTTAAACGTAGACGAAAATGTGATGGCGCATTTGCAGCTGATTCACCCCGATACAATGTCTGAATATGATGATGGTAATGGTCCGGTTTGTTGGATTTTATGTATTCCCACAACGCTAGATTTAATGACAAAGTTTATTAATCAAGAAATATCAGAAAGAGAACTTTATGAATTAACGCCACTGAATACTAAATATGAATCCATTTATTTATGTTCAGCTTTATTATTGGAAGAATTTCGTGGGAAAGGAATTGCTCAAAGTATAGCCGTTAAAGCAATTGAAAGTATCAAACAAGATCATTCAATAAAGGCGCTATTTTTCTGGGCTTTTAGTAAAGAGGGCGAAAAGCTCGCAGAAAAGTTATCAGGATTAATGAGGTTGCCATTGTACAAACGATAAGTCTAGTAACTTAAAAGAAATTCGTTTATATACATCTTGAAAAACAATTTTTATCATAAGTCTTTGCACTAATAAGCGGGTGTTATTTTTTTTAATTTTCTACCTCAACAATCATTTCAATTTCTACTGCCATATTATTGGGGAGTGAAACCATTCCTACTGCAGATCTTGCATGCTTGCCTTTTTCTCCAAATATTTCTACCATTAAATCTGAAAATCCATTGATTACTTTTGGTTGATCTGTAAATGATTCCGTACTATTTACCATCCCTAATACTTTTACAATTCTTTTTACTTTGTTCAAATCTCCAACAGCATTTTTTAAATTAGCAATTAAATTAATTCCTACATGCCTTGCTGCTTCTCTGCCTTGTTCTACTGTTAAATCCTTGCCTAATTTGCCTTTGCTTATGCCATTATACGCAAGGTCTGTTCCTGAACCTGAAAAATAAATTAAGTTACCTGTTCTAACATAATTTACATAGTTAGCAATTGGTGCATTGGGTTGTGTAAGTATTATGCCAAGTGATGTTAAATTCTGTTCTGGACTTTGTGCTTGACAGTAAATACTAATAAAAAGTAATGCGATAATCGTAACACATTTTTTCATAAGAGTTAGTTTAGAAATAGACTATTGGTTATATCAATTAATTAAATAAGTTTTTTAATTGAGGATTGAAATTTTAAAGGATATTAATATAATAATAGTTTTAGAGTTGGAATATATTTAGTGATTAATTTTTTTAAAGTAAGTAAAATATTGTAATTTTAAATACAATATACATGCCTTAGGAGAATAATACTTCTAAAGAGCTTTAATCTGATGGCAATTTACTAAAGCTAATATAATTGCTTTAATTTACATCTATGAAAAACCTAATCATTTTATTCTCCTTTTTATTTATTCTTAATACAGCTATGTCGCAATCAGAAAAAGACAACTACAAACAAGTGTCATCTAAATTGGTATCCTTTTTTAATGAAAGTAAAAATGATAGCATTGTTGCCATGTTTTCTCCAGAAATGAATGCAGCGCTTCCACTTGAAAAATTCACACAGGTCAGTGCAGGTTTAAAAAAGCAATTAGGATCAATAAAAAAAACAAGATTTATTAGACTTCAAAAATTATCGGCATACTATGAAACTACATTTGATAATGCAGTTTTAGGAATGACAATTACTTTAAACGACAAAAACGAAATTTCAGGATTATTATTTGCCGAATATAAAGAGGCAAAAGAAATTATTCGGAATGCTACTAAAATGAAATTGCCTTTTAAAGGTGAGTGGACTGTAACATGGGGAGGAGATACTAAGGAGCAAAACTACCATGTTGAAAGTGTTGCTCAGAAAAATGCTTTTGATATATTGATAAATGATAAAAATGGATCTACCCATAAAGGCAGTGGTGCCACTAATGAAGACTATTATGCATTTGGTAAAGAGTTATATGCACCATGTGATGGTGAAGTGGTTTTGGTGGTAGATGGCGTTAAGGATAATATTCCTGGCAATCTAAACCCAATTTATGTACCAGGCAACACTGTTATTATAAAAACGGCTACTGGTGAATATGCATTCTTCGCGCATTTTAAACAACATTCTATTGTTGTGAAGCAGGGGCAAAAAGTAAGCACTGGAGAATTATTAGGCTTGTGTGGTAACTCCGGAAATTCAACTGAACCCCATTTGCATTTTCATTTACAAAATGATGAAGACATGGTTAAAGCAATTGGTGCTAAATGTTTTTTTGAACAAATAAGTGTGAACGGCGAAATAAAGACAGAATACTCTCCAGTTAAAGGTGATAAGATTTCAAGTAAATAATATTTAATTTTGCCTTAAGAATCTAGTAATTTCAATCCAATCAATTAGTTGGCATTTGCCAAGATTGCAGTATAAAACTATTGACTTTTTAGAATCGTTTAAGGATGCTTTAAATAGTGTAAGTATTGAATTTATTAATAAAAAATTATATATTTGTATTTTAAATAAAATTCTGGACTAAGCATAGCCTAAATTAAATAAAAAAAAAGGAATGATTTTTAAAGACAAGACATGTTATTAATATTTTCAAATTTTTTGGCCTTTATTTTAGCAATTATTGGATTATACCTAATTTTTCATAAAAAAAAAGTCAGATTCCCCTTTGTGTTATTGTCTCTATGGATTTTGGTTTCTTTAATATTCTTACCTGTCCCTATTTTAACTGAATTTAATTTATGGTTAGACTATCCTCATTTTTTTAGGGTAAGTGCTCCTTTATTGTATTTGATGGGTCCCCTCATTTATATTTTTACTCGTGCAGCTTTGAATGATGAAAAGAAATTTTACAAAACAGATTTATTGCATGCACTCCCGTTTTTGCTTCATGTTATTGAACTAATTCCATTTTATACTAGTCCCACATCAGTAAAACAAGATTTGATTAGACAAATTGACTGGCAAAATTTTTCGGTTTTACTTAAAGGGAATGAAGGTCTATTAGATGCCAAAATCCACTCAATTCTTAAATGTATTAGCAGTACCGTTTATATTATCTTATCTATTCGCCTTTTAAATCGCTACCTAAAAATTCAGAAGAAAAGCACAAATCATTTTTTCGAACTTATATTATTTGTTGTAGTTAGTAGATTTATTCAATTATTATTTTTATATATTTTCATTTTCTCTCACAATTACAAATGGACAAATTACATAGTTAATTTGCCAAATACTTTTTCAGTAATTATAGTTGTAATTTTTTTGTTAAACAAAACGATTAAATTATCAGGTTTAGATGATGTTGAATTTTCTAATCAATTTATTAGCTTAGACAAATTAGAAATCAGAGAAAAAAAATTGAAATTATTAGCAATGGATTTGACAAGTGATGACTTGATTATATTTGTTTCTCCGAATTTTGAAATCCTTCATTTCAATAAAGCACAAGAAGATTTTGTTTTTTTAGTTCTCAACAAGAAAATCCGTGTTGGTGCTAATTTTAAAGAGCTTTTTAAAACACCCGATTTTGATTTTATTTTAAAACCAGTAGAACAAATATTATTAAATAAAAGACCAATTATTGTTGAACATGAAATGATAGTTTCGAAAGGTGGCCACAAGGATTGGGTTAATATTAGTTTGCTTCCAATCTATGACGACGAATCAAAATTTATTGGAATTACTGCTTTGACAAAAAACATTAGCCACAAAAAGGAAATTGAATCAAAGTATTTACATCAAATAAAAAGTCTAGAAAATATAGCTTGGCGGCATTCGCATGAAATGAGAGCTCCACTCTCTAATATACTAGGGTTAGTTAAGCAAATCAAAAAATCTAAACATTTACTTGACGAACAGAATATTGATTTATTAATTTATTTAGAAACTGAAGCGGAAAAACTAGATAAAATCATCAAAGCAAATTTGCAACAAACTAGTTTTAAAAATTAAACAAAATATTTTCTATTCGTTCTCTCTTTATTATAGACGAAACTGTTCTAATAATTGATATATTTGAATAATTATTTGTATTTCATATATTATTATTTAAAAACACCTCATGCAACTTTCTTATAATCCTAAGTATCCCGCTATTGATGACCTGATTAAAAAAGCAAAATCAAAAATCCCAAAATTTGCTTTTGAATATATGGATGGTGGTTGTAATGAAGATGTAAACCTTTTTAAGAATACAAAAGAAATCAGGGATGTTGAATTGAAGCCCTATTATTTAAGGGCACACAAAGACGCAAAATTAAACACCGAATTATTTGGACATGTTTATGATGCACCCTTTGGTATTTCGCCGATAGGTCTTCAAGGATTGGTTTGGCCCAATGCACCTGAAATTTTAGCAAAAGCAGCCTTTAAACACAATATCCCTTTTATTTTAAGTACGGTTTCAACCAGCAGCATAGAAAGAATAGGAGAATTGACAGAAGGTAAAGCATGGTTTCAATTATATCATCCGGCAGAAAATGATATTCGAGACAAAATTATTGATAGAGTTGAAGCGGCGGGTTATCCTGTATTGGTTATTTTAAGTGATGTGCCAACTTTTGGGTACAGACCCCGAGATATTAGAAATGGCTTGGCTATGCCACCTAGAATGACGTTGAAAAATATCATTCAAATTATGGGCAGGCCTGAGTGGGCTTTAAAAACTTTGTATCATGGGCAACCTTCTTTTGCAACCATGAAACCTTATATGCCTAAGAACTTAAATATGAAACAGTTGGGCCAGTTTATGAATGCTACTTTTTCGGGCCGTTTAAACGAACAAAAAATTGCTGCAATCAGAGACCAATGGAAAGGAAAATTAGTCATTAAAGGGATCGCCTCTGAAGAAGACACAGAAATGGCCATCAGGCTTGGATTAGACGGTGTTATTGTATCCAACCATGGTGGAAGGCAATTAGATCCGGGTCAATCTAGTATTAAATCATTACATCCCATTGTTGAAAAATACAGCAACCAAATTAAAATCATGATGGATAGTGGCTTACGCTCAGGTCCTGATATTGCCAGAACCCTTGCTAGTGGTGCTGATTTTGCATTTTTAGGCAGAAGCTTTATGTATGCAGTTGCTGCTTTAGGCCAAGAAGGTGGCGATCACATGATTTCAAGTTTAAAAGTTCAATTAAAACAGGTGATGGATCAAATATGTTCGTCTGAGGTAACTGATCTTAAAAATCATCTGATAAAATAATAGCTAGAAATATATTTTAAAACATCATTAACAAAGGACTCACTTTAATTGGTGGGTCCTTTGTTTTTTTACTTAAATTTAATTATATGAAAAAAAATCAAACATTGCACTTTAGTTGTACTGGATGTATAACAAAGCTTCTTATGATTGTAGGTATATTTTCAGTCAACATTTTATCTGCACAAACTATTGTAGAAAAAATAGTATTGGAAGAAAACAATCATTCACAATTGAAAACATTGGCGCACGAATTATTTGATCAAATCGGGCCAAGATTAGTGGGCACACCTCAAATGAAAAAAGCCAACGATTGGGCTGTTGAAAAATATGCGGGATGGGGTATTACGGCACGCAACGAAAAATGGGGTGAATGGAAAGGTTGGGAACGAGGGATCACACATATTGATATGCTTTCTCCTAGAGTAAAAAGTTTAGAAGGTACTCAATTGTCTTGGAGCCCGTCAACCAAAGGGAAGTCTATTAAAGCAGCATTAATTATCATTCCAGATGTTGTAGATTCAGCTGCTTTTGCCAATTGGTTGCCCAATGTAAAGGGGAAATTTGTAATGATTTCAATGAATCAACCAACTGGAAGACCCGATGATAACTGGCAACAATTTGCTACCAAAGAATCTTTTGATAAATTAAAAAAAGAACGCACAGAACAAACAGATGCTTGGCGTAAACGCTTAAGTAAAACAGGTTATTCTACAAGAATGCTTCCAATCATTTTAGAAAAAGCAGGAGCAGTAGGAGTTTTAACCAATAACTGGTCGAGTGGTTTTGGCGTTGATAAAATTTTTAATGCGTACACTTCAAAAATTCCAACTGTTGATATTGCTTTGGAAGATTATGGAACCTTGTATCGCTTGGTTGAATCTAATGATAATCCTATTATTAGTATTCAAACAGATTCAAAAGATTTAGGTGTTGTTCCATCATTTAATACCATTGCAGAAATAAAAGGAACTGAAAAACCTGATGAATATGTAATGCTGTCTGCGCATTTTGATTCTTGGGATGGTGGTCAAGGTGCAACTGATAATGGAACAGGAACATTAACTATGATGGAAGCTATGCGCATTTTAAAATTGGTGTATCCAAATCCTAAACGCACTATTTTAGTAGGACATTGGGGTAGTGAGGAGCAAGGGTTGAATGGCTCTAGAGCCTTTGTAGAAGATCATCCTGAAATTGTTAGTAAACTTCAAGCATTGTTTAACCAAGATAATGGAACAGGAAGGATAGTGAATATATCTGGACAAGGCTTTCAATATGCAGGTGAATTTATTACCCGATGGTTAGCAGCAGCTCCAAGCAATATCAAAGACTCAATTAAAACTAATTTTCCTGGCGCGCCAGGGGGCGGCGGGAGCGACTTTGCTTCTTTTGTAGCCGTTGGCGCACCAGGCTTCTCTTTAAGCGCTTTAAACTGGTCTTATTTCAATTATACATGGCATACAAATAGAGATACTTATGATAAAGTAATATTTGATGATTTGCAAAACAATGCCATTCTAACAGCTATTATGGTGTATATGGCTTGCGAAGACAATGCAACGTTACCAAGAGATAAAGCTGATATTACAACAGATAAAAGAACCGGACAGCCAGTGCAATGGCCAGTGCAAGTAAAATCAATTCGCAAAGGACCAATTGCTCCAACGAACTAATATTAATAAGAAGTTGGTATAACTTTTTGTAATAGTTATAAAAAAGAGGCTGTCTCAATAGTTTGAGTGAGCCTCTTTTTATTCGGATACCTGATGGATAAATATATTCTTTTACTCAATTCTCAGTGTACCTTTTTAGTTTTGATACATCCTGTTTTTTATCTAAACTTAAATTATTGATATTGCAGAACTAAACAATTTATTTCTTAAGCCTTGCTTCAATAAAAGCGCCTAGAAGATCATAACCTTTTTCATTAGGATGTAATCCATCTGAAAATAATGTTTCATCTATTTTGTTATCAGCTCCCTGCACTAATGATTTTCCGGCATCGGCATAGTTTATTTTTTCTTTTGATGAAATTCTTTTGATTAATTTATTGACTTCAACAACCCTTTCTTCCATTCCTCTTCTTGGTAGGATGCCCATCATTATTAATTTTGCTTTGGGTTGTTTTAATTTAATTGCGCTGATTAATAGTTGAAGTCCTTCAATGATTTCTTCATTAGTATTCAACTGTAAATTATTCGTGCCAATCATTAATACAATTTGTTCAGGAGAAAAATTATCTAACTCACCATGATACACTCTCCATAAAACATTTTCAATTCTATCCCAACCAAAGCCCATATTTACAACTTGGTTTGAACCAAAATATTTTTCCCAGGTTTGTTTGCCATTTATTCTTTTTGAGCTAGGGTTGCCTCCCCAAAAATGGGTAATAGAATTTCCAATAAATGCAATATGTGGTTGATTTTCTTTTGTGTATTGTATTGTTTCATTATATCGTGTTTCCCAATCATAAGTTGCTGCATCTCTTCTTTGAGTAACAGGAATGGTAGTGCTGCTTTTTCCTTCGTTTTCTAAAAAGATTGATTTAATCTTTTTTTCATAGGCTTCTGCATAATGCATCATGCCTATATCATTTGGATGTGTGCCATCAACAGTACTTTCAATATCTTGATTAATTGCTTCTTTTGTTAAGCGATAGATATTTTTTACGCCAGCTTGCGATAATGAATCGAAAACTTCTGTCATTACTTTAATGGGTTCTTGGTAATCTTTTTTTCTTTGAGGATTCATTCCTTCATCGGTAAAACCATCGTGTTCAGTTAGTAGTATTGGGATGCCTGGTTTTTTTGCTTGTAACATTACCACTGCATTCACTAAGCGCTTATGTAATTCGCCATTCGAAACATATACTCCGGTAAGATTTGGTAAACAATCTAATACAAATAGTTTCGCATCAATGCCGGTTATCATATCCAATATTTCATTTTCTAATCTGCCATTTCCCGAAAATGCAAGGTTGATAATTGGTCGGTCTAATTTTCTTTGTAAAATATTTGTCCATGCTAATCCAGGCCTTGAGGCGCATCCACCTTGAGCTATTGAAGTTCCATAAACAACAACAGGCTTTTGTGTACTTGCTTTTATTGGTTTAAAAGAACTTTGTTTTGGATAACTGATTTCCATCCATTTTACTGTATTGTATAATGGGAGATACAGATTGTATTCATGGTCTTTTACATGTTGGTCGTTGGTACTGAGATTGCTAAAACGATATACAATGGTATCGCCAAAAGCATATTTACCTGCGGCCCAAGACCATTTACCATCAATGGTTTTAGAATACAGATCTATGCCACTAGCTCCTGTTGCTGGCATATGCGGCATTTGATGTTGGCTGCTAACCATATATTTTACAATGATTTCATCGGCATTGGTTTGAAAGCGTAATTGCAAACCAGCAGCGTTTCTTGAAAGGTCCCAAACTGGTTTGCGTACTATGGCTTCTGCTTTTGCAGGTAAACGATCGTAAAAGCTCTTTACTTCATTGGGCCATGCTTGTCCTTCTAATACTTGCAATGTATCTTTTGCAGGATTCCATGTGGTGTATTCTTTTATTATTTGTGCGCTACAGAAATTTACAATGCTTAAACTATAAAAGATAAATAATAAAATTCGGTTCATATATACATTTTTATGTTTCATATTATTATTAGCAATTCTATTTAGAATTATTTCTTAAGGTAAGTTCCATTTCAATTTAGGGGTATAGATTTTATTTTTTTTGTTTATGCGATCCATCGCAGTTGGGCATTCTTTTAGAAAGTCCACAAGTACAATCGTTGATGCCCTTGCCACACATGATTTTTGAAGCATTATTATTTATTCTTGATAGCCTTGTTTCGGATTGTTTGGCCGCTGAAAAATAAATTAGGTAACCGCGTTGTCTTCCAGGTGTTAACGCCTCAAATGCTTTTTTTAATGGAGCATTCTTTTTAAATACATCTTGTAATTCTGTAATGATTATATTCTCTGGCTTTTCTAACTGCTCAAATTTTACTCCTGCTTGTTCTAGTTGAATAGCTTCTTTAATATAAGATTTTATAAGAGGCTTCGTTTTTTGAATTTCCGATAGGTCAGAAAAACGCAATTGTCTTCCGGATTGGCTATGCTCGCCAGCTTTTGTTAGAAATTTATTAGGGTCTTTCAATAACGCCCCATTAAAAAATCCTAGATCACAATGGTCCTTGAATGATTGTATGATAACAATATTGGTATTGTTATAAGCGTAACATGGTTTGCCCCATTTTAGCGCCTCGTCTAATTGGCATTCTAGCAAGATGGCCCTTAATAGCATCATTTCTTTTTGCCATTTTTTGCTTTTAGATAAGTATGTGTCTATTTCAGGATTCATATTTAGTAAAGATAGTAAGGGATGATAAAATAGTATTTAATGCCAGATTAATTCAATTCTTATAATCCCAGTCTGTGGCATAGGTATTTTTTATAATCTGATATTATATGCTTTTTTTAATTTCAATTTAAAGCTTATTTGACCAATTATAATTACAAAAAGGCCAATTCTTCTGTATTTTGTCTAATTATTAGTTGTTAAATAGTTACTTTGCAGCAATCACGAAATAAATGTTCAAATTTCTACTTTCAATTTGTTTTATTGGCTTTCTAGCATCTGTTTCGGCACAAGGCATTGTTAAGTCTAAATCGTTAACTGGTAGCATATTGGGGAATGTACTGGATAGTAAATCTGGTAAACCATTAGCATCTGCCGGTATACGTTTGCGTGGGCTCAGGGACTCTGCAGTAGCTATAAATCTCGTAGCAGACAAAAATGGCGGGTTTGATTTTCAGAAATTGATTCCGGGTTATTATAAATTATCTATCAGTGTAGTTGGTTTTACCAAAACGGATATGGATAGTATTCATGTTTATTTAGATAGGTTAGATATTAATTTGGGGGATATTAAACTGAGTGAATCATCTACTGCTTTGAATGAAGTGATTGTGTATTCTGAGAAACCATTAATTGAAAATAGGGATGGTAAATTGATTTTTAATGTTGCAGAAAGCCCGCTAAGTAGTGGGAGCAGCGCCTCTGAAATGCTTCGCAATCTTCCTTTAATGAATGTAAATCCAGACGGAACATTATTAATGCAAGGCAAAGTGCCGCTTATTTTAATGGATGAAAAACCGGTGAATTTAAGTGGTCAACAATTAGCTGATTTATTGGAAAGTCTGCCTGCTAATGTTGTTGAGAGAGTTGAAATCATGAGCAATCCTCCTCCCGAATATGCAACTTATCCTGGCGGGGTGATAAATATTATTACCAAAAAAGGTAGGGTGGGTATTTACGAAAGGATTGGATTGACTTTTGGCTCTAAAGGTGAAAAAGCAATTTCAGGAAATTTCAATTATCGTAATAGCAAACTTAATCTAACTTCTAGTTTTGGTGTGGGCAATGCAGAGGTAAGAGGTAATTCCTATTCGCACAGACAAAATATTTACAAAGATTCAGTCAACTATTTTTATACCAATACCGCTTTTGTAAATCGCAATACGTATCCTAATATGCGTATTCAAGCCGATTATGATTTTAATAAAAAAAGTTCGGCAAGTGTTGTGTACCAGGGTAATTTAAATTATTACAATAATCATTCAGATATTGTTTCGTCTAACCTTGATAGCAATTTTCGTGTGTATAAAGGCAGCACTAGAACTAACCAATACGATGGGGATGGATTTAGCCATGCTTTTTCAGGTTCCTATCAATGGAAAGGAAAAAATCCAGTAGAAAAATTACAATTATGGACTGGCTTAAGCTTTAGTAAAAACAATAATGACAGAGATTTTTATCAGCAGTTTCTGCAGTCAAATTTTTTGCCTACTGGTTTAGATTCTACACAAATGCAACTTACTGATAATTATATTCGTTCATTTTATTTTAATAGTAATTATAACAAGCCATTAAATGATACGGGTACCGTCTTTTTATCTACAGGTGCTTCTTATACCAATAATACCTACCACAATATTTTAAGTACAAGTTATTTGCGTAAGGTGGATAGTACTTATATAGGTAATGATTTGCTTAGTAATAATTTCTATTTTCATCAATCAATTATTACACTACGTGCAGCATTAGTAGTGAGTTTGCCTTTACACTGGAGGATTATTTCTGGTATTCAGGCCGAGCAAACCTTATCTGATTTTCAATTTATAAAAGGAAATTCTGCAGATGCCAATAATGCTTATTTGCGTTTCTTGCCAAATATTACATTACGTAAAGAGTTTAACAAGGAATTTAATATTTCATGGGTTTATAGAGCAACCATCCGTAGGCCAGGTATTGTAGAACTCAATCCTAATATAGATTACAGCGATCCTTATAATATTCGATTTGGTAATCCTACAATTACACCAACACTAACAGATAACTATGATATTAATATAGCGTATGTGAAAACTAAATTCAACATTAATGCTAATGTTGGATATAACCATATTAAGAATGTATTTAATTCTATTCGAACATTAATTGAAAATGGAAAAACACAAACTACGTATCAAAACATTTCAGATCAGGATGAGTTTTCTGGAAGTGTATGGACTGGTATTACAGTAACCAGAAAATTTAGGTTGAATATTAGTGGGGGCTATATCTATTATAAATACAGCGATAGAGAAAAATTATTATACCGCTATATAGATGGCGCAACAGAATATGCAACACTGAATTACTCATACACGCCTAATAATTTAACGATAATAGAAGCCAATAATCGGTATGGCAGTTATATTAATCCGCAAGGGAAAAGTCATAGTAATATTAATATGAGCATTAGTATTATGCATAAGTTCATGAATAAAAGATTAATTGTATCAATTGCTGCAATTGATCCTTTTGGATTGCAGAAATATGACGGGTTTTCTGCTGGTACTAATTTTAAAATTGAAAGCCATAGTGAGAGTAATACACAAAACTTTCGTTTGTCTGTAAGTTATCAGATAAGTAAAACAATGATTAAAAGTAAGCTTGATAGTAAGCAAAAAAAAGAAGCACTAAATAAATTGAGTCAGAAATAAAAAAACATAAATTATTTTACATAATAGTATATAATAATTAGCATGAAACATTATTCGCATAAAATTATTTGTAGTATTTGCTTGGTTTGTTTTCTTTCAATATTTACACCTGATTCAATTGCGCAAAAAAAAATAATTCAACAACCTACAACTATTGTTAATACAGGTTTACAAGACCGAATGTATTGGACTAGCCTATTATATAAAATAGCATATCCTGTGGTAAATAATATGGCGGAAGGTACGCTTCAAAAAAACCTGCCATTAGAAAAAGGACCAAACTATGCACTGAATGTAACAAAGGTAACTTATATGGAAGCGGTAGGAAGAACCTTGGTAGGATTAGCGCCATGGTTGAGTTTGCCCGCAGATACAACAACAGAAGGTAAATTAAGAATGCAATTGCAAGTAGCAATTTTAAAAGGCTTACCTAATATTGTTAATCCTAATCATCCCGATTTTTTAAATTTTAGAACAGAACAACAACCCATTGTAGATGCGGCTTTTATAGCACAAGCTTTTTTAAGAGCACCTGCACAATTATGGGAACCACTAGATTCAATCACTAAAAAAAGGTTTATAACAGAATTTAAATCATTAAGAACACGCAAAGCTTTTTATAATAATTGGTTATTGTTTTCTGGAATTACGGAAGCTTTTTTATTAAAAATTGGCGAACAGGCCGATCCGTTAAGAATAGATATTGCATATAGAAAAATGAAAGAATGGTATGTGGGTGATGGTTACTATAAAGATGGCGACCTTTTTGCTATGGATTATTATAATGCATTTGTGATTCATTCTATGATGGTTGATATGACCGCTATTATGTTAGAGAAGCAAATGGTATCAAAAAAAGAATACGATGAAGCCTTAAATAGAATGGTGCGATTTGCAGAACTACAAGAACGCATGATTTCTCCTGAAGGGACTTATCCGGTAATTGGCAGGTCGCTTACTTATCGTGTTGCGGCTTTTCAAACTTTGGCTCAGGTTTCATTAATGGAAAAGCTACCAAAAAAAATCATCCCTGCTCAAGTACGTTGTGCAATGACTAAAATGATGCATAATTTATTTGATATAAAAGGCACTTTTTTCGGAAGATGGATGGCTACAATTGGGCTTGGCCGGTCACCAGCCAGAAATTGCAGATACTTATACATCAACAGGAAGTTTGTATTTATGTACTACTGGTTTTTTAGCATTAGGCTTACCTGCCAACAATATTTTTTGGACAGGCCCATCTACTGATTGGACATCTAAAAAAGCATGGTCAGGACAGCCTGTTTTGAAAGATTATAAAGTTGAATATTAAGTGCGGTTTACAAAAAGTAATAATAAAAAAGAGGCTGACTCATATTATTGAGTCAGCCTCTTTTTATACGGATACCTGATGGATAAATATGTTCTTTTACATAATTCTCAGCATACCTTTTTAGTTTTGATACATTCTGTTTCTTTGCCTTAGAATTTAACTCCTACAGTAACGCCATAAGTTTTTGGATTACCTAAATGTGCTGCTCCAAAATCATATGCGTAACTAACATAATTTTTATCGGCTAAATTACGTCCCCAAAACTTCACAGTCCATTTACACATGTTTAACGAAATACTACTATTAAATAAACTATAGGATGGTTGACAAAGTTTATTTGCAAGGTCGAAATACTGTTCGCCTATATAGCGCCACTCACCACGGATACTTGCTTTAATTTGTTTCTTTTTATTTAATAATAATCCGTATTGCGCCGCTAAATTTGAATTAATATCTGGCGTGAAAATTTGTTTGTTTCCAGAAAGATTTACTGTTGTTCCATTTTGCGCAAGTTTCAATGTTTGATAGCTTGCATTCGTGTATCCAAAATTATAATCAAATTCAAAATTATTCCATACGCTACGGGTTTCTAATTCAATGCCTTTGCTAGTTAAACTACCTGTATTTTTGGTGATAGTTATTGCATCGGGCATTACCAAGGTAGGTACTTGTGCATCGCTGACTGTAGTATAAAATGCTGTGATATTTAACATCAATCGATTGTTGTAAAACATGTTTTTTATACCAAGTTCAAAATTGTTGCTATACTCTGGTTGGTATACATACATAGCTGGTTGAGAAGGATCGGATGATAATTGTGTGAAACCTCCAGCACGAAATCCTTTATTATAATTTACAAACAATAAATTATTTTCTAAAAGTTGGTAGCTAAGCGCCAATTTAGGAGAGACTGCGTGAAATTTGGCAGTTGCTGAAGTATCTGAACGAAAGTTAAATATAGGATTTGGATTTGGATCTTTTTGATATTCACCAAGAATTGATTGTTTCTTGTTTTCTAAATCGTAACGAAGTCCTGCAGTTAATTCAAGCTTTGGAGCCAAAACATAAACGCCTTGCGCATAAGTTGCAATGCCATCAGTTATTGCTTTTGTGCTTGTAATCATAGAGAAGTTAATACTTGGTGATCCAACAAAAGCAGCATCTTTTCCAAATCGGGTGGCTTGTTTGTTTGGATTATTTTGGTGGAAATAATAAGCGCCTGCCATCCATCTAAATTTTGCTTTATTATTTGCTGAATTCAATTTAAACTCTTGCGTAAATACTTTTACATTGTTCCAATCTTTACCATAATTATTAATGATTGTGATGCCATCAATAGGAGAAAAATCTCCATCAATTGGTGTATTATAATAACGGTAGTTGGTTTGGTAGGCAGTTTGCGAATTGAAAAGTACTTTTTTGCCTATATGGTTTGCAGATATTGATGCGTTAAGTGTATTGTCAATTAATTGTGTTATTGCATTTTGGGTTAATTTAAAAGGATTGTTTAATGCTTTTGCAATACCCATTACTAAAGGAAAAGTTCCATCATTATTGTTGTTGTTGTGCTTAACATTTAAGGTAATATTCCAATCATTTGTAGGTAAATATTTTAGATAAAAATTTCCAACAACACTTGATTGTTTATCGAAAGGAGTATTATTAAATGTATTGGTATAAAAGCCATTAGATTGATCAAGCAAATAGGCTGCTCCAAAATATAATTTATTGTTAACCAATGGTACATTTACTCCTGCAGAATATCTTTGTAATCCTGCATTACCAATAGTGGTTTCTAAAAATCCATTTGTTTTATTCTCTGGCTTTTTTGTAATGATATTAATAACACCTGCAGTAGCATTTCGGCCATATAAACTCCCTTGGGGTCCTCTAATAACTTCAATTCTATCAACGTCGAATAACTGCGCTATATAGGTATCTAAACTAAATTGATTTACACCATCAATATAGGTAGCCATTGCAGGATCGTAAGACGTGGTTGATATGCCTCTTAATGAAATAACATTTCTTTTATCACCTGGATCTGCAGCATACATATTTGGTACAAGTGCACTGATATCTTTGCTATTCCATAATTGGTAATCGGCTACTTGTTTGGCAGAGATACTTGTAACTGAAAGCGGAATTGCTTGCAAAAGCTCCGCAGTCTTTTGAGCAGTTACTGTTACGGGCTCTAAAATTTTAGGTGAATTTTGAAATTTAGCATTTTGAGTTGCTTTGTTTTTCTTGCCACTTGTGTCTAAGGGGTTGCTAATTAATGCTGTACGTTGTTGCGAAAATAAACTAATTGATAAAGCAATTTGAATTAGAACAAAAATTGATTTTTTCATAGGAATAATTAGAAGCCTTGATTGGATAAGTTTAATGCCAATATCATATAATATTGTATTATGTTAAACTCAAAGTTCTTTTATTTTGTTCAAACGAAACACAAAATTTATTAAGAAAAAAAACTAAAAATTTAGTAAAAAATTTGATAGACATTTTTATTTTGTAATTGTTCTTTTCTGTTCTTAAAAATGTTGCGAGTCAGCTACACCAGAATAGTCAACCATACTATCAGGTATGGGAACATTAATAAGCTAAATCACCAAGGCGAAGCTGATCTTCTACCAAATCCTCCAAGTGATGATAAGTTGAAAAGCAAAACAATGCTAAAGCGGCCACTTGTAGTATACTTTTCCAATTTTCTTTGACAAACTGTTTCATAACAAGCGTTTAATCATCCTTGTCTTTTCCTTTATTATTTTCAATTGTTGTATTATTAGCATTTGCGTTTACACTACTAATTTCTGTATGTCTTATTTGACCTCCTAAATAGCCTGTTCTTGCAACTAATGTAAAACTTACTAATGCAATTAAAAATGTTAGAATAGTAACGGCCTTTTCATGCACAGACTTTAGAGCCACAAGCATAAGACCTAATATGGACATTGCACCTAATACAGATAGACCAATAATTGCAAATACTGCAAAGTCTGCATGTTGTTCTATGATTGTTTTGGTGATACCTTGAATTTTTTCAACTGTTTCTTCTGCAGCTTCACCAGTTAAATATGCAACGATTGCTCCTAGTGATGATACCATTAACACTAGGTAGGCTGCTGTTTTTGTTTGAATACTTTTTGTGAAAATACCATATAGTAAAACAAAAGCACCCATCATTGATCCAAAAATAGGAAGGTGTGTAATTAGTAAATGTATATGTGTTTGGTTCATCATGTTTTCTATAAATCTACAATCATACAATCCTAATTACTATGATATTTGTCATCAATAAAAAAAGTTATTTAATAGTTTTTATGAATTTTTAGCGCTAAAAAAGTATAATAAAGATTACAAAATGTAAAATAAACTATACATTTGATTAAAATTATTGCTATGAAACCATTATTATTGCCTAATCGGTTGAAAAATATTGGCTGGATTTTACTCCTTCCTTCTTTTGTTGCTGGGTTGATATTTATTGTTTTTGAATATAAGTTGCCGATGGATCCTAAAATCAATGTATTTGGATTTTTTGGGGATGCTATTTTAAGCAGTAAATTAGAACAGCAGTTTAGGGTTAGTTCAGTTGATCTAATTCCAAATTTAATTGGGATATGTTTTTTAGTTGGAGGTATATTAGTGATGTTTTCTAAAGAAAAAAAAGAAGATGAATTTATTAATCAGTTAAGATTGAATGCACTTCAATGGTCGATTTTTATTAATTATAGTTTATTACTCTTTTGTTTTTTATTGGTTCATGGTCTAGCCTTTTTAAATGTGATGGTTTATAATATGTTTACGATTATAGTGATTTATATTTTACGTTTTCAGTACTTATTTTATAATCATTCAATTGTTAAGAATGAACAATAAAATAAAAGTAGAACGCGCAATACATAATCTTACCCAAGAACAATTGGCCGATTTGGTTTCTGTTACAAGGCAAACCATTAATGCAATTGAGCTTAAGAAATTTGTACCATCTACTGTATTGGCTTTAAAAATTTGTAGGGTATTTAATAAGTCTGTAGACGAAGTGTTTAGTTTAGAATCTAACGAATAAAATAAATGAATATGTACGATATTAAATTAATTCCAAAATCAGAATTGGCATCAACACTGCCGCTTTTGAAAGTACTAAATGAATCAATTTCTGAAGTTATTTTACAAGAAAGAATGAATGATATGCCTAGCAATTATGAATGTGTTGGGGTGTATGATAATGATAAATTGATTGGTATTTCAGGAATATGGATTTTAAATAAATATTATGTTGGAAAACATATAGAGCCCGACAATGTAGTGATTCATCCTGATTATAGGAATAAAAAAGTAGGAGAGCTAATGATTCAATGGATTTGTGATTATGGTATTGAACAGGGTTGTATAGCATCTGAATTGAACTGTTATTTGAATAACCAGCAAGGCGTTAAATTCTGGATCAATCAAGGCTATAAGATTCTTGGGTTTCATTTTCAGAAAAAACTAATTAAATAAACTAGATGATTATTTTACTGATTAGTATATTTCTTGTTGGTTATTTGGCTATTATATTTGAGCAAAGTATTAAAATAAATAAGGCCGCAATTGCTTTAATAACAGCTGTTTTGTGCTGGACTGTTTTTGTACTTTTTGCAAAAGATAAAATAGTAACAATTAACGAATTGTCAGTTCATTTAAGTAAAATTAGTGAAGTAGTATTTTTCCTATTAGGCGCTATGACAATTGTAGAATTGATTGATGCACATGATGGATTTCAAATAATTGTAGAGCGAATAAAAACAACCAATAAAACAAAACTAATCTGGCTAATTGCTACCATTACATTTTTTTTATCGGCGGTTTTAGACAATTTAACAACTGCCATAGTGATGTTGTCTATTTTAAATAAATTAATAGACGATGAAAAGACAAAATATTTGTTGCTGGGGCTAGTAATTATTGCAGCAAATGCTGGCGGGGCTTGGAGCCCAATTGGCGATGTTACCACAACCATGTTATGGATTGGTGGTCAAATCACACCATTGAAAATTGTTCAGCAAACATTTTTAGCAAGCTTTGTTTGTATGGCTATACCTACTTTAATTGTCAATTATATAATAAAAGAAAAGATTGTTTTAATTCCTAAAACAAACAATATATTTTTTACTACTGCACTTGAAAGGAATTCGATTTTTTTTCTGGGCTTAGGTTGTTTATTATTTGTTCCAATTTTTAAAGCAATTACCGGACTGCCTCCTTATATGGGCATGATGCTATGTTTGGGCATACTTTGGTTGTTAACTGAAATAATTCATAGGGGGAAGCATGATGCTGAAAAAGGAGCGTTATCTGTAAATGGTGCCTTGAAAAAGATTGATACAGCTAGCATATTATTTTTCTTTGGGATGCTCCTTAGCATTGCAGCATTAGATTCTTCGGGCATTTTAATTCAATTAGCAACTAGTTTAAACGAAATGGTTGGAAACTTACATGTCATTGCATTTGGCATTGGTTTGCTCTCTGCTATTTTTGACAACGTTCCTTTAGTGGCCTCGCTTCAATCAATGTACAGTTTAGATACTTACCCAACAGATCATTATTTCTGGGAATTATTGGCCTATGCTACTGGAACCGGCGGCTCTTGCTTGATCATTGGTTCGGCAGCTGGTATAGCAATAATGGGTATTGAGAA
>Ga0304728_1000993_pt1 | contig 21671 bp, 16 predicted proteins | sample C_130625_MF_Meta_FD_190476 | JGI IMG/M metagenome (GOLD analysis project Ga0304728, IMG submission 190476) | Freshwater microbial communities from Lake Croche, Canada to study carbon cycling - C_130625_MF_MetaG (v2) (version 2) | ecosystem: Environmental > Aquatic > Freshwater > Lake | place... | reverse complement strand
TACGATAGTTATTGGTCAGCAGGGAACTATTGTTCCTTCGTTCCTAAGTGGGACAGGTACGATAAGCCAAATTGGAACGGTTGTATCTGGCCAAGGCTATACAGTTTCACCAACAGCATCTACTACTTATACATTAGTCGTTACGAATAGCTTAGGAAGAACTTCAAGTGTCACAGGAACAATCACTGTACTTCCACTTGCATCGCCAACAATTACTTTCGTTAGACCAACTGCCGTTACTATCTCGATAGGAGACACTTTAGCTAATACGGCTCTTTCTAGCTATTTTGGTAGTAATTACGGCCCTATAACATACACAATTTCTAATTCAAGTATCGCAAGTGTTGGCTCAGGTTCAGGGGTACTTACAGGCCTTACTGCGGGAACCGCTACCGTTACTGCAACACAGGCAGCTCTCGCCTTAAGAAATAATTCAGCGAGTGGTACGTATCAAGTTACTGTAGTTCCTCTACCCGTAGCCGCATCACTTACAGTTGGTACAGATAATGTCACCTTGGGCACATCGACAACAATTACACCGGTCTTTTCTGGTGGAACTGCTACCGTAACGGGTGTTACGGGAACGATAACTTCAGGAACTAGTTATACAATTACTCCGACACGTTCGGGTTATTATTTCTTGAACGTAACTAATGCAGCAGGTGCTACGAGTTATAAACTATTATTCCTTACCGTAAATCCACCTCCCGCAGGACTTATTACATTTGCTTCGGGAACAATGAATCTAACGTTAAATACGACAGCAACTAATGTTGCAACGGCTTCACTTACAGGCAACGGGTATGGCACAATTGCTTACGGTACAAGTAACAGTGCTATTGCAGCTGTAAACAGTGTTACAGGTGCTGTAACAGGCGTTTCTTTAGGCAGTGCAGTCATTACGGCCACTCAGCTCGCATCTGTAGGAAGAAATTCTTATTCATCGCAAGGCTATGCTGTAAATGTAGTAGCTCCCCCTGTTATCACTTCTTTTACCTCTGGCTTATCTTCACTTATCCAGGGTATACCAACCACAGTAGTGGGAGTGTTCTCTGGAGGAACCGCTACTCTTACCGGTGTGCCTGGGCCAATCTATACAGGACGTGTTTACACAATTAATCCTGTCATTACTGGTAACGCATCAACAGGCACTGCAGTGTATACCTTAAATGTTACTAACATCGCAAACACGTCTGTTACGGCAAATGTAGCTATTGCAGTTAGTGCTGCAACGCCTCCTGTAATTAGATTCTATCCTACATCGCCTTCGGTTATTCCAAATGGAGCACAAATAACCCAGGACGGTAACAGTTCAGTTAGCTTCATAACGTTGTTAGTTAACACAACATGTAACGTCGTTCCTACATCTAACATAGCGGGATATTTTACGTTCACTAGCAGTAATGCCGCTGTTGCTTCGGTGGATCCAAATACGGGACTTGTAACTGCGATATCGCCTGGATCGGCTACTATAACAACAAATGTTACTTTGCCTTATGGTACCTACTCAAAATCATATACAGTTAATGTTGCAGGGCCTTTACCTGCTGCACCTCAGGTATCCAGTGTTATAACGGGTATTGGTTCGGTTCAGGTTAACTTTACTGCCCCTTTACTTGCTACACTTCCTGCTATTGATCATTACATTGTTACTGCTATCCCAAGTGGCGGTGGTAGTGTTTTAACTATCAGATCTCCTGCATCAGCAGGCACATCAATTGTACTTAATGGACTAAATATAAATACGACTTATGCCGTCAGTGTTAAAGCAAGTAATTATTCAGGAAGTGGATTAGACACGGGTATTGGAAGTAGCTCAGTTGTAACTCTGATATCTACTTATGTTTCAGATAGCGTATTAAACGGTACATATGTTGCTGCGACACCTCTTATTTCAACGGTATCAGTGGCACAGGCTACTGGCTCTATTGGTATAAATACATTTCCCACTCAGGGTGATACGCTAAAGTGGACAAATAGTGCACAAACCTACTGGTCCCTCATTCCAAATTATACTGCATCACAGCTATTAGCTGCAGGGGCAGATTTAACTGCTATAAAATCATTTTTGGGTATACAAACTTGTCCTATTTATACAGCAGGCTCGTTAATCGCCGTTGGTGCACCGGGCTCTTTTATACTTATTTCCTATCAAAATCAAATTTGCGGATTTATGTATCTAGGACAATATTTCGCACGATCGGGTGTTACGCAACCCCACGATTAGCTTGGGCATAACATTCTGCCTCGTTAGCTAAAGCTTTTCTTGGTTAATTAGCTTACGCTACCTCTGTATTAGAGGAATTAGCAGCAGGTAAGTAGATACTAAATTCGGTACCTTCTCCGAAACACGAGGTTACTTTTATTGCCCCCCGATGCGCCGTGACAATTGAAAGCGCCTGAGACAATCCTAAGCCCGTGCCTTTACTTTTAGTAGTGTAGAATGGTTCAAAAATATTTTCTATATCCTGCTCTCTAATTCCCATACCGTTATCTTTAACTTTAATGATATAGTAGTCACCGGGTTCTAGACTTTGGTTGTACGGAACAAGTGCTTTTTCTTGGATTTTCCCCTGGGATAAACTGAGTACTACTTCTCCTTGAGATTTAATAGCGTCACCAGCGTTGATAAGTAAATTCATAATAACGCTATATATTTCAGAGGGGTCTCCATGTATAGGAGTAGTTTTTAATTCCAAATCTGGTGTATACTTAACCAGTTTAGCTCCAGCGCGTTTTACGAGCCTTATACTTTCATTAACTATTGAAGTGAGATCAAAATCTATATGCCTAGTACTCGATTTACGGGAAAAATTTAATAGATTTCCGGTTAACTCCGTTCCTCGGTATGCCGCCTTAAGTATTAAATCTATATTAGCTATATCTTTAGAATCGCTTAAGTCTTCTTTCGTTAATTCAGATATACCAATAACAGATGTTAAAATATTATTAAAATCGTGGGCTATTCCTGCAGCTAATTTTCCTAAAGACTGAATTCTTCTTTCGTTATCAAGCGCTATGTTTGCTCTTACGATTTCAGTCGTATCATGACCCTCGATGTAAATTGATGTTACGGAACCCTCGGTATTAATATTTGGTTTAAAGTAAAATTCATAAAAATAATCTTGGTCATTCTTTTTTAAACTAATCAATGTTTTCGATATTCTTCCGGACATTGATTCCTTAAGTGCATTAATTAAATTACTACCTAAAAATAGATCATTTACTTCATCTCTATGTGATACGTTAGATGGCTTGTTTTCGCTCAAATCACTGAACCCAAATATATCCTTAAAAGTAAGATTCGATTTAATGAGTCTACCCTCATTACTTACCAATGCAGCTGCTATACCAGTATTAGCAAAGTAAGAATCAATAAGATTATCCTTAACGATAATTTCGTCTCTTATCTTTTTATTATCCTCTTCTTTTATTTTGTACTCTTCATTATCGATCCAAATTAGTAATAGGATTGAAATTGTCCCTGTAAAACCAGCAGCAGTAAAATGCGTTAGGCTTAAGCGCATAGCTAAAGAATTCCACACAATTAATAAAATATATATAGCAATAGAAGACAGTATTGTCAGACCAAGACCTTTCAGACGGTAGCTTCTTGGTACGAGAATTATTGTAGTTATTCTTAATAAAGCAGAGAAAACTAGTATGAGAAAAGGGACCCTGTAATAGGAAAAATTAACTATTAACCCTGTATGACTACCACCGTCTATGAGGTGCGTTTGGATTAATTTAAAACCGTACCACAATCCTCCGCCATTTAAAAAAAGTGCGAATACCAAAGCCACTCCCATACAAAATGATAATATTTTATCTATCGCTACTGGGGTATGTTTAGCAGCTAAAATATATATCTTAAATTGTAAATAGACATACAGAATTGTTGCACAGGCTATGGCTCGAAGGAGTATGTCGTTAGCTATATAGTCTTGAATGTAATAACGAACTAACTGAAGAACTGAAATAACGAGAATAGTTACACAAATTAAATTTCTGTAAGTCTTATAATTTACAGATGCACTAGGATTAATCTTATCTGCACTTAGAAAATAAAATACAGTAGTCGCTATCGTAAATAAAAGTGACCACTCGTAAATAGGTAGCATAATAAAAAACAGATGAGCTGAACTATTCTTTAAGAAAAGTACTTAATGTATTTTGTAATTTATCAATCCCAAATGGTTTCAAGAGCAATTGAACATTCGGAGCTATTTCAAAATCTGAGTGATCATTATTCTCATAATTTCCTGTCATAATAATAAATTTTAAATCTGAAAATTCCTGTTTTAATTTGTTATAAACCTCTGTTCCGTTCATGAGCGGCATGTTGAGATCAAGTAAAATGCAATTGGGATAGTGGCTTTTTGCCTGCATCCATTCAATAAATTCATGAGCATTGCTGAAACGAAAGGTTTTATATCCCATACTCTTAACCATTTTATCAACAGCATTAAGTACCATTTCGTCATCGTCTAATATGGCTACTGATTTTTGAAGTTTCGGCGAAGCAGGTTCACTTGCAATATGTGATGTCTCTTCCTCTTTAGTCTCTATTAAGGATGATTTAGGAAGATAGACATAAACAGTAGTACCTTGATTTTCTAAACTTTCTATCGTTATTACACCAAAATGCGCTTTTGTAGTTTCGCGAGCTGCAGCTAAGCCAAGGCCAGTTCCCTTTCCATATGCTTTTGTAGTAAAGAAAGGATCAAAGACTTGGTGTAGAATATTCTTAGGGATACCTGCACCAGAATCTGTGATACTCAGCAAATAGTAATTACCCTCCTCAACCGTTTGGTTATCATGTAAAACCACTTTTGTTGTTAAAATCTCTTCGTCTACAGCAATCGTAATCTTTCCCGGTCCTTTGATTGCATCGAAAGCATTGATCAAAAGGTTAATAACGAGATTATGAATTTCAGAGGGGTCTCCGGCTATTATTGCTTCTTTTAATTCCGTAGTATAATCAATTTTAACAAGTTTACTTCCTGTACTTTGTAAAAGTGTTACGCTCTCATTCACGATCTGAATCAGATTAAAGTTAACAGTATTCGTCGCTGCGCTACGTGAGAAAGTGAGTAAATTACGCGTTATATCTACGCCGCGCTTCGACGCTTTAACTATAAGCTCTAAATTATTTCGCGTGGGTGAAGTCGGTTGTTCTTGAATAGATATCTCCGCCAAAGTTATGACCGCCGTCATGATATTGTTAAAATCATGGGCTGCACCTGATGCTAATTTTCCTATGGACTGAAGTCTTTTAGTAGCCTCTATTTCATTAATCTTAGCTTTTATATCTGTTATGTTATGTCCCTCTATAAATATGGTGAGGTTGTTTTCATATACTGATATACTTTTACTAAAGATAAATTCGTAATAAACTGCGAAGCCTTCTTTTGATGTAAATTTTAGTTCAGTTTTGCTTGTTTTACCATTAGCCGCGAATTCTAGAGCTTGGGCAAATTCTGACTTTGATATGAGTTCTTTGCATTGCTTTACCTGGTTTTTTATAAAAACAGTCGCTTCGTTAGCTTCGATTGCAAAAAGTGTATTAAATAAATTATTTGAGGCGATTACTCTACCATCTTGTGTAACTAATGCTCCAAGAACAGATATGTTGGAAAGGTAGGTGTTTATCGCCAATTCTTTATCCTTCATTTCTTTAACTAACTTTTTATCTTCTTTGTCCTGATATTCTATTTCAATGGTATCAATGATCACGAAAAAGAGAACCCATATTAAACCAGAAAGACTATATATCGTAGGGTGGGGATATTTATTTGAGAGGATACTCGAATTCCATGCGTAATTGATTATATGAGCAAAACCAGCGCCTATGATTATATAACTTACGGGGTAATTCTTATTCTTATACGACTTATAGCTACAAAACGATAACTGGATGACTATTGAAATAAATAAAAATAAAGAAGCAGATTTCTGTAAATCAAACTGAGACCAGTACGCGTACGTGCTTATGTTTGAGTCTATTAAAGCGTTTAAATCAAAATTGTAAAAAAAGCCGCCGCCGTTTCCTGTCAATGAGACAACACCTGCTATAATAACTGATAATTCACTTACTAAAGTTATTATGTATTCTGTGGTCCAGCGGGTATTATTTTTAGTGCTACTACTATTAGAAATTAATGCATAGCTACGTAAGAAAAAATACAACGACGTTATATTAAGTAATACAATGCCATGCAGCAAAAGAGCAGCTGATTGCTCGTTGGTGCTTTGAAGACGAACGAGTTGAAATATATTACTTAATGCGAGTGTCGTAAGAAAACAGGCTTTGTATAGTCCGTAAGACCTGATACGCGTTTTCTTAGAAATTAGACCAATAAAAAGATAAAAAGCCGCGATCCCTGCGGTAAGTACAGTACTAATGGGATAAGGACTTATCATGCACTAATAAAACTAATGAACTAGAGCATAGCCAACTCAATAAAGAAGCAGCCGTAATGCATTCAATCAACCCAACGTTAAACTTGAACTAACGCGTGATTATAAAACGCGTTAACTCGTTGCACAGTAATTAGCTATTGTCTCTTGATCACTTGCTACGTGCATAATTACCTGTTCGATATTTTCCATCTTTAAATTTACAGTTTGAAGCGCACGAGCATCAGTTCTGAACGCAAAACCCGCTATTCCTGGAGCTGATCCTATCATTCTTGAGCCGCAATCTGCTAAATGAACTATGGCTGTCATACGTTCATTTGGTGGCGGGGTATGATGCCCGGCGATTGCTTTACAAATCTCTTCACTCAATTTCCATTTTGCAGTTATCTGCGCTCCATATGCGGCATGATCTATCGTACAAACATGCTTTTCGACTTCTACCCAAGAATTTGTTCGCGAGTCAATTTTGCTTCTAAACGTGGATGATTTTGCTGCCAAATCAGCGCTAAGGGCTGCTTTACCTAAATCATGTAATAAACCCGCTATGAAAGCGTTTGTAGGATCTAGCTTAATTGCATTTTCATCTTTTTCTAATTCCAGCGTATTAATCAACTTGGCCATTTGTTGAGCAATTAATGCAACAATAACGGAATGAACCCATAGTTCATTCTTAGCGATGCCATAGCCTTTAAGTTCAACACCTAATATCTTGCCGAAACTTATACCTGAAACCTGTTTAAGCATTTCTGTATGCCCTATACGCATGATAGCTAGCGCAATAGAATCAATAATCTCCTCTTTTGAAGGGGGTTGGTCCTTAGGGTCATCCGGACTTGCAAATGAAACTACTCCATCTTCCTTATTGCTGAGTTGTTCTAATTTTTTAAGTAAGTTTGAGGACAATACTTTATCTTCAGCAACGACCTCTGCCATAGATGAATTATCTATATCAGGGTCTTTGAGCATGAACATTAACCGTACAATAATATCTATTGAACTATTAAGATTGCCAAATTGGGCTGAAAACTTATCCGCAATCATATTTTTTTATCTGGATGACCGTTTTCTTTCAAAGTGATTGTGCCCGTAGCAACTGATACGATTACTGTTCTTTGCGACTGACCACCGTAAATTTCTGATTTAACTGTAACGCCACGTGTTCTTACCGATGTGCGTATAGCATTTCTTATTTTAGGTCCTAAATTAAGCTGCGCACGCGTTTTTCTCACTAAGAGTGTGAGATGTTGTTTCTCGCATGACCATTCTGTTTGAGAATACTCAAAATTTTCATCGGGCTCGAGTAGTTTTCTTGGTCCATTAAACGTACGGGGAGTAGATAATTTATTGGACATACCTTCTTGGGCAAAATTGTTGGTAACTCGACCAGCTATCATATTACACAACTCACCAACGATATCTCCCATATCTGCTTCACTTAATTCAGCACCATCCTCCATACCCATTAAACGTCTTCCTGCAATAGCTACAAGTTCAGGAGTAAATTGAATAATTACTTCTCCATCAATTCGCTCACCAGTAAAATTAATATGCGCCTGAATACATGGTCCGCCTTGGGGAATGACTTCTGTCTTTGGATATTCGGTGGCTGTAAATCTTAATTGAGTATTTAACACGGCAGTGAGTGCCGGTACTGCCATTAAGCGAATATCTGTTTTAGAATCCATCGTTTCAGCTGCTCCTATCAGATAGGTGCTGATCTGATTTGCGTTTATAACCGGCGAACCGGGTAGCGTTTTCGCAAAGTTTTGAACCTTATCTAGCAGACCCTTAGGTGCAGTATCTCCGTAAACAAAAAGATTATTAGTTTGTACTAAGGTGTTTAATTTTGAATCAGGTAATATTACGTGGGCAACACCCGTTGTCTTTGAAACGGGATCCCTCATTATTAAGCAAACTCCAGATCCTACGTTTTCGCATGCGATCTCAACGTCTTCCTTATTTGTTACATAAGAAAAACTGGGATTAACTATTATACGCTGCGCACACATCTTAATTTAGAATTGATATAATGGTTTGTTATAATGGAGCTTATATAAAACTTAAGCTAGGTTAAAAGCATATTAAACTCAATAAAGTAGGGTGTATTTTACTCGCATCAGACTTTATGAGTAATCTGTAATAAACAGGTAATCATTTATAATTATTTATTTTGGTAACGTGTGTATTACGGAATAAATGTTTGCCTTGTTTTATAGTTAAGAGCTTGTTTTTGGGGCATTTAGCTCTTGTTGGCGCTTAGCAGCTAACTCATGAATATGTTCTTTAAATTCAGGGTAGTTCTCTAAAACATGCTCTAATTTATTTTTACTGAGTGTATATACATCAATGTAATCCACAGCTCTAATGCTTGCTGTTCTAGGCATACTAAGAAGAAGCGCTATTTCACCGAAGAAATTACCTGCCGACAATCGAGCATAGATTGTTTGGCCATCTTTCGATACTACTTCAACACTACCTTGGCTTATAAAGTACATCGTGTCACCAATATCTCCTTGTTTGAATACGTAATCTCCTGGTGTGAACACAACAGATTCTAGGTTAATTACAATTTGCTCAATAAGACTCTCACTCGCACCTTTGAAGATAGGAACTTTAGATATGATATCCTTATTCAAATGCATGGCTATCTGAAGCTTGAGTGAAGGAGGAAGTTCTGAAAGGACATCTTGTTCTGTATATCCCCGGCGTATGTCCCATAAGTTGGAGTAGTAACCTTGAACGCGGTTCTGCATTTCTATAGGTAATTTCCTAAAGCGCATGAAAGTACTTATTTTTTCCAAGCGTTCGTTAAAGTTGCTTCGGGCTACGTCTAGTTTCGCAATTAAATTTGCTACCGAACCGACTACATATCCATAAAGTCCCGCACCAATAAGCTCCATGATCATTGCAAATATTGTTTGCGGCGCTGTGGTTGGTGTAACATCACCATACCCTATTGTAGTCATCGTGGTGATTGCCCAATACAAACTTCTTACATAGTAAAGGTAACCGTTACCTGTCCATTCAGGTCCTATGTTACCGCCACCCACTGCTATCCAGCCACATGCAGCCCAGTGAGCTACTAACATAACCCAAAAACCTAGAAACAACATTCTTAAAATTGCTGGATTGATGACATTAGCTTTGGAAAGCTTTTGCATGAACTGAGCAATTTTTACTAAGCGGAACAACCGTAATAGCCGCGTTGCGCGAATCAGCGCTGCGTAGCCCGGAAAATAGGGGGCAAGAATATAGTCAAAGGGAATTGAAGAGAGTAGATCTAAGCCAAACCAACCTTTGAGATAGCGCTCTCTTATCTTTGTAGGATCTTTAATTTCTGCGTTACCTAATTGATAGGACGTAATAAAATTAAGAAACAGATCGATCGTAAAAATACTAATCAGGGCTATATCAAAATAAAGTATCCATCCTTTAACCTGATAATGAAGGGATAAACGTATAGGAACTTCTATTGTAGCAGCTGTCGTAGCAAAAAGTACGAAATCATCCCAAAAATTCTTTATATGGGACTTATGGCTGATTAAAAAAGGAGTTTTGGATGGTTCGTCTGCCATAATTTTTAACGTTGTCTACTCGCGTTAAGTACTAGTTGGTCTTATAGATCGGAACAATTGAGTATATCTAAAGTGGGTTTGAATAATTACGTGACGGCTTTATAAATATACAAAAAAAGGCATAAATTTTGTTACTTATTTGTATAAAATAAATTAATAAATGAATTCACACCTAAATAATCACTATAAAGTGCGATAAATCTCCTGATATAAAATTTAGAAATTATCTATTAATTTTAGTGTCATCAGTGTGCTAAGTTGTCACTTAGTTACAGTTGTGTTACAACCCAATCCTTTGTCGGAGCATTTTAAAAAATCTTTAGAAAATAATAATTTATACTTAAGCGTGTACTAGATTAGCCGTTAAACATGGTAATGTCTGTAATAAGCTCATTTTCAAAAGTTCCGTCTGCGGTAGAACACTTAGGCCTGATTGCTGAAGAACTTGCTTTTGTTGCTCCTGATCAGGACACAGGCCTTCTCAGTATTAATAGGTCGGTAATGGAGCTTAGTGACTTAGTCCATGCAGAAACCCCTGAACCGATTAAAACAGCCGTAGCAATTGCTAAGGGTTGGATGGATTCGTGTCTAGACAACGGATGCAAATTTAACGCAGCTACCATTGAAAATTTAGGCAAATGGCATGCGTGGATGGATGCAGCTATGGAAGCTTCAAGGCTAGGTGAAAAATGTGCTGAAGTTCCTTTAGAATGGTCGGGAAAAGCAGCTGCACCTGGTAAGATTGCTACTAAAGTTGCTGCAGAACCTGAGCCAATGAAAGATTTAGGCGAAGAACCTGCTATTGTACTTAATTTGGATTCGGACCGCGATTTACTTAATGAATTTAACGGGGAATCGAACGAGCTTTTATCTAATGTTGAGCAGGGTATCTTAGTCTTTGAAGAAAATCCTGACGACAGTGGCACTATTGATTCTATTTTTAGGGCATTTCATACGTTTAAAGGTGGTGCAGCGTTCCTTCATTTAGGGGCTATTCGTGATTTAGCTCATGATTTGGAATCCATGTTAGATGCGATTCGTAAGAAAGAATTGCGCATCAATTCTGATATAACTGATCTCATTTTGGCGGGTACAGATGCTCTTAGAAAATTTGGTAGTGAAATTACAGATCAGCTGAATGGTAAGGGTGTAGGTACTCCGATTATAATACCAACCTTAGAATTACGGGAACGTGCAAAGCGTGCAACGAAAGGTGGCTCTGCTGCCCCTGCAGGAAAACCAAAGGCTGAATCCGCTCCTGCAGCTGCTGCTCCAGCACCTGCTCAAGCAGCAGCTCCTGTAGTCAAAGCTGATGTCCCTTCTGCTCCTAAGCCAGCAGCACCAAGCGCGACTCCTAAAGCTGCTACGCCACCACCACCTAAAACACCAGCTAAAGCTGCTGCAGGCGGCGCAGGCGGCGGTGAAGGTGGTGCTACTGGGTTCGTTAAATTAGACACTGCTAAACTTGATAGTATGGTTGATCTTGTGGGTGAGCTCGTGATTGCTCAATCCATGGTGGTTCAAAACCCAGATGTTCAAAAGATTAACAGTTTACAACTCGCTCGTTGTTTACGCCAACTCAGCCGTATTACGACTGAACTTCAACGTAATGCGATGTCACTACGCATGGTACCTATACGTGGTGTGTTCCAAAAGATGAGCCGTCTCGTACGCGATTTAGCTTCATCTACCCACAAACAACTTACGTTAGTCTTAGACGGTGAAGATACCGAACTTGACCGTAATATCGTAGAAAAATTAGGCGACTGCTTAATTCACATGATTCGTAACTCCTGTGATCACGGTATTGAAAATCCTACTGACCGAGCTGCTGCAGGAAAGCCTGCTGTAGGCGTGATTAATTTAACTGCTGCTCACCAAAGAGGGGGCATCGTAATTCGTGTTCAAGATGACGGCAAAGGATTAAATACAGAAAAGATTTTAAATAAGGCTATTGACCGCGGCCTGGTTAAACCAGGTGCTGTTCTTTCAGACTCTGAAATCCATCAACTCGTATTTTTACCCGGCTTCTCAACTGCAGATGTCATTACTGACTTATCGGGTCGTGGTGTCGGTATGGACGTTGTTCAGCGTAACATTGATAGTCTTCGCGGTAAGGTTGAAATCAGTTCAACTTTGGGTAAAGGTACTACTTTTACGATCGTTCTTCCGCTCACGCTCGCAATTATCGAAGGGCTCATTGTTGGAATCGGTACTGACCGCTACATTATTCCTACATTAGCTATACGTGAATCGTTCCGTCCTCGTCCTAACACTATCTTTACAGTACAACAGCGCCAAGAGGTAGTTAATGTACGAGGCAAGCAAACTCCAATATTGCGTCTTGGCAATCATCTAGGGCGTCCTGTTCGTGCTGTTAATCCCGAAGAAGGTATTATTATTGTTGTTGAATCCGGTGATGCAGCTCGTGGTATTTTAGTGGACGAATTAATTGGTAAACAAGAAGTTGTTATCAAGAGTTTAGGAAAAACATTTGAACATCAGAACTTGCTCGCGGGTTCTGCCGTATTAGGTGACGGTTGGGTAGGACTTATTTTAGATGTTGATACGCTTGTTCGTCTTACACCTCCTCCAATGAAAACGGTAGCTGCAGCTTAATTTTTATATATTATGGCACAAACATTAGAACACACAGTTACAGCTACGGCTACAGCAGGTAGATATCTGACGTTCCGTCTGGGAACTGAATCGTATGGTCTGCAGTTAGCAAGCGTACGCGAAATCATACGACTTTGCCCGATAACTCCAGTCCCACGCATGCCAGCCCACATTAAGGGTGTAATCAATTTGCGTGGAACCGTTATGGCTGTTTTAGATTTAAGAGCTAAGTTTAGACTCGATCATGCTGAAATGGGTGAAAGAACCTGTATCATTATTGTGCAGGTAAATATTCCTGGAAGTAATTCAACTATGATGGGCGCTATGGTTGATGCTGTAGAAGAAGTCGTTCAGTTAACTCAAGCAGAACTTGAAGCTACGCCTGATTTCGGTTCAGGAATGAACACGCAGTACATACTTGGAGTAGCAACCATTCGTGGAGGTGTTAAAACCTTACTTGATATACAAAAGATATTTCTAGAAGAGGGTACAATCGCTATTAACCCTGGATCAAAATTAGATAAATAATAATAACCCGCTTAATTAAACATTATGAATAACTGGACTATCTCACGCCGAATTCTTGTCGGTTTTATATCAGTGCTATCACTGACTTTACTTATCGGGGGTTTTTCACTCCTTCGCGTAAGCGGATTGAAGCAAAATATTATCGATATTGTTGATAATACTATACCAAGTTTTCTCTGCCAATTTGATATCAAGTCAAATACCTATGATGCAATGGTTGCTTTCGAGTCCATTACTCCAAAGTCATCAGCTGATGATCGCGAAAAAGCGATAAAACAAATGAACGATTTTCAGACGAAAGCGGATGAAGCTATAAAAAAGTATGAGTCACTTCTATCCGATGAAAAAGACAAAGGGCTACACAATGATGAAAAATCAACGCGTGATACATTGACAGCACTCCGTCAACAAGCAATTGATCTCTTTAAAGCAGGAAAATTTGACGATGAAAACAAATTATTTACAGATCAAATTCAACCTGCTTTCGCTAAAGCATTAAGTGCAGTTGAAGCTGATATAGCATATAACAATGAACTTGGCTCAGCTGCTGGTACTACAGCAAAAGCGGCCGCAAACTCTAGTTTCACTTTACTTTCAATTGCTATAATCGCTGCTATCGTTATCGCTTCAGGACTTGCATTCCAAGTTATACGTGCGATCAACAAAGCTCTGGGTGCTATCTCTACTAGTCTTGATGAAGGTGCTCAACAAACAGCGAGTGCCGCAGGACAGATTTCTAGCTCAAGCCAAAGCTTATCAACAGGTTCTAGTGAACAGGCTTCTTCTATTGAGGAAACCAGCACAGCTCTAGAAGAAATTTCTACGATGATCCGTACTACTGCCGAAAACGCACAAAAAGCAAAATCACTTGCTTCTGATGCGCGTTCAGTAGCTGAAACAGGTTCCGCAGCTATGTCTGAAATGAGTCAAGCGATGCATCTTATCGATTCATCCTCCGGTGAAGTTGCTAAGATCGTTAAAAACATTGATGAAATCGCATTCCAAACAAACATTCTAGCTCTTAACGCAGCGGTTGAAGCTGCTCGTGCAGGAGAAGCCGGTGCTGGATTCGCAGTTGTTGCTGACGAAGTTCGTTCACTTGCTCAACGTAGTGCTGCAGCTGCTAAGGAAACTGCTGAAAAGATTGAAGCAGCTATCACAAATAGTAAAAAGGGTTCACAATGCAGCGAGCGTGTTAATGTTGCACTCACTCAAATTACACAAAAAGTTGCTGCTACAGACGGTATCGTAGCAGAAATTGCCACTGCTGCTCGTGAGCAAGCTCAAGGTATCGAGCAAATTAACAGTGCTCTTGCCAACATGGACAAGATTTCACAAAGCAATTCTTCGAATGCTGAAGAAAGTGCTGCAGCGGCAGAGCAACTCGATGCTCAAGCATCCAATCTTAATGACTTGGTTGCTCGCTTAGTCCTCTTAGTTACGGGCAAAATGACCTCAACGGAAAGAGCCCAACACGAGCGCCCTCGCTCGCGTTCAACAGCTTCAGCTCCAGCTCACAAAAAGGCAGCAGCAGCATCTGCTCCTAAACGTAAGGCTGCAATTCCAATGCCTGATGATTCATCAAGCAGTTTAGCTAAGTCTGATAGCTTCAAGAAGTTCTAAAGTGGATGAGCCTTCATTTGTAGATCTTAAACGTACCTATAGAGATTTAAACCTAAGTACAGCAACGTTCCACGGTCTGGTAGACTTAGTCTACCAGCATAGCCGAATCCAATTCGGAGATGATAAGAAAGTTCTCTTTTCTAATCGTCTAAGGAAACGGCTGTTTTATCTTGGTATAGACAGTTTCGAAGAATATCTCAGCCTGCTCGAATCGAGTCAGGGTGAAACAGAGATAGAAGAGTTATTGGATATGGTTTCCACAAACCATACCCGATTTTTCAGAGAAGAAAGTCATTTTTCTTTTATGGAAAATCTCTTTTTACCTGAAGTCCTCCCTAAACTATCTACCTCTGGCTTACCTTTAAGTATTTGGTCTGCTGCCTGCTCAACAGGCGAAGAACCTTATTCTATTGCTCTTACGGTAGCTCGTGCCACGAGAGCTATGCCTATGCTAAAATGGAAAGTTTTGGCTACAGATATATCTAATCGTGTTATAGAAACAGCTAAGCGCGCGATCTATCGTGATACCATTATGCAGCATGTTCCTGCGGACATGGTAAAACCTTATTTTGAAAAAGGCACAGATGACAACGTAGGCTATGTAAGAGTATCTCCCGATATTCAAAAACGGATCACATATCAACGGCTTAACCTGTTTGAAAAAGAATATCCTATTTCAAATAAGCAACAGCTTATATTTTGCAGAAATGTAATGATTTATTTTAACGAGGCCTCTCGTTTAGAACTTGTGAGGCACTTGTCCCGGCATCTTGTCGTGGGAGGGTACCTTATTGTTGGTCACACCGAAAGTTTACTCGGTATGGATCATGGACTTAAATCCATCCAACAAGGCGTCTACCAAGTCGTAAGTTAGGCTAAAGTAATAAATAGATTTTTCATTTTTTTATTAATTTACTCTATGGATGGAGTTATTACCAAACCCGAGGATAAAAAGATCAGAGTAGTAGTTATTGATGATTCTGCACTTGCACGCAGAGCCATTGGCGACGCTATTTCTACGGATCCTCAAATTGAAGTCGTTGGTTTTGGAGTCGATGCTTATGACGGCAGGGATAAGATTTTAGAATTAGAACCCGATGTAATTACGTTAGATTTGGAAATGCCGAGAATGGATGGGTTAACATTTTTAAAACTTTTAAAAAAGCACAATAATACTCCCGTTATTGTTGTTAGTTCTCTGACCCAATCTGGATCTGCTAAAGCCTTAGAAGCTCTTTCCGAAGGTGCCTTAGATGCTATTGGTAAGCCGGATGGCACTAAAACAATGGCTGAAGTCGGCAGACTTCTGATACGTCAAATTAAAGCTGCAGCTACATCGAAGAAGGGATTTAAACCTGCGGCCAAAGAGCCTGTCGTAGTAAAGCCTAAAAACGTACAACAGCTTAATCTTGGGTTTGGTCGTGTAATCGCAATTGGATCCTCGACAGGAGGTGTAGAGGCGCTTCGTTACGTCTTAGCACGCTTACCCTCCGGTCTTCCTCCTATTGTTATAGTTCAGCATATTCCGCCCAATTTTTCTAGGCTCATGGCTGAAAATTTAAACACGATGTGCCAATTTGAGGTTCATGAAGCTATCGATGGCGAGGAGTTAAAAGCAAATACGTGTTATATTGCGCCTGGCGATTACCACATGAGCTTAATTCCTAAAGGAATGGGGTATTCCGTAAGGCTTAATCAGTCGCCTCCGGTACACCATTGTCGACCTTCTGTTGAAGTATTATTTAGATCTGTCGCACGTAATGCTAAGCATAAAGCTGTAGGGGCAATTTTAACAGGTATGGGTCAAGACGGAGCGCAAGGCCTTTTAGAAATGAGACTTGCGGGGGCAAAGACGTTAGCTCAATCCGAGGAAACCTGTGTTGTCTATGGCATGCCCAAAGCGGCTATTGAACTCGGTGCTGCTGAGCAAATAGTCCCGTTGGACAAGATTCCCCAAGTTATATTAGAAGAAATTCTTAAACCACTTAAGTAATATTGTTTTCTTCACTATAAATATTCGTTCAATCTGTACCGTTAATATCTTAATTTCTTAATTCACCTCATGTCTACTAATCAAGAAAGAGTTAAACTCAACAAAATGGCAGCGGCAGCTATGGCTGAGGTGCTTGATACTCAACTTCACCTTCCTGGAGTAGAAACAGAAAAATACACTACAGACGACCACGATACGCTCTGTGTTCAAGGGCATGTGGCAATGCACGGGCCTAAGTTTACTGGAGATATTTTTTTACAGATTCCATCTACGTTTGTACGTTCGGTAGCTCAACAGATTTTCGGATTTGCAGATCCCTCAGAGGTGCAAGAAAATGATTTGAAAGACGTCGTAGGTGAATTATCCAACATGGTGGGTGGTCGTGTTGCAGCTGAGTTACTCGCCGAGGGTTTAACCTGTACCTTAGTACCTCCTGAAAAAACAATTGCTCCGCGTTTCAAACATGTACCGAAAGATGACGCGATGGATTTTTCTCAGTCGCACTGGTTATGTGAAGGTAACTTAATTTCTCTAACAGTTCAAAAAAAGCTTATATCCTCATGAGTGCTAAAATACTAAGTGTTGATGATAGCCGAATGGTACGAAGCGTTATTGGTCGTCTGCTTAAGCCATTTGAATGTGAACTCTTTGAAGCAGAAAATGGAGAAATAGGTCTGGGTATTGCAAAAGAGAAACTCCCCAACGTGATCATTCTCGATTACAATATGCCAGTTATGGACGGAGTTACCATGCTTACAAAGATGAGAGAAGATGAGACAACTAAATCGATCCCTGTAATCATGCTCACTGCAGATGCTAATCCTCAGATTATTGCAACCGTCGCTCGTCTTGGAGTTAAAGATTATATTACAAAGCCATTTAAGGATGCCGATTTAATTGCTAAGATTGGTAAAATTGTGCCGTTAAATCCAAAACCACCCGCACCAGCGGCTTAAATTTTCATCACTATTTGGCTTAAGCCAAGCACTAAGACTATTCCATCATGAGCGATCTAACTCCTGCAGAAATAAACGATATTTCAGAATTAAAACCTGAAGAAGTATCTAATTCGCTTAAAACTGCCCACGTGCTTGTCGTTGATGCTAGCCGTATGATGCGCGCCGCCTTAACCCGGTCTTTAAATGAACTTGGTTTCACGCATATTTCTGAGGCAGGCGATGGTAAAGCAGCTATGAATATGCTTTTGGAGCAAGAGATCGATTTGATGCTGATGGCTATGGAGTTGCCCATCATGAATGGTATAGAAGTACTCACGGCCAAGCTCTTAAATCCTAAAACAAGCCAAGTGCCTGTTATTGTTATCTCTGGCGCAGATCAAATCGAAAAAGTCGTTCAATGTATTGAGGCCGGCGCAGAGGACTACTTACCTAAACCGCCAAATCCAACACTGCTAAGAGCACGTGTTACTACCTCGCTTGAAAAGAAACGCTTCCGTGATTTAGACCGTATTCGTTTCGCTCAGCTCAAAGCAGAAAAAGAGCTCGTCGAACTTGAAAAAGAAAAGTCCGAGCGCTTGTTGCTTAATATTTTACCTGGTGCAATCGCAGGCCGTTTAAAAAGTGGAGAAAAGACGATAGCAAATGGCCATAGCCTAGTGACGGTAATGTTTGCCGATTTAGTTGGCTTTACAGCGATGTCACGTAAGACAGATCCTGCTGATCTTGTTGCGATCTTAAACGGAATTTTCACAGCGTTCGATTTAATCGTAGAGAAAAATAAGGTAGAAAAAATTAAGACGATTGGAGACTGTTACATGTTAGTCGGTGGTCTTCCTACCCATAGAGATGATCATGCCCAAGCTGTTGCTGCGACTGCTTTAGAGATGCAGGAAGCGCTCGCTAAACTTAACGAGAAAAATGGGACAGATCTAAAAATGAGAATGGGCATTCATTCCGGTCCTGTTGTAGCTGGCGTCATAGGTAAGATAAAATTTACCTACGATTTATGGGGTGATACAGTAAATGTTGCTAGCCGTATGGAATCCTCAGGATCTCCAGGACGAATCAATATTTCTGAGCAAACACGTGCTTTAATCGGAGATCACTTTGAACTAGAAGAACGCGGAGTTGTTGAATGTAAAGGGTTAGGTCCAGTTAAAACTTTCTTTGTTAATAGCACAAAAGCATAAGTTTATTCTGGAGCTTAGGGAGCAAGAATGCATAGTTTTGGCAAAGCTCGTGTATTGATTACTTGTTTATGGATTCCACACCTCATGTTGAAACACCTCAGATACTTAAGTTTTGGGGTGTAAGGGGATCTACACCATCCCCAGGGCCCAGTACTTTAAGGTACGGAGGTAACACGTCGTGTGTTGAAATTCGATTAGGCGGTAAACATTTTATCATTGATGCGGGTTCAGGCATACGTGCTCTAGGGGGCTCACTACTAAGAGAATTTGGCAAGACGCCGTTAGATCTTACGATGCTTATTGGGCATACCCATTGGGATCATATCCAAGGATTCCCTTTTTTTACTCCCGCCTACATTCCTGGAAACCATATCGCGATTTACGGACGACACGGTATCAGGGATGCCTTTGATGGTCAGATGGACGGTGGACAATACTTTCCTATCAAGCTATCCATGATGGCGAGTAAACTTGATTTTAGAGTATTTGAAGAGTCCGGTTTTTCTGTGGGAGACGTTAATATAACCACAAGCACGACTGCACATCCGGGTGGCTGTAATGCCTACCGCCTTGAATATGGGGGTAAATCTGTAGTCTATTTATCAGATCATGAAACCGGCGGAGATCATGACGTTAACATCTACGAATTTATAAAGGACGCCCAAGTCGTTGTTGCCGATTCTCAGTACGATGGAATTGAAATGGCGGCTCGTAAAGGATGGGGGCATGGCTGTGTCGATACCGTTGTTGCTATGGCAGTAAAGGCCAATGTGAAACGCCTGTATTTATTCCATCACGATCCTACGCATGACGATGAGTTCATGGATAAGTTTGTTTTACGAGCTAAAGAAGACGTAGTCGCTTTAAATTCTACGATGGAAGTAGATGCAGCGCGTGAAGGTGTAACGGTTACGCTCTAGAACCGACGCCCCTAGTGTAGGCTTATACGCCTAGCAATTAATTCTGCCTCGAATAAATACGCTTAAGCAGCGTGGTATTGATTTGCTCTTCAGGTTTGTCAGGACCTTTTGTGATACTGAGCTTCAAAATAAGTTGCTCGTTTTCTCTATCTAATTGCAAAATTTGCAAGATACGCGACTTGGTCTTATCTAATACGTCCCGAGTAGATGGATCTCTTTTCTCTAGCTTCTCTGTTGTTTGGATCAGCGTTAAGTTCTCATCGAGCTGTACCAGCAGACTTTTTTTACGCTCTAAAATGGAGTAATCTGAAATTTGCTGATTTTTTTGAAGCAGCTTATTCTCTTCTAAGTACAAGGCATATAATTCGTTGCAAATTTCTTGGTGCTTTAGAATTATATCTTTAAACCTCATGGATTAAGGGGCTGCGGAAGATCGGTCTGTTTAGGAGCATCGGCTGATGCTTGGGCTGCTTTTGCTGCAATAGCAGGATCAGGAGAACTAAAATAAGAGTCAATTTGATACGTACTTCCCTTATACCAATCAATATTAGCTAAGTGCCAATTGCAGAGGGTAACAAGCTGGGCTAGTTCAGCATCTTTTTTTCCTGTAGAAGCCTGTTTTTTGGCTGAATCTATAATCTTAGTAAATTCAGCTTTAGCTAAATCTTTTTTACCTAAACGCAGGTAACATAGCCCTAGTTGGTAGCTTACAGGATTTTGCCAAACCGAATTAGGATCTATTTTATTTAGATTTTCATACACTGTTAAAGCATGGCTAAAATCACCGGCTTGAAAAAAGTCATTCGCTAATGCGTTTCCTGCTTTTCGTTTCCAATAGGCCCATAGCTTTGGATTAGCGCTACTTTGTTTTGACATATCGCCTAAGAGAATGAGGGTAGCACCGAGAGCTTCCTCATTTTTGTTCATTTTCTTAAGCGTTGTAGCAAGTAAGTAGCGCGCTTGAGGTATATTGGTATCGTTAGGAAACTTACGAATATAATCTCTAAAGGCACCTTCAGCTCCTTCTAAGTCACCGAGCTGTTGAAAAGAATACGCAGTCATGAAGGACGCATGCGCCGCATCAACTGGGGATAGATCAAGCATTTCTACTTTAGAAAAAAAGTGGGCTGCTTCTTTATAGTTTCCTGATTCAAAATAGGTTTGAGCGATTTCAAACTGAGCTGTTTTTGTAAGCGACTGATAATGGTCGAAACCCTGCTTAGGAAACTTAAGTGTAGAATTTATAACACTATAAAACCGGTTTATCGCGAGTGCATAGGCTCCCATTTGGCGCTGCGTGCGGCCAAGGTCTAAAAGAATATCGGGAAGCCGCTCGTCATTAGGGAAGTCTTTTAAAAACTTTTCGTAGATAGCGACTGCTTTAGTGAGTGCTACAGAATCCTCTTTTTTTTGAGAGGCCTCTTTTCGTAACAAGTGAGCTAGTCCTAAAAGAGCTGTTTTTTCATCCTCTTCTGTGAGGTATTCGTTATGTAAAATAGACCAGTATGCATTTTCAGCTTCAACGAACTGATCTTTTTTAACCAGGTTATCTGCGAGCTTAATGACTACATCTGGACTGCTTAAATGAAGCGGTGCTCGCTGCGGTTCGGCTGACTTTGGCTGCTCGGTACGGGGCTCTTCAGCGCTATAGGCAAGCGATGTAACGCATAATAAACCGAACGTATAAAGAATTCGTTTTCTTAAACCCCTCATTGTAACTTGTAGGTTGCTGAACTAGGAGGCACTGCGATAGAACCGTTTTGTGGGGATACTCCTGCTGAAATCTCGATCGTTCCGGTAGGAGCAGAGGGATATTGGAAAAATGGGATTAAATCTTCTGCGCT
>Ga0304728_1000992_pt1 | contig 21728 bp, 21 predicted proteins | sample C_130625_MF_Meta_FD_190476 | JGI IMG/M metagenome (GOLD analysis project Ga0304728, IMG submission 190476) | Freshwater microbial communities from Lake Croche, Canada to study carbon cycling - C_130625_MF_MetaG (v2) (version 2) | ecosystem: Environmental > Aquatic > Freshwater > Lake | place... | reverse complement strand
TTCCAAAAGTTTTGGTGCGCGCAAAATCGTGGATGATTTCAGCGCCACCATTTTGCGGGGCGACAAAATCGGCCTGCTCGGGCCCAATGGCGCAGGAAAAACGACCTTGCTCAAACTCATTTTGGGCGAACTGCAGGCCGACGCCCCGCCACCGAACGCCCCACCGCCTGAACCGGGCCACAGCCCTTGGGGTACGGTGCGCCAGGGTGCCAATATTTCGGTGGCCTACTTTGACCAAATGCGCAACGCCCTGGACATGGACGCCACGCTGGAAGACTTCATCAGCCCGGGCAGCGAATGGATAGAGATCGGCAACCGCCGCCAGCACGTCAAAAGCTACTTGGGCGATTTTTTGTTCTCGCCCGCGCGCGCCAATTCACCGGTGCGCTCTTTGAGTGGCGGCGAGCGCAACCGCCTGCTGCTGGCCCGCCTGTTTGCCCGCCCGGCCAATGTGCTGGTGCTCGACGAGCCCACCAACGACCTGGACATCGACACCCTGGAGTTGCTCGAAGACTTGCTGCAAAACTATGACGGCACGGTGTTCCTGGTCAGCCATGACCGCACCTTTTTGGACAACGTGGTGACCAGCACCATCGCCTATGAAGGCCAGGCGCGCTGGCGCGAGTTCGAAGGCGGCGTGCAAGACTGGCTGATTCAAAGCAAGCGCGCCAATGCGATCGCTCAAGCCAAGGGGCAAAAAGGCGCGCAAAACTTCAATTACGGCCGCGACGACAAAGCCGTGGCCACCAGTAAATCCGTAGCAGCGCAGGCCGCACCCGTGACTGCGGTCCCTGCAGCCAAAGTGCGCAAGCTCAGCTACAAAGAGCAGCGCGAACTCGAGGCTCTGCCCCAGCGCATTGCCGACCTAGAAGCCGAGCAAGCCAGCATCAGCAGCCATTTGGCCGACGGCACGCTGTATGCCAGCGACAACGCCAAGGCGATGCAACTGGCCCAGCGCAACACCGCTATCGAAACCGAGCTGCTAGAGGCCTTGGAGCGCTGGGAAGCTTTGGGCGGGTGATGGGCCTGGCCCGCGCAAAGCGCGGGCTGATTTCCGCCAGGATTAAAGGATTGATCACCAAAGGCGCTCGCGCTGCGCAGACTTCGAGTTGGTCTAAAGACCAGTCGGCCCATTGCGGGTCGTCGGCCAAGACGTCAATCAGCACGCAACTGTCCACCAGTGTGGCGCGGGCAGACTGCTGCACCAGGTAGCGGGCGTCGGGTTCGGCGGCGCCGTGCTTTGCCGGTAGGGCCATGTTTAGCCGCGCAAAAAGGCCATGAACTCGTCCGTACCCATGTTTTTGAACTGGGCGGCATTGGCACTGCCGCGCACTTGGGCAAAGGCCGCGCGCACGGCGTTAGCCTTGGGCACCACCGCGCGGATCAGCACGTCGCCGTTGTCGCGCACCTCAAATTCAACCTCGCTGTTGGGGTGCATGCCCGCTTTTTCACGCACCGCCTGCGGAATAGTGACCTGGCCTTTGCTGGTGATTTTCATCTGAAATCCTTACTTCAAGCAGTAAGAATCTTACCCAACAACGCCCTCTGAGCGCAAGCGGGCGATGGCGGCGGCGTCCAAGCCCCACTCGCGCAAGAGTTCGTCCGTGTGTTCGCCCAGCGCAGGCGGGGGGCGGCGCAGTACCGGCGGGTTGTCCATCAGGCGCAAAGGGCTGGCGACCGATGCAATTTCGGCCAGGCCGGTGGCGGCTTGGCTTGCGGTGCTGAGTGGCTGCGTGATGGCGAGCTCTCGGGCTTGCACTTGCGCGTCGGCAAAGGCCTGGGCCACGGTGTTGATCGGTCCGCAGGGCACGGCATGGTGCTCCAGGTCGGCAATCCACTGGGCGGTGCTGCGGGTGCGGGTAACGGTTTGCAACAGGGGTTCGAGCACGTCGCGGTGGCGCACGCGCTCGGTATTGACGTGAAAGCGCTGGTCAGCGGCCCATTCGGGGTGGCCGGCAACGGCACAAAAGCGGGCGAACTGGCCGTCGTTGCCCACGGCCAGCAGCATGGCGCCGTCGGCGGTTTCAAAGTCACGGTAGGGCACCAGGCTGGGGTGGCTGTTGCCCTGGCGCTGGGGCGATTGGCCGGTGTTCAAAAAGCCCGCCGCCTGGTTGGCCAAAATGGCCATGCCCACATCGAGCAGGCTCATATCGATGTGCTGGCCCAGGCCGGTTCGGTGGCGCACCTCTACGGCGGCCAGTATGGCGCTGCAGGCGTAGACGCCGGTAAACAAATCGGTCAGCGCCACGCCCACGCGCTGGGGGCTGCCGCCGGGCGTGCCCTCGGGTTTGCCGGTAATGCTCATCATGCCGCTCATGGCCTGGACCATCAGGTCGTAGCCGGCGCGCTCCGCATACGGGCCGGTTTGCCCAAAGCCGGTGATGGAGCAGTAAATCAGGCACGGGTTGAGCGCGCGCAAACTGGCCTGGTCCAGGCCATAGTGCGCCAGGCCGCCGACCTTGAAGTTTTCCACGACGATGTCGCATTGCAGGGCGAGTTGTTTGACCAATGCCTGACCCTCGGGCTGGGCAATGTCGATGGCAATGGAGCGCTTGTTGCGGTTGCAGGCGGTGAAGTAGCTGGCGTGCGTGGTCTCTTGCCCCTGGGCGTCGCGCAAAAAGGGCGGGCCCCAGTGGCGCGTATCGTCGCCCTCACCGGGTTTTTCGATTTTGATGACATCGGCCCCCAAGTCGGCCAGCATCTGGGTACACCAGGGCCCGGCGAGTACCCGGGAGAGGTCGAGGACTTTGAGATGCGCGAGGGCGGGCATGGTTTGGGGCATGGGCGGGGCTGGTGTCAAAAGCGATAGCGTAACGACTTGTCTGCTGCGCAAGTTTGCGCCAGATCCAAAGATGCGCAAAGAACAGGCAATTAAGGCAGTTGTACGCCCTCTAAGTAATACCAGCGCCCGTTCTCCAGCACAAAGCGGCTGCGTTCGTGCAAGCGCCATGCGGGGGCGCGAGCGGGTTTGAAGCGGGCGACAAACTCCACCTGCGCATGCTCGGCGTCTAGCACCTGCGCGCTGCGCACTTGCAGGCCCAGCCATTTGCCATCGGTATCGAAGGCCAGGGTGGCTGGACGGGTGCTGGCGTGCCAGGTGGCCAGCAAATAGGCTTCGCGCTGTAAAACAAAAGCGCTGTAGCGCGAGCGCATAAGGCTTTGGGCATCCGGGGGCGCATCGCCTTCCAGATACTGACCGCAACAGCCAGAGAACCGAAGCGCCTTTCCGTTGGTGCCCGCCCGCGCACAGGGGCAGGCTTGGTCGCCTTGCAAAGCCAGCGGACCCTGGCTCATCCGCCTTTGGCGGCTTTGGCTTGCGCTTTGTGAGCTTCCCAGCTTTGCACGGGGGCGCCGTCTTTGACCCAGGCGGCAAAGCCGCCTTCTATGTGCGCCACATTGCTCATGCCCATTTCCTGCAAGGCTTTGGTAGCCAATGCGCTGCGCCAGCTGGCGGCGCAAAACAGCACGTATTCTTTGGCCTCATCGCCAAACACCGGCTTGAAATAGGGCGAGGCCGGGTCTACCCAAAATTCCAGCATGCCGCGTGGAGCCAGTACCGCGCCTTCGATGGTGCCCTCGCGCTCGGCTTCGCGGATGTCGCGGATGTCGACCAGCTGCATACGCCCGTCGGCCAGGCGTTCGCGCACTTGCGTCACGGAATAGGTCGTGATGCAGGCATTGGCCTCATCGACGAGTTGGCGAAATCCTTTGGTAATCGGCATGCTGTCTCCTTGTGTTGTGGGTTCACGCCAGGGCGCGTTGGATGATGATTTTTTGCACGTCGCTGGTGCCTTCGTAAATTTGGCAGACGCGTACATCACGGTAAATGCGCTCCACCGGGAAGTCGCTTACATAGCCATAGCCGCCCAGTGTTTGGATGGCTACGGTACATACTTTTTCCGCCATCTCGCTGGCAAACAGTTTGGCCATGGCCGCTTCTTTCAGGCAAGGCCGCCCGGCATCGCGCAGTGCCGCCGCATGCCAGATCAATTGGCGCGCAGCCTCCAATTGCGTTGCGCACTCAGCCAGCCGAAAGCCCACCGCCTGGTGGTTAAAGATGGGCGCGCCAAAACTCTGCCGCTCTTTGGAATAAGCGAGTGCCACTTCAAACGCACTGCGCGCCATGCCCACGCTTTGCGCGGCGATACCGATGCGCCCACCCTCCAGGCCACCCAAGGCGATGCCATAGCCCTCGCCCTCTTTGCCGATCAAGTTGTCCGCCGAAATGCGGCAGTTATCAAAGTTGATTTGCGCGGTGTCGCTGCTGTGCTGGCCCAGCTTGTCTTCCAACCGCGCCACTACATAGCCCGGAGCGTTAGTAGGCACCAAAAACGCGCTCATGCCTTTTTTGCCCGCGCCTTTGTCGGTGACGGCAACCACGATCGCTACATCCGCATTCTTGCCGCTGGTGATAAATTGCTTCACGCCGTTAAGCACATAGGCATCGCCTTCGCGCGCTGCCGTGGTGCGCAGGCTGGAAGCGTCCGAGCCCACATGCGGCTCAGTCAAGCAAAACGCGCCCAGCATTTCGCCGCGCGCCAAGGGCGTTAGCCACTGTTTTTTCTGAGCGGCATTGCCATAGCGCATCAAGATGGCGTTGACCGGGCAATTGGTCACGCTGATCACGGTGCTCGTGCCGCCGTCGCCCGCCGCAATCTCTTCCAGTACCAAAGCCAAGGTCAGGTAATCGAGCTGCACGCCGCCGAATTCCTCGGGCACGCAAATGCCATACGCGCCCAGCGCCGCCAGGCCTTTGTGCGCCTCTTTGGGGAATAGGTGCTCCTTGTCCCAGCGAGGGGCGTTAGGCCACAGTTCGTTTTGCGCAAATTCGCGCACCGCATCGCGAATGGCTTCCTGGTCGGGGTTGAGAAGCATGACCGGCTTTAAAGTATTTCCACCGCCACCGCAGTCGCCTCGCCACCCCCAATACACAACGTCGCCAGCCCGCGCTTCAAGCCCCGCGCCTTCAGCGCATGCAAAAGTGTCACCATGATGCGCGCACCAGATGCGCCGATGGGGTGGCCGAGGGCGCAGGCACCGCCGTTAACATTGACTTTGTCGTGCCCAATGCCCAGTTCTTTCATCAGCGCCATGGGAACGACGGCAAAGGCTTCGTTGACTTCCCACAAGTCCACATCGCCCACGGCCCAGCCGGCTTTAACCAAGGCTTTTTGCGTGGCGCCCACGGGCGCGGTGGCAAACCATTCGGGCGCTTGCGCGTGGGTGGCGTGGCTGACGATGCGGGCCAGGGGTTTGCAGCCCAATTGCGCTGCGGTGCTGGCGCGCATCAAGACCATGGCGGCAGCGCCGTCGTTGATCGACGAGCTGGACGCGGCGGTAATCGTGCCGTCTTTTTTGAACGCGGGCTTAAGGCCGGGGATTTTGTCCAGCTTGATCTTGCCCGGCCCTTCGTCCGTGCTGACCACGCGCTCGCCACTGCGCTCTTTCACCGTGACCGGTGTGATCTCCGAGACAAAAGCGCCGCTGGCAATGGCTGCTTGCGCGCGCTGCACACTCGCCGTGGCAAACGCATCTTGCTCGGCGCGGGTGAAGCTGTATTTGGCGGCGCAGTCTTCGCCGAAGGTGCCCATGCTGCGGCCCGCTTCGTAGGCGTCTTCCAGGCCGTCGAGCATCATGTGGTCATAGACCTTGTCGTGGCCCATGCGGTAACCGCCTCGGCCCTTCAGCAAGAGGTAAGGCGCATTGGTCATGCTCTCCATGCCACCGGCCACCAGCACGTCCTGGCTGTGCGCGGCCAGCATATCGTGCGCAAACATGGCTGCGCGCATGCCCGAGCCGCACATTTTGGACAGCGTCACCGCTCCCGCGCTTTGCGGCAAGCCGCCTTTAAAAGCTGCTTGGCGCGCCGGGGCTTGGCCCTGGCCTGCCATCAGGCAGTTGCCAAACAAGACTTCGCCCACGGCATCGGGCGCAATACCTGCGCGCTCCACGGCGGCGCGGATCGCGGCACCGCCCAGGTCATGCGCGGCGAGGCTGGAAAAATCGCCCTGAAAACTGCCCATGGGAGTACGGGCGGCGCTGACGATCACGATAGGGTCTTGCATGAAAAATCTCCTGAAAAAAAGCGTTAAACGGGCTCAAAACGTTTTTCCCGGTCGTAGGGGAACACATCGTGCACATAGCCTTGGGCGATGCGTTCTTTGTGACTTTGCCAGAATTGGACATCCAATAAATCGGCGTGGTGTTTCATGAACACTGAACGCACCGCCGGATTGCCCAGCAAAAAGGGCGCGAAGGTTTCGGGGAAAACGTCTTTGGGGCCGACGCTGTACCAAATTTCGCCCGACATCTCTTCTTCCTCGTTGCGCGGGGCCGGGACCCGGCGAAAATTGCAATCAGTGATGTATTCGATCTCGTCATAGTCGTAAAAAACCACTTTACCGTGGCGTGTCACGCCAAAGTTTTTCCACAACATGTCGCCGGGGAAGATATTGGCCGCCACCAGGTCTTTGATGGCGTTGCCATATTCCACTACGCCGCGTTCAATTTGTTGGCAGGCAAACTGCGCGATCGGCGAGGCATTGGCAGCATCTGCCCCGCCGGCGTCGAAGGCCTCTTGCAGGTAAATATTGAGCGGAATCATGCGCCGCTCGATATAGACGTGCTGAATGATGACTTCCTGCGCCCCGTCGCTGGCGCGTGTGGTGATTTGCAGTTGGCTGGGTGCAAATTTTTCGATCTCGGCCAACAACTCGGGTTCAAAGCGGTCGCGCGGAAAGCCCACGTTGCTGTATTCCAGTGTGTCAGCCATGCGCCCGACGCGGTCATGCTGCTTGACCAGCAGGTACTTGCCCTTGATCTGCTCGCGCGAGGTGTCTTTGGGCGGGGGATAAAAGTCTTTGATGACTTTGAATACATAGGGAAAGCTTGGCAGGTCAAACACCAGCATAACCATGCCTTTGATGCCTGGCGCGATACGGAACTTGTCGCTCGAGTGGCGCAGATGGTGCAAAAAGTCGCGGTAAAACAAGGTCTTGCCTTGCTTGGCCAGGCCAAGGGCGTTGTAGATTTCGTTACGCGGTTTGCGTGGCATCAGGCTGCGCAAAAACTGTACATAGGCCGAAGGCACCTCCATATCGACCATGAAATAGGCGCGGGCAAAGCTAAACAGCAGCAGCATGTCGTCCTCGCCGTAGAGGGCGGCGTCTATGACCAGACGTCCGTCGGTATGGTGCAGCACCGGCAGCGCAAATCCGAGCTCCTCAAAGCCATTGATCAGCTTGCCCACGATGTAGCAGCCCTTGTTACGGAAAAACAAGCCCGAGAGCACTTGCAACTGGAAATTGGCGCGCAACTTGTTGTTTTGCAGACGTTGGGTAATCGAACTGGCCACACGCTGGGCGTCCCGCTGCAGGTCGCCAAAGGGCACCCGCAAGTCAAAATCTTGCACCATTTGCAAAACCGTTGCTTGCATGTTTTGCAGGCTGGGATAGTAGGCGCGGTAGGTTGGGCGTTTTTCCGATTCGGCGCTCTCGATGTACTCCGTGCTAACGGCCGGGCGCACAAAAATAAAATCGTTCTGAAAATACGATCGGTGCAGTATTTTGGTGGTTACTGAGTTGAAGAAGGTTTCGGCCAACTCGGGTTGGTGGTGGTCCACCAGCAAGCCGATGTACAGCAGCTTGACCTGTTGCCACACGTCCATGGGCTGTTCGCCAGCCTTGAATTCACGCTCCAGGCGGTTGGAGCACTCCAGCACCCGCAGGTCATAAAACTCGATGCGTTCGCGCTGGGCACGTTGCTGGCCGTGCCAGTCGGCCGTTTCAAAGCGGTGTTTGGCGCGTGCTGACTCGGTGCGAAACAAGCGATAGTGCCGGTTAAAGCCATCCATCATCGCTTTGGCGATGTCGGAGGCCAGCGGCGAGTCCATGCGGGCGGGAAACATGGCGGGGGGCCTTAGCGGGGGCGGGCCGCAATCGCGGCAATGGCGGCTTGGTAGACGCTGGCGATGTCGTCGTGGCGCGAAAGATGAATCTGCAAGTCGATGAGCAGCCCGTCATGCAGGCCATAAACGCAGCCGTGCAGAGTGACGTCTTGCTCACGCGCCCAAGCGTCCTGCAAAACCGTGCTTTGGGCAACGTTGAGAATTTGCTCCACCGCATTGAGCTCGCACAGCACATTGGCGCGCGCTTCTTCCGGGGCGGTCTCGATCAAGGCGCGGTGATGGTCGCGCACGTCCTGGATATGGCGCAGCCAGTTATCTGCCAGACCGATGCGCGCGCCTTCCAGCGCCGCCTGCACGCCCGAGCAACCGTAGTGGCCGACCAGCAAAATATCGCGCACCTTCAAGCGCTCAACTGCAAATTGGATGGTCGACAGTGCGTTAAGGTCCGAGTGCACCACCACATTGGCGACGTTACGGTGCACAAAAATCTCTCCCGGCGCCAATCCTATGATCTGGTTGGCCGGCACCCGGCTGTCCGAGCAGCCTATCCACATGTAGCGGGGTTTTTGCTGCGTCGTCAGGCTGGTGAAAAAGCCGGGTTGTTTGCGCTCCATCTCGGCCGCCCAGCTGCGGTTGCGGGCAAACAAATCATTGAGTTGTGTCATAAAAAATTACAGTTCAGCAATTAAGCGGTTTCAGAAAAAAGTTCACGTCCGATCAACATGCGGCGGATCTCGCTGGTGCCCGCACCGATCTCGTACAGCTTGGCATCGCGCCACAAGCGGCCCAGCGGGTAGTCGTTGATGTAGCCATTGCCACCAAAGATTTGCACGCCTTCACCGGCCATCCAAGTAGCTTTTTCGGCGGTCCACAAAATCACGCTAGCGCAGTCTTTGCGCACGCGGCGCACATGCTCGGTGCCCAGCGAATCCAGGTTCTTGGCCACCATATAGGCAAACGAGCGGCCTGCTTGCAGCACGGTGTACATATCGGCTACCTTGCCTTGAATCAGCTGGAACTCGCCAATGCTTTGGCCAAACTGTTTGCGCTCATGGATATAAGGCATCACGTTGTCCATCACTGCTTGCATGATGCCCAAAGGTCCGCCGCTCAGCACCGCGCGCTCATAGTCCAGCCCGCTCATCAGCACCTTGGCGCCGTTGTTGATGCCGCCCAGCACGTTGGCCAGCGGCACTTCCACGTTATTAAACACCAGCTCGCCCGTATGGCTGCCGCGCATGCCCAGCTTGTCCAGCTTTTGCGCTATCGAAAAACCCGGCATGCCTTTTTCAATCAAAAACGCCGTCACGCCGCGCGCGCCAAGCTCCGGGTCGGTTTTGGCATAGACGACCAAGGTGTCGGCGTCCGGGCCATTGGTAATCCACATCTTGCTGCCGTTGAGCACGAAGTAGCCGCCCTTGTCTTGCGCGCGCAGCTTCATGGACAGCACGTCGCTGCCCGCGCCGGGCTCGCTCATGGCCAGTGCGCCGACATGCTCGCCGCTGATGAGCTTGGGCAGGTAGCGCTGGCGCTGCTCTGGTGTGCCATTGCGTCGGATTTGGTTGACGCACAAATTGCTGTGCGCGCCATACGACAAACCGACAGACGCGCTGGCGCGCGAGATTTCTTCCATGGCCACCATGTGGGCCAAATAGCCCATGGCCGCGCCGCCGTATTCTTCTTCCACAGTGATGCCCAGCACGCCCAGGTCGCCCATCTTGCGCCACAAGTCCATCGGGAATTGGTCATCGCGGTCAATGGCGGCAGCGCGCGGCGCGATTTCGGCCTGCGCAAAGTCGTGTACGGCGGCGCGCAGCGCATCGACATCTTCGCCAAGTTGAAAGTCCAGTCCGGGTAAGTTCATGCGGTGCTCTCCTGCGCTTTGGTGCGCATATTGATTGTCTTAGTAGCCGAGCGTTTGGCGCGTTGTGGCCCTGCAGTAGGCTTACCCATTGGCATGGGCTAGCCCTGCTTTGGCCTTGGAAGTTTTGGGGTTTTGGCCGCTCACCTTGCCCAGCAGCACCCGCGCTTCGCGCTGATGGACCTTGATCTCGTCCAGATTGGCTTGCAAATCGGCCATTTGCGCTTCAACGCGGCTGCGGTGCACATCCAGTACCTCCAAAAACTTGGTCAGTTGCATGCCGGTATCGCGCGGGCTCTCGTAGGTATCGATGATGTCTTTGGCCTCGGTCAGGCTCAGGCCTAGGCGCTTGGCGCGCAAAGTGAGTTTGAGGCGGGTGCGGTCGCGCACGCTGTAGACCCGGTTACGCCCGCCCGGGCCGGTGCGCTCGGGCTGCAAGAGGCCCAGGTCCTCGTAAAAACGGATAGCCCGTGTCGTCAAATCAAATTCGGCGGCCAGATCACTGATGCTAAAGGTGCTGCTCATGGTCGGTAGGCCCTGGGGTGCAAAGGAAGATCAAAGTCAAACCGAGGCGACAGGCTGTGCGCCGTACACTGCCCTAGAATGCCTCGTATTGACGTTTACGTAAACGTCAATTATGAAGCAAAAACCCCCCATGAACGCACTCGAAACCCAATTGCACTACCCCCTGGGCGACGCCCTGCCTGCTTCGGGGCGCTGTATTGAGGTGGCCCCCGGTATCAAATGGATACGCATGGCACTCCCCTTTGCGTTGGACCACATCAACTTGTGGCTTTTGCGCGACCGCATCGACACCGACCAAGGCGTGCGCGAGGGCTGGAGCGTTGTCGATTGCTGCATCAGCCGCCCCGAGGCCAAGGCCCAATGGGAAGAGGTGTTTGCCCATGAACTAGAGGGCCTGCCCATCCTGCGGGTGATCGCCACGCACATGCATCCGGACCACATTGGCCTGGCCGATTGGCTGTGCCAGCGCTGGAATGCTGATTTATGGATCAGCGCAGCCGACTACCAGGTGGCCCGCCACGCTGTCATGGGCGCCAACGGCTTTGGCGGCGAGCGCTCGGCGGCATTTTTTGCCGCGCATGGCATGACCGACCCCGGCTCGGTCGACCAGGTGCGCGGGCGCACCAATTACTTTCCCAACCTGGTGCCCTCCATGCCCGAGAGCTACTGCCGCCTCATGGACGGCACGCTGCTCGACATCGGTGGTCGCACCTGGCGCTGCATCAGCGGCTACGGCCACGCGCCTGAGCATATTGCCTTGTACTGCGAGGACCTGCATATCCTGATTGGCGGTGACATGATGCTGCCGCGCATTTCCACCAATGTCAGCGTCTACGAGCAAGAGCCTTTGGCTAATGCGCTTTGTCTGTTTTTGGACTCCATCGACAAATTCAAGCCCCTGCCCGAAGACACGCTCACGCTGCCGGCCCACGGCAAGCCCTTTGAGGGCCTGCACATCCGCATCCAGCAGCTGCACGATCACCACCGCGAGCGTCTAGACGATCTGCTGCTGGCCTGTACCGACAAGCCATTGAGCGCTTTCGATGCGGTGCCAGTCTTGTTCAAGCGTGCGTTAGACCTGCATCAAATGACTTTTGCCATGGGCGAGGCCGTGGCCCATTTGCATGCGCTGTGGTTTGCCAAAAAGCTGCAGCGCAGCCTGGACAGCGACGGTGTTTACCGCTTTCGCGCGGTCGCATAAGGCCCACCGCCCATCTACCAAAGCGGGATGGTTGGATTCTTGAGCGCTTGGCGCTGGGCCGGGTAATCGGGCACCACAGTGCCCACGGTCGCCCAAAAGCGCGGGCTGTGGTTCATCACCCGCAAATGGCTCAGCTCGTGGGCCACCACGTAATCAATCACCGCCAAATCAAAGTGCATCAACCGCCAATGCAGGCGGATGGAGCCGTCGCTCTTGGCGCTGCCCCAGCGCGTGCCGGCATTGCTGAGCGATAAGCGGCTCCATCGCACCTGCAATTGCGGCGCGAAATGGTCCAGCCGCTGGGCAAACAAAATGCGCGCCTGTCGCATCAGCCAGGCTTGGCAGGCATCGCGGATCTGGGCGGCGCTGGCATCGGGCGCCAGTGCCAGACGCAGTACCTGGGTGCCTGTGCCATCGGCTGCCATTTCTAATGCGGCGCCCACGCTGGCAAAACGGTGCGCCGGGTCCAGCTGCAATCGCAGGGGGGCGCCCAGATACGGGAACTCGGCACCGTCGCGCCACTCGATGCGGGTTTGCTCCAGGCGCGTATGGCGTGCGTGCACCTCTTGCAGCTTACGGACGATCCAGTGGGCGCGCGCTTGCAGGGCGCTGTCGATTTCATGCAAGGAGGTCCATCGCGGCGCCCGCACCGACAGGCCGTCGGGCCCGACCACCATGCCAATGGTGTGCCGCTTGGCGCGCACCAAGGAGAAGGCCACCGTCACGCCGCCCAGTCGCAGTTGGCGCGTCGCCTGGGGATGGGAAAAATCGGACGGACCGGCTGCCGTGCTACCTGGCGCTGGCAAACCGCTGCTACGCAAATCGGGCGCTGGCCGCTTGCGAGCGGGCTTGGCTTTGGTGGCCTGGGGCGCGGCGCCAGAGCCCAAGGATTCGAACAAGTCCAGCGTATAGCGCAGCAAGGGGTGCATGGGCTGGCCGGCGTACGCGTCAGGTTTGCGGGTAAGCGTCGGGGTCGATGCGACGCATTTCGGCCTCGATCCAGGCCTCCACCTCGCGCATCATCTCCTCCGGATGGCGCCCTTTGCTGGGAATGCCTGGCCCGATGGACACATCGACAACGCCGGGGTATTTGACAAAGGCCTTGCGCGGCCAGACCCGCGCCGAGTTGACGGCAATCGGGAACACCGGCGCGCCGGTCTCGATCGCCAGGCGCGTGCCCCCGGATTTGTAAACGCCTTTTTCGCCCCGTGGAATGCGCGTTCCCTCGGGGAACATGATGACCCAGACGCCACGCCCAAGCAGCTCTTTGCCCTGCGCCACCACTTTGCTAAAGGCCTGGGCGCGTTGCGTGCGGTCGATGTGCACCATGTCCAGGCGGCTCATGGCCCAGCCGAAAAAGGGCACATAGAGCAGTTCTTTCTTAAACACAAAAGCCAGTGGATGCGGCATCAGCGAAGGTAGCAAAAACGTCTCTAAGGTGGACTGGTGCTTGACCAGCAAAATAGCAGCGCTGTTTTCGCCCTGGGGCAGATGCTCCCAGCCGCGCACGCGTACGCGAATGCCCAAAATCCAATGCGCTCCTGAGATCGCGGTGCGCAGCCATGCGCGTGCCATAGACCACAGGGGGTTGCCCCGAATAAACAGTGAGGCGCCCAAAATCGCGAACGCAAAGGGGACGACGGTCAGCATCATCCACAGCATGTGCAGTACGGAGCGGATGAAGGGCATGGCGTTGGGTCTTAGGCGGTCTTGCCGGGCAGCTTAAGCGCTGGCGACCAGGTAATCGGCAAAGGCCGATAAATCGGTGTGCACCTGCGTTTGCGGCGGGAAATCGGCCGGCAGGCTTTGCCCACGCCACAGCGCGGCTTTACCGGTTTGCACCACATGGGGCGTGCAGCCCAGGCGAATGGCCGCTTGCAGATCGCGCGCCGTGTCGCCCACGGCGGGCATGCCGGCCAAGGACATGCCGTAGCGCTCGGCGATTTGCTCGAACAAGCCGGAGGCGGGCTTGCGGCAATGGCAAGCCTCGCTGGGGTTGTGCGGGCAGTAAAACACGGCGTCGATGCGCCCCCCCACGGCAGCGAGCATGCCGTGCATCTTGGTGTGCATGGCGTTGAGCGCAGCGACGTCAAACAAACCGCGCCCCAACCCGGACTGGTTGCTCGCCACCACCACATGCCAGCCAGCATGGTTGATGCGGGCAATGGCCTCCAGCGCCCCGGGCAGGGGTTGCCACTCGGCGGCCGACTTGATGTAGTCCTCGCTGTCGGCGTTGATGGTGCCGTCGCGGTCCAGGATGCACAGTTTCATGGTGCTAAATAGAATTTAAGCGGCCAGCTTGGACAAATCGGCCACGCGGTTCATGGCGCTGTGCAGTTGCTGCAAAAGCGCCAAGCGGTTGGCTTTGAGCGCCGGGTCATCGGCATTGACCATGACACCGTCAAAAAACGCATCGACCGGTGCGCGCAGCGCCGCCAACGCTTGCAAGCTGGCGGTGTAGTCTTGGGAGGCAAACAAGGCATCTGCGATGGGCACCGTCTCTTGCATGGCGGCGTGCAGGGCTTTTTCGGCGGCCTCGTGCAGCAAGTCGCTTTGCACGCTGGCGCGGGCTTCGTCGGATTTTTTGAGGATGTTGCCGATACGCTTGTTGGCCGCAGCCAGCGCGGCGCTCTCGGGCAGCGCGGTAAAGGCGCGCACCGCCGCCAGGCGCGGGGGCACTTCGCCCAGACGCGCAGGACGCAGGGCCAATACGGCCTCCACTTCTTGTGCGCTGTAGCCTTGCTCACGCAGAGCGCCGGACAGGCGGTCAAACACAAATTCCAGCAAAGCGGCGCTGGCCTCTTGAATCAGTGTGCCAAAGGCCGGCTGCGCGTCCGCCAGCAGCGCGGGCAGTTGCAGCGGCAAGTCTTGCTCGACCAGCATGCGGATCACACCCAAGGCGTGGCGGCGCAGAGCAAAAGGGTCTTTGTCACCGGTGGGCAGATTGCCACTGCCAAACATGCCGACCAGGGTTTCGAGCTTGTCGGCCAGTGCCACTACCAGCGCCACCGGGTTGCGCGGCAGGGCGTCGCCCGCGAAGCGGGGCTTGTAATGGTCTTCGATGGCGATGGCGATGTCCTCGCCCAGCCCATCGTGGCGGGCGTAATAGCCGCCCATGGTGCCTTGCAGCTCGGGGAACTCGCCCACCATATCGGTCATCAAATCGGTTTTGGCCAGCTGCGCGGCGGTGTCGGCCGCTTGCACCAGTGCGTCGTCGCCCAGTTTGCTGGCAATGGTGCGGGCAATCGCACGTACTCGTTGCATGCGTTCGCCCTGGGTGCCCAATTGGTTGTGATAAACCACCTTGGAGAGCCCAGGTACGCGCGATTCCAGCGTTTTCTTGCGGTCCTGATCGAAAAAGAATTTGGCATCGGCCAGGCGCGGGCGCACCACGCGCTCGTTGCCGCCGATGACAGCGCTGGGGTTGGCGGGGTTGATGTTGCTGACCACCAAAAACTGGTTGCTCAGTTTGCCGGCGGCGTCTAGCAACGGGAAGTATTTCTGGTTGGCCTTCATCGTCAGAATCAGGCACTCTTGGGGCACTTGCAAAAATTCGGCGTCAAAGCTGCACACCATGACGTGGGGGCGCTCGACCAGGCCGGTCACCTCATCGAGCAAGGCGGCGTCTTCAATCGCTTGCGCGCCTTGGGCGCTGGCGGCCGCTTGCAGTTGGCGGGCGATCTGGGCGCGCCGGACGTCAAAACTGGCGATTACCGCGCCGTCGCGCGCCAATGTAGCCGCGTAGTCGTCGGCGTGGGCAATGCGCACGGGTGACACAGCGGCCTCAAAGCGGTGGCCTAGCGTGCTGTCGCCCGCCTGCAAACCGAGCGCCTGCACCGGCACCACCGCGCTGCCATGCATCGCCAACAAGCCATGCGCCGGGCGCACAAAGCTGACGGTGCTCCAGCCGGGCAGCGCGCAATCGCGTGCCAGTTGGTAGGTCATGACTTTGGGGATGGGCAGCTTGGCAATCGCATCCAAAAGTGCCTTTTGTAGGCCTTCGGCGAGGCTGGCGCCACGGACGATGCTGTCAAAGTACAAGGCTTCGGCTTTGCCGTCCATGCGTTTTTGCAGGGCGGGCACGTCTTGTGCGCCCGCGCCCAGCGCTTGAAGTTTTTTGAGCAAAGCGGCTGTGGCTTGGCCTTGGGCGTCCAGGCCGACGCTTACCGGCATCAGCTTTTGGGACACGGCTTTGTCTGCCGCTTGCGTGGCGACGCCAGTCACATGCACTGCCAAACGGCGAGGCGAGGCGAAATCCGTGACCATCGCATCCGCAGCGGCCAGGCCTTGCGCTTTCAGGCTGTCGGCCAGCACGTTGGCAAAAGCGAGGCCCAGCTTTTGGAGCGCCTTGGGCGGCAGCTCTTCCACAAAAAGTTCAACCAGAAGGTTTTCAGTCGCCATGCTCATGCCGCCTTCTTCACCATCTGCGCAATCCACTCGGGCGGGGCCATCGGAAAGCCCAATCGCTCGCGGCTTTCGTAATAGCACTGCGCCACGCCGCGCGCCAGGTTGCGGATGCGGCCCATGTAGGCAGCGCGCTCGGTCACGCTGATGGCACCGCGTGCGTCCAGCAGGTTAAAGGTGTGGGCCGCTTTAAGCACTTGTTCATACGCGGGCAGCGCCAAGGGCACATCGATCAAATGCTTGGCTTGTTTTTCATGCGCGGAAAAGGCGGTGAATAAAAAGTCGGTGTCGCTGTGTTCGAAGTTGTAGGTGGACTGTTCCACCTCGTTTTGCTTGTACACGTCGCCATAGGACATGTCAGAGGTCCATTGCAAGTTATAGACGTTGTCCACGCCTTGCAGGTACATGGCCAGACGCTCCAGACCGTAGGTGATTTCGCCGGTGACCGGTTTGCAGTCGATGCCGCCCACTTGCTGGAAATAGGTGAACTGCGTCACTTCCATGCCGTTGAGCCACACTTCCCAGCCCAGACCCCAGGCGCCCAGGGTGGGGTTTTCCCAATCGTCTTCTACAAAGCGGATGTCGTTTTGCTTCAGGTCAAAGCCCAGTGCCTGTAGCGAACCGAGGTACAAGTCCAGCATATTGGCCGGGGCCGGTTTCATCACCACCTGGTACTGGTAGTAATGCTGCAATCGGTTGGGGTTTTCGCCGTAGCGTCCGTCTTTGGGGCGGCGGCTCGGTTGCACATAGGCGGCCTTCCAGGGCTCGGGGCCGATGGCGCGCAGAAACGTGGCGGTGTGCGAGGTACCGGCGCCCACCTCCATGTCATAAGGTTGCAGGAGCGCGCAGCCTTGCGCGTCCCAGTACGACTGCAAGGTGAGAATGATTTGCTGGAAGGTCAACATGGAGTGAAATGGGCACACGCATGTGCCGTCTGTTGCAAATAGGCCGCACGGCGTAAAAGCCCGCTGTGCGCGAGGTGCTGATTTTACGGGCCAATACCCCGGCGCACTGCGCCTTTGCGCCCCGGCGACAGCAGCGCCCAAAAAAGCCCTACCACCACGGCCAACCACAAAGGCCATAAGCCCCAGCGGGAAGCCCACCAGGCAAAGGGCGTCATGCCAATGCGCCCTTGCACCTCGCCCTCGAGCACCCCGGCCACCGTGTAGGGAAGCCGCGCAAACACGACCCCCCGGTGGTCAATCAAGGCGCTGGCGCCTGTATTGGTGGCGCGCACCATGGGCAGTTGAAATTCCAGAGCACGCATGCGCGCGATACCCAGGTGCTGGTCCAGCGCAATACTGGGCCCAAACCAGGCCAGGTTGCTCACGTTGACAAACACCGTAGGCGCTTTCAGGCCGGGGCCAAAACGCGTGGCCAGCTCTTCGCCAAACAAGTCTTCATAACAAATATGGGCAGCCAGGCCCTGACCTTGCAGCGCAAAACTGCTTTGCCCCAGGTCGCCGCGCCGAAAATCGCCCAGCGGAATGTGCATCAGATTGGTAAACCAGCGCAGCATGGGTGGAATAAATTCGCCAAAGGGAACCAAATGGTGTTTGTCGTAGCGCAGCACCTGCTTTTCGCCGGGCAGCAGCGCAATCACCGAGTTGGTGTAACCCGCATGGCTGTCGCCCAACGGTATGCCGATGATGGCGGCGCGCCCTTGGGTTACCAAACCGGTGCTCAGGCGCTCCCAGTAATCGGCGGGCAAGTCTTCGGGCAGTAAGGGAATGGCCGTCTCGGGCGCCACCACCAAGGCACTGCGCGATTCCAGCAAATGCTGTTGGTACCAGCGCAAGGCCTGGCCCACGCCGGTAGAGCGCTCAAACTTCTCGCTCTGTGCAATGCCGCCTTGCAGCACGGTGACGCTCAGGCTGCCTTGGTCCCGCGTCCATGTAGCCCAGCGGGCCGGCAAGAAGGACGGTAGCGCGAGTGCCAAAAGCAGCACAACCCAGGCGCTGCGGCCCACGCCCTGGGCCGGCGCGCGCCCGCTGCTGCGCGGCCAACCGCTTTGGGCCAGCGCCATCGCGACCAGGGCTGCCACCGCCCCCACGCCATAGGCGCCCAGCCAAGGCGCCAACGACGCCAAGGGGCCGTCCAAGTGCGCGTAGCCGCCAGCACCCCAGCCAAAACCCGTGAGCCAGGTGCCGCGCGCCAGTTCGGCCGCCATCCACAACAGGCCAAACAGCACGGCATTGCGCAGTGCCTTGCTGCCCGCCAGGTGCCACCACAGCGTGCAGGCCAGCGCAAAGTAAACCGCCAGCAAAACCGCCAGCAAGAGCTCGGCGATAGCCGCCAGCGGTGCGGCCATGCCGCCATAGGTGTGCATGGCAGTAAACAACCACCAAAATGTGCTGGCAAGGTAGACGCTGGCAAAAAACCAACTGCGCCGCCAGGCCACATGCGCCGTGGGCGCGCTGAGCAGTTGCTGGGCCAGCACCAGCATGGCGGCCACTTGCAGGTACCAAATATTTTGGCCGTAGGTCCACAGACTGTGCAGCGGCCAGGCCACTGCGGCGGCATGCAGCCAGCCGCCAGCGGCTAGTACGGCGTAGCGCAACAGGCTTGCCCTGGTCACAGCTGCCCGGCTGCGGGCAGCGCCGAGACCTTGAACCATCGCACTGCGCCGCCCTTGGTATGCATCACCACAAACTGCAAGCCCAGCATGGTGTGGCGCTCGCCGCGTTTGGGCACATGGCCCATCTCGTGGGCGACCAGGCCGCCGATGGTGTCAAAGTCGGGTGCATCCTCGCGCGCCAGCAGGTTCACCGCAAAGGCGCTGCTCACCCGCTCCAAGGTGGTGTCGCCATTGACGCGGAAACTGCCGTCGGGCAGCGAGAAGACATCGCCCTCGTCGTCGTCAATGTCAAACTCGTCCTCGATTTCGCCCACGATTTGCTCGAGCACGTCTTCGATAGTGATCAGGCCCGCCACGCGGCCAAACTCGTCAATCACGATGGCCAGGTGGTTGCGGTTGCCTTTGAAGTCGCGCAGCAAGTCATTCAGGCCCTTGGTCTCGGGCACGAACACCGCCGGGCGCAGCAAGGCGCGGATATTGAGCTCGGGCGCGCGCTGCAGCTTGAGCAAATCTTTGGCCATCAAGATGCCGATGATGTTCTCGCGCTCACCCTCAAACACCGGAAAGCGTGAGTGCGCCGTGTCGATCACGGTGTGCAGCAAATCATCCATGGGCGATTGGATGTCCAGCAAATCCATGCGCGTAGCGGCCACCATCACGTCGCCAGCCGTCATATCGGCCATGCGGATCACGCCCTCGAGCATGGCGCGCGACTGGGCGCCGATGATTTTGTTGTCCTCGGCCTCGGCCAGCGTTTCCATCAACTCCTCAGGCGAGTCCGGGCCGGGGTGCAGGAATTCGGCCAAACGCTGCAAAAAAGTGCGCTTGTCTTCCTTGGGGTGGGGTACGGCAGGATGGGGGTCGGACACGGGCGGGACGCGCTACTGAAATGCAGAGGGCTCTAGGATAGCCCATCGCCATGACCCGGTGGCAAATGCCTATCGCCTTGGCCCCGGCTTACTTATCGGCGGGTTGCACCCGGTGGCTGCCACTGACGCGCCCAAGCAGCGCCCAAAAGTGTTGCGCCTGCGCTTTGAGCTGGTAATCGGTGTCGGCAATTTGGGCGTCGACCGCCTCGGACAAATGCGATTGCACCGTGGCCGTGGGCAGCGCCAAATAGGCGTCGGACTCCGAGCCTAGGCGCTCCACCCGCGCACCGGCACGTTGGGCGATGTGCAGCATGGCCGTGTTCTCGCTCAGCGCGTGGATGAACAAAAGGTCGATGCCGTCATTGCGCGCATGCAACTGCGCCCGGGCAAAAAGCTGGGCGCCCAGCCCGCGTCCGCGCCAATGCGCTAGCACCGAGCCGCCAAACTCGGCGCAGCGCTTGGATTCTTGCTCCTGCCCGTACGCCAGATGCGCCATGGCAATGAGTTGCAATTTGCGGTTGTAAATGCCGTAGACGCGGTCGCGGGCAAAGTCCAGGTGCTGAACGTAGCCCTCAATTTGCGCGTCCTGCGCGCAGTAGCCAAAGCGCAAATAGCGGTCGGCGCTCTCCAAAGCCAGCAGGTGGCCCAAGATGTCGCTGCGGTCATGGGCGTGCAATTCGCGCACGGGGACAAAGCTGTCATGCCCCAGCCCGTCGGTTTTGTGGCCCAGCGTCAGCAGCAAGTGCTGCCAGGGTGCCAGGAGTTTGGCCAAGAACCCGTAAATCCCGTTTTTCAAAGCGTGCATGGGTGCACTATAAGGGTTTTCCCTAGGTTGCGCTGCTTAGCGGGTTAAATGTGGCGTGGGTTACCCCAAAAACACGGCATGCTGATGTGCCGAAGGCGGCCATTTGCGGCAAGCCAAAGCGATTAGGCCGGCAAAAAGCCCTCAATCGACAAATAACGCTCGCCGGTATCGTAGTTAAAGCCCAGCACTTTCGCGCCTACGGGCAATTCAGGCAGTTTTTGGGCAATCGCGGCCAGGGTGGCACCGCTGCTGATGCCAACCAGCATGCCCTCTTGCGCGGCGCTGCGGCGGGCCATTTCGCGGGAAGCTTCGGCCTCGACCTGGATCACGCCATCGAGCAAATCGGTGTGCAGATTTTTAGGGATGAAGCCCGCGCCAATGCCTTGGATGGGGTGTGGCGAAGGCGCGCCGCCGGAAATAACCGGGCTTTGCGTCGGCTCGACCGCAAACACCTTCAGCCCAGGCCACTTGGCCTTGAGCACTTGCGCCACACCGGTGATGTGCCCGCCGGTGCCGACGCCGGTGATGATGGCGTCCAGCCCCTCGGGGAAGTCGGCCAAAATTTCCAGCGCAGTGGTACGGGTGTGCACTTCCACATTGGCGGGGTTTTCAAACTGCTGCGGCATCCAGGCGCCGGGCGTGGCATCGACCAGCTCCTGCGCGCGGGCGATGGCGCCTTTCATGCCTTTTTCGCGCGGCGTCAGGTCAAAGCTGGCGCCATAGGCCAACATCAGGCGGCGCCGCTCGATGGACATGCTGTCGGGCATCACCAAAATCAATTTGTAGCCTTTGACGGCGGCCACCATGGCTAGACCGACGCCGGTGTTGCCCGAGGTGGGCTCGATGATGGTGCCTCCGGGCTTTAGGACGCCGGACTTTTCCGCATCCTCCACCATGGCCAGCGCAATGCGGTCCTTGATCGAACCGCCGGGGTTGCTACGCTCAGACTTGATCCAGACCTGCGCATCCGGCCCGAACAGGCGATTGATGCGAACGTGCGGCGTGTTGCCAATGGTGTGCAGGATGTTGTCGGCTTTCATGGTGTCTCCGGTATGGGGTGATGGCAGCGGGCGTTACGCCGGGTGCGGAGTTGCTATTTTGGGGCAGATTGGGGTGCTCGGGGGTTATATGGATATGCCAAGGCCGATAATCGCCCCCGTGAAGCCTGCCAGACCACCGCTGGTGCAATTTGGGAAACCAAGCACTGGAGGAACGTCCGGACTGCATAGGGCAGCGTAGCAGCTAACGGCTGTCCACTGAAAACCGTGCCTGCAAGGGCGCGGCATAAGGTGAGGATTAGAGCAACAGAGACGAGTTTCGGGCCCCGGCGCAGCGCAAGTTTCGCCACGGGTGCGAAGGTGAAACGGGCAATCTCTACGCGCAGCAATACCAAGTAGGCCAACGTTGACGGGGCCCCCTGAGTTGGCGGGTAGGTAGCACCGAGCTTTTGAGTGATCAAAGGCCCAGAGTAATGGTGGTCACACACCGGGGCAACCCGGCGTGCACAGAATCCGGCTTATCGGTGGGCTTCACACTTTTTTCAGCGCTAAAAGCGCTCCCAGTCCGCCAGGAAGCGCCA
>Ga0304728_1000987_pt1 | contig 21813 bp, 16 predicted proteins | sample C_130625_MF_Meta_FD_190476 | JGI IMG/M metagenome (GOLD analysis project Ga0304728, IMG submission 190476) | Freshwater microbial communities from Lake Croche, Canada to study carbon cycling - C_130625_MF_MetaG (v2) (version 2) | ecosystem: Environmental > Aquatic > Freshwater > Lake | place... | reverse complement strand
AATACGTATAAAATTCTTGCCTTAGAATTAAAAAAAGTAAAAAACATTCGCTCTTTAAGTTTCGTACAAGGCACCATGGTAAATTTTTTAAGACAGGTGATCACCTTCACTTTGATGTGGCTCATCTTCAAAGAAATATTAACGGTGGGTCAATTGATTTCTTTACAATTTTATAGCTTTTTTATTTTTGGTCCATTGCAAGAAATTGGTAGCATCATCATGAGTTACAGAGAAACAGAGGCTTCTTTAAATAATTTTGATGCCCTCATGAAAAAACCAACGGAGCAAGTTCCAGCCAATCCAGTGCCCATGGGCACCATTGAAAACTTGGCTTTTGCGCATGTAGGCTTTCAACACCAAACGGCCAATTTTAAAGCCATTGCAGACATTAGTTTTGAAGCCAAAAGAGGTGAAACCATTGCCTTTGTTGGACCTTCGGGGGCTGGTAAAAGTACTTTGGTAAAATTATTGGTGGGCTTGTACCAAGCACAGGAAGGAAAAATATTGGTCAACGGCGTGGATACCAATCAGATCAATATGAATGAACTAAGAAATCAAATAAGTTTTGTGACCCAGGATACACAATTGTTTGCAGGCACCATCACAGAAAACTTGGCCTTTGTCGCACCCAATGCAAGCAAAGAAGAAATGTTATTGGCATTGACCAAGGCAAGTTGTAGCAATATTTTAGACAAGGGTGGCAATGGATTAGATACTTTAATTGGAGAAGGTGGATTAAAATTAAGCGGTGGTGAAAAACAAAGATTGTCTATCGCACGCGCTTTATTAAGACATCCACATTTACTCATTTTTGATGAAGCCACTTCTTCCTTAGACAGCCTCACAGAAGAATCTATCACCGATACCATCAAACAACTTTCAGCAGAAAGAGAACAAATCACCATCATGATTGCGCATCGATTGAGTACCATCATTCATGCCACTAGAATCTATGTCCTCGAAAAAGGACAAGTGATTGAACAAGGCACCCATGATTCTTTATTGTTGGAAAAAGGATTGTATTATGCCATGTGGCGTCAACAAATTGGAGAAAGAAGGACTTTGAATTAATTAAGCCTAATTACGCTCTATCAAATTTTTTTCTAAGGTATTCCATCATTGTGGGATCTTCTAACCCCTCCATGTCACTCAATTCCAATTCAAGGGCCTTGGTACTCAATCTGATTTCAATCAGTGATAAAAAAATAGAGATAGAAAAAGTAACCAGGCTAATACCAAATACTAATTTTGCCACTGCTTGGTATTGAATAAATATGAAGAACATAGAAACAATGGATAAGAGCAAGGTAGCCACCCCATAGGTTTGCATATTTTGTATCAACTTAATGCGGTATTTGAGGTTCTTAATTTGCCCAAAAATGATCTGACGCTGCTCCTCTTGTTGGTATTTATCGTGTAGGACCCTCACCCTATTGGAAAGGGCTAAAAATCGATTGGTGTAGGCCAACATGATGAGGCTAATGGCCGGAAAAAGAAGGGCGGGTATATTCACAGATAATTCCATGACACAAAAATATAAAGTATTTTTGTGAACTCCCTAGCGAATATGGAAAAAGAGCAGTTCAAACAAATACAATCTAGTCTACCGTCCAACCCTGGCATTTATCAGTATTTTGATGAAAAGGGCCAATTGTTGTATGTGGGTAAGGCTAAGAATATTAAAAAAAGAGTAAGCTCTTATTTTTTGGCGACACAGGATTCTCAAAAAACAATAGAACTGGTTCAAAAAATTAAAGACATACAGTATACACTTGTGGACTCCGAACACGATGCCTTTATACTAGAAAATGAGTTGATCAAAAATTATCAACCTAAATACAATATCAATTTAAAAGACGATAAAACCTATCCCTATATTGTCATCAAAAAAGAAGCCTTTCCACGTGTATTTTATAGTCGTCGAAAAATTAAAGATGGATCTACCTATGTGGGCCCTTTCACTAGCGGGCTTGCCGTTAGAGAATTGCTAGACCATATCAAACAAACCATTCCACTCAGAACCTGTACCCTTCCACTTAATAAAAAAAATATTGCACTTGGCAAGTTCAAAGTTTGTTTGGAATACCATTTAGGCAACTGCCTTGGCCCTTGTGAAGGATTACAAAGTCAAGAAGCTTATGATGCTTCTATTGAACAAGTCAATTTCTTATTGAAAGGCAATATCAAACCTGTAATTCAAGCACTTAAAACAAACATGATGCAAGAGGCAGGCGAACTAGCATTTGAAAAAGCAGAACTCAGCAGAAGAAAAATTGAAGAACTAGAAAATTACCAAACCAAATCGGTAGTCTACATTAAACAACAAACGCCAATTGATGTTTTTAGCATTGCCTATGAGCAAGACCAAGCCTATATCAGTTATTTAATGGTACAAGAAGGCCGCATCATTCAAACACATATCTTGCCCCTAAGTGTTCCATTGGAAGAAACCAAAGAAACCATTTTGGCCTTTGCCATTCATTATTTTAGAAACAATCTACAATCCATGGCCAAGGAAATCATTGTTCCTTTTGAATTGGAAGATCAATTGCCAGGGGTAAAATACACGCTACCGAAGCAAGGCGACAAAGAACAATTGTTGTTGTTGTCACAAAAAAATGCCGATTATGCCATTAAAGAATGGCTGCAAAAACAAGCCTTGTTGGCCATAGAAAATAAAGAAGAAAATATCATTTTAGAGGAATTAAAAACCTTACTGCATTTAAACCAAATACCAGCGCATATTGAATGTTTTGATAATTCTAATATTCAAGGGGCCTATCCAGTTTCTGCGATGGTTTGTTTTAAAAATGGTCTCCCTAGTAAATCAGAGTACCGAAAATTTAATATTAAATCGGTGGTGGGCATTGACGATTTCGCCAGCATGAAAGAAACCGTATTTAGGAGGTATACTTCGGTATTGGAGAAAAAACAAAGCCTTCCTCAATTAATTATTATTGATGGGGGAAAAGGACAATTGAATGCAGCCCTAGAAGCCCTTACTAGCTTGGGTATTGAACACCAGGTAACCACCATTGGCCTGGCAAAAAACTTAGAAGAATTATTTTTCCCTGGAGATTTGCAGTCCATTCAATTGAATTGGAACAGCGCAGCACATAAACTAGTGCGCAATATCCGTGATGAAGTACACCGCTTTGGCATTCAGTTTCACCGTAGCCAAAGATCCAAAGGTGCGCTTGAAAATAGTTTAGATGAGATTGTGGGCATTGGCCCCAAAACCAAGGACCTCTTATTGGTTTATTTTAAATCTATTCAAAAAATAAAAGAAGCAAAAATAGAATTGTTGACAGAAATTATTGGTGCAAAAAAAGCGAATTTATTAAAAGAAGCTTTTGCTAAAGCTACAGATTAATACACCCATCTGTCCTGCTCGTAATCAAAAATTTTCTGTTTGATTTTATCTCCTTCCAACAATCTTCTTTTTGGATCTGAAAACAAGGAATTCAACATTTTATCGTTGTAATTGTCTAAGGTAGATTTGACCACATAGCCATTGAAATACCTGCTTTCAAATAATTCCTCCCAAGTAATTCTACTGGATATATTTCTTGGATTGTATACTTCATGTTTGGCCAAACTATTTCTAAGTTCAGGATAGTAGATCCAGAACAAAGTTCTCTTCACCGGCTTGTTGTTGATCACAATGGTCGCTACTGGAGCAATGCCAATGATTCTACAATACATACGACTGGTTTTGCTATCAAATATAAATTGTTCTTTTAATCTAAAAGTATAAATAGAATCTGGATTAGGCGCTAACTTGGTATTGTAGATGATACTGGTATCAAATACATTTGGATTGTTTACATTTTGAACTAGTTGCGTATCCAAACTTCCTTTTAACATCGCATTGACATCATCCAAGTTCAAAGGTTTGGTAAAACGGTCGTCCCCCCCTTCAGCTGAAAACGGAACCACCCCATCATTTTCTATGGCCCTTAATAAAATGGCAAAGAATCGTTGGTCACCATTGTCATCATAAGCTTGATAGATAAAGGGTCTATTGATTTTTTCACGACCATCCACTTCTTCCCAAACAAATTCACTAAACAAAGCATCTTCCTCTCTCAAGTTTTGATAATTGACAGGGGTTCTAGCCTGTGTAGATTTTTTTGAAGTATTGCCAGAAGAAAAACCATAATTATTTCTTAAACTCTTTTTGGGGTTGGCATTGAATCCGCCCACTAAGGTAGTATCAATAGATTTACTAGGCTTTACATTTGGATCTGGCACCGCAGCAGCTTTGCTTACCAAAGGGGCTTGTACTGATGGCAACTGGATTGGAGCAATACTATCTTTTGTATTGTTGGTCGTAGCTGGGCCAGCTTTTTTCTTATAATTGAATTGCGCTTGTCCAGTAGTGCCCAATAAAAGTCCTCCCAATAAAAAGCAAATAGGACTAATCAGTTTTTTCATTTTCTATATTTTAAATTGACCTTTTTTACAAGTAATATTGAAATCAAAATTATTGTAAAATAAAAGTAATTGTTTGGTCTAATTTTCTAGTGCCCCCACCTGGCTCGGTCACTTTTATTTCTCCAATGGTAACAGTGGTTCCTGGTTGACATCTTCTAATCAATGCTTGAGCACCTCCAGCAAAAGCAGCCCCATTGACTTCTGCTACTTCGGCTTCTTCAAAACCTTTACCAGTGGCTACTACTATGAAAGAAACTACATTGAATTTAATGCCTTCAAATACAAAATCTCTTAAATCTGCAATCACCCCTTGTTGAACTCTAAACTTATTAGCAGCCATATTGCCTCCAGCGCTACCACCTATAATGGCAATTGGATCTGGTACTCGTTTAACTGGGATTGAAATTTTTTGTGCATACTTTCCACTGTTCACATTCACAGTTACATTACCTAGTTGAGTACACTTTACAATGTATTGTCCTGCACTTGCTTTACTAATGGTTGAACCACTTCCTTCCACCGCCACATTGATATTTTCTGCACCTCCACCGCCGGTAATGGTCAATGGATTGTCTAAGCCTTTATAAAATACCCTTGTTTTATCGGTAGACACGACCAAACCAACAGGGGTACCTACGGTATACTTTACATCCTTTTCTATAATAGCAGTTTCTCCATTGGGCTTTAGAAAAGAGATACGCACTCTCTTTACACTAGCCCCTGGTGTGCCTGCTGTTGTTTTGTAGACGGCAGATCCATCTGTAGTAATTGGAACTGTATTGCCGTCAATGGTAATGGTTGGTTTTGCAGCACTGCTAAATGCACCCACACCTGAAGTAATTACTAATTCTTCGCCAGACATTAAGTATTGTGAATTGGAAGCTGCAAAGGCATTGAACTGATCGTAGATCAACTCTACCTCTCCAATTTCTTTATGGCAGTATTCTACTACCTGCGCTTCACTGTTTCGAATGTCGTTTTGAAATTTAGTTAAGATGGTTACTGCGGCCACTGTTGGTGTCATATTAAAATACGCATAACCCCAATCGGTTTTCCCTGCAATACTTTTTGTTTCTGGAATTCTTAAATCAAGGGGTAAATTAGGCAAGACTTCTTTTTCAATAGCAGGATCAATGGCCGCTAAATCTGCCTTGAATTGAACTAATTTTTTGTACAATTCTTGACTTCTAGTTTCCCCGCTTTTATAATTTAAGAACAACCTAGTAGTCGCTTCTAAATCATCTTCTTTGTATTCTTCTTTGCCGTCTTTAATTTTTAAACCAGAGGCTTGCTTCAATTCTTTTTTTAATCCTGCTAGGTAATTGAACATTTCATCTGCATAGCCATGTGCCTTCTCTGCCTTGGGCGACCAGATGGCAGCTTTTTCTGCAGTTTTTGGATCGGCTAATTTTTTCTGTAAAGATTTATAAATATCTAAGTTCTTGCGCTCGATAATATCATTTGCGTTGGCCAAACTTTGATCAATAGTTTTGAATGCATTCAAAATTTCGCTAGATACATTTAATGCCAACAAAGCAGTCAACACAATGTACATGATGTTGATCATCTTCTGCCTCGGCTCCTTAGGTAATGACATGTATACTAGTTTTTAAATAAAGTAAAATGATTTTAAAATACAATTAACGTCCTTGCATGGCGATGATCATATTGCCATACACTTGATTCAATTTGGTTAAATTATCTGCGAGTAAAGCAATTTGCTCCTTGGCCCTAATGGCATCCTGAGCCGAACTAGACATGGCATTGGAAGCTTCAGCCAATTTGCTGTAATAAGTATTCATGGCCTCCATACTTTTGCTCATCATTTGAAATTGATCATTTAGATCCTTAACTCCATTCGTTGCGAGCGCAAAACTACCTAAGTTAGTAGATACCCCTGCTGCGGCGTCCTTGATAGCACCCAATGCATTAGCTGCATCCTTGGTATTATGTGTAAAATCTTTGCTAGATTTTGACATCTCTGCCAAATCACCCAAATACATCGCTGTATCATTTAAGCGTTGAAAACTACTACTTAATTTTTCAAAGGCTGCCCCATCTAATTTAGCTGCCTCTAAATGAGACATCACTGAATTCATAGCACCGGTTTGTGGCGCATGGGTGGAATCTCCTACTTCTGGAGGAGGCAAAAAAGCATAAATGGTAAAGATGGCTGCTTCAGTTATAAAGCCAAGAATCAAAGCATAATCTGCCCATCCAAGATGTAAAATTTTAGCCAACGTAGCAATAATAACAACTGCTGCACCCAATGAAAAAACTACATTGATGATTTTATTGGTTTTTGGAGAAATAGAATTTGACATTTTGGAAATTTATTAGTTTTTAAATAAAATTTAATTGATGCGCTTTGTTTAATTAATTCTAGGCGCCATAGATAAGACACATCTGAATCCAATATAGGATTTAGCAGTATCTTGGTATTCATAATTTCTTGTGCTTACTTGACAATTGTAGGCAATGTCTTTCCATGAACCACCTCTAATGACTTTACGTTTCATTAATATGGGATCCTCGTCTTTGGCATTGTATTGCAAGTCTGGACTAAAATCACCCACAAAATTATAACCACCCTCATAGAATATAGCACTGGTCCATTCTGCCACATTGCCTGCCATATCAAAAAGTTTGTAGCCGTTTTCTGCGTAGGATTTTACCTTGGTTGTATAAATATTGTCTGCCTTGGTACTGCCGCCAAAGTAGTCTCCTCTGCCTGGTTTAAAATTGGCCAACAAACGGCCTTCTTTCGTCCTGGTATAAGGTGAGCCCCATGGATACATGGCATTTGCTTTTGAACTGCCTCTGGCTGCATATTCCCATTCTGCTTCTGTAGGCAGACGGAAAATGCCATCAATCTTCAAATCAGTACGTCCAGGTTTGCCATTGTAATAATCACTGTTATTGGTTCTCCAATGACAAAATGCAGTGGCTTGTTTCCAAGTAACCCCCACCACCGGATATTCATTGTAAGAAGGGTGAGAAAAATACATACGTGTTAAGGGTTCATTGTAAGAATAAGAAAAATCACGCATCCAAACTAAAGTGTCTGGATAAACAGGTTCTTCCTTGGTCACCATAAAATCACTTAATGGTAGTTCCAAGGATTTAGAGGCCAAAGCGGCTGCTTTTAAATCTACAAAAGAGTATTTATAGATTAATTTAGTATTGTCAATACCAATTTTCCCTTTGTAACGATTGTCTGGACTCAATAGCAATTCATTTAATTTTTCAATGACTGCCTTGCTGTTCATATTGATTCTTTGTGCACGGTTCCAATCTACTTTTATGGTATCTTCTGCTTGATTGATGCCCCCTAAATAAACCGCTAAATATTTTAAAGAATCACTCACATAGCTTACAAATTTTCTGTACTGTTCATTAGTGATTTCTGTTCGATCCATCCAAAAGCTTTGCACTGAAACTAATTTTTTACGATTCACCATTGAATTATCAATTTGCTCATCGCTGGCGCCCATGTAAAAGGAACCTCCAGGTACAAAGACAGTATGTGCAGGATCAGAATTAAATTTTGGATTCCCTTTTTGGGTTTCAAAAGCCATGATTAATAAGGCAACTATCATGCTACTTAGTACAATGATTGGAAATTTAAACCTCACTTTATATAATTTTTTTATCATATCAATTTTTTAACCTGACTCCTACTTCTACCTAGAACGAAAAAAATGGAATTAAATTTTATTTTTTAAAACAATTATTTCAAATTTTGTAGTGGAAATCAATGATTTAGAACCCTTAATCAAGGTTTGCAAATTAATTCATTAGTTGTTAGATATTTGCTAAAAATTCATTTAGCTCAATAATTGGCGCCAAACAACGCTTGTTTTGACATATATAGTATTGATTATCAATGCTTTGTTTGCCTTTTGTCAATAAAACAACTTCCTCTTCTTTCGTTGTAAAAAGTATCAAATGATGAGGCAAAAACTTAGACAATACTCTATTTAGTCCATTTAGGGCATTTTCACCAACACAGACCAATTCCACCATCCCCACCGCCATTTGACTAAAACATTGAGCCCAATAACTATAGGAATTGGGATATTGTAGGATCATTTTTTTCATTGCGCTCACCATCGCGGCAGCTTGATTGGTCCAATCAATTGGTTCAAAAACCTGTCCCAAATAAAATAAGTTCGAACACATCATCGCATTGGCACTTGGTTGGGCACCGTCGTACAATTCTTTTTTTCTAAGGATAATGTCTTTTTGGTAATTAGCGGTATAGTAAAAAAACAATTGGTCTTCGTCCATAAAATGAGCTTGGACATAGGCAGTCCACTTTTTTGCTTTTTCTAAATAAGCTAGATCTCCAGTAATGATTTGCAATTGAATGTAAGCTTGTATCAAGCTGGCATAATCTTCTAAAAAAGCATTGGCCTTGGTCAATCCCTTGGCAGAGGTATGGTAAAAATAATTTCCTTGGGCATTGTATAAATTCAATTCCAACCATTGCATCGTAGCGATGGCTTTACTTTTAAATTTTTCATCGCCAAGGGCTGCATATACTTTGCATAAAGCAATGACCATTAAATTGTTCCAAGACAAAATAATTTTATAATCCAAAGCAGGCCTTATTTTTTTTGCGCGCGCTTCAAATAATTTTTTTCTGGCTTTGTCGAAATTTAATGCATTGCCCCCTTCATCCCTATTTTGTGTCCAAAGTATATTGGTATGTTCCCAATTGCCTACTGCTGTAATTTGGTAATGCTGGCAAAAATCTTCAAAAATAGCAGGATCAATATGTGTTTTAATTTCTTCATAAGTCCAGGTATAAAATTTTCCTTCTACACCCTCACTGTCTGCATCCAGTGCTGCAAAATAGCCACCCGCTTCATTGCCCAACTCTCTATCTAAAAATTGAATGGTGGCTTCCATGACCATTTTGTAATTTTCTTTTTTGGTGAGCTGGTATGCTTCTGCCAAAACAGTTAGCAACAAAGCATTGTCATACAACATTTTTTCAAAATGGGGCGCCTGCCACTGTACGTCTGTGCTGTACCTCGAAAAGCCTCCTCCCAAATGATCATAAATTCCTCCTTGTATCATCTTATCTAATGATCTAATTCCGTGCACAATGGATGATTGATCCTGATTTAAATAATAATTTCTAAACAAGATTTGAATAGAAAAAGTTTGTGGAAATTTTGGTGCTGTTCCAAAACCACCCCACTGGGTATCGGCATTTTGTAAAATTCTATTGGCCATCAAGGCTAGTTCTTCTTTGGTAGCCAAGACTTCTGTTGCTAGATCACTTTGCAATGTATTTTTCCCAGCTGAGGCAATGTGGTTGGTTAAATTTTCCGATTGTTCAATTAATTTTTCTGGTTGATTTTGATACGCTGCTTGCACCCCTTTTAATACTTCCATCCAAGAAGCCCTTTGATGCATGGGGACCGGAGGAAAATAAGTACCTCCATAAAATGGTTTGCCATTGGGCAATAAAAAAATATTCAGAGGCCAGCCTCCAGCACCGGTCATGGCTTGGAGTGCATCCATGTAAATATGGTCCACATCAGGGCGCTCTTCTCTGTCTACTTTTACATTGATAAAGTGCGCATTCATATAGGCAGCCACTTCTTCAGACTCAAAACTTTCTCTTTCCATCACATGACACCAATGACAGGCTGCGTAACCAATGCTTAATAAAATAGGCTTGTTTTGTGCTTTGGCCAGTTCAAAAAGGGATTCTGACCAAGGCATCCAATGAACAGGATTATGGGCATGTTGTAATAAATAGGGACTACTCTCGTGAATGAGCTGATTGGTAAATAAAGGATTTGCATTCATTTGGAATGCCATTTATTTCTTTTTATTATTGGAACAAAGAAATTGATCTAAACCTGCGATCATACTTGGTGCTTGAGGACTTGGCACTTTAATATGCAAAGCAAATCCTGCCTCTTCTACCGCCTTGCAAGTGCTGGAACCAAAGGCACCAAAGGCAGTTCCGTTTTGTTTGAAATCTGGCTTATTTTGTAAGAAACTCTTCAAACCACTTGGGGTGAATAAACAAATCACATCAAAATGATGTTCCAAGAGCACTTTTTTAATGTCGCTAAATTCAGTTCTATACATATAACCTAGGTCATAACTGCAATCATGTTCTTTTAACCAACCAACAATCTCGTTGTCTTGTTGGTTTTCGCTACACACATAAAGAAACTTTTCATTGCCTTTATGCTTGTTTAATACATCAAATAATTTTTTATTCGTACCATCTGCCCCAAAAAACACTTTGCGTTTGCGGTACATAATGAATTTTTGCAAATACAAAGCAACCGACTCGGTGACACAAAAATATTTGGTATCCTGACTAATGCTCAGCTTTAATTCATCACAGGTTCTGAAAAAATGATCAATCGCATGTTTGCTAGTGAAAATTACTGCAGAAAAACTGGCGATGTCTACTTTGTTTTTTCTAAAATCTTTGGAAGGTATACCAATGAGTTCAATCAAAGGATGAAAATGTAAAGAAACTTTATGTTTTCTTTCTAAATCAAAGTAGGGTGATTTTTCACTTTCTGGACGTGCCTGTGAAATCAATATTTTTTTGGTCGTCTTTATTGCGGTTTTTTTCTCTTCAATCATTTATTTTCCGTTTTACACTTTGAAATTAGTAGGTTCCACCAAAATATTGAACTACCAATTTATACAAAATTAAAAGAGGTAATATTTCGAAAGAACAAAGGTATAGAAAAAAATGAAAGGAGGATAAATGTAATTTATTCCTAACAGATGTTATTGAAAATAAAAACCTATACAGCAACAATAAAATAACTACCCCTGCTGCGCCGTAAATGGCTACAGTAGCGTAGATTGGCCTTGCAAAGGCCAAAATTAAGACAAAGGGAACCAGTAAAAACCCCATCACTTTATTGACCATAAAAACAATAAAAATATAGGATTTCACCAATTCCTTCGTATTAAAAACCGAACCTGCTATTTCTAGACAAATATATTTGCCTAGATACAGGCTTGTAAAAAAAAGGACAAGGTACAAATACCCCTGCCAAAAAGAGATAGGAAGTAAATGTTGATTAAAAATGAGCAAAGCCGCCATCAAAGAAAAACTTAAAATAAAACAAATATTTAAAGTCAAAGAAGCAAAGCCGTTTTGTAAAAGTTGCTCTCTGTTTTGAATCATCCGAAGAGTGGACTGACTAAACTGACTCAATAGTTTTGGGAAATATTGAGGATAGATAGTATTGATAAAGCCATATAAAAAAAGAATGCCCAAAATAAAATAAAATAAAAAGTCCTTGTCTGGTAAGGAATACCTTTGCTCAATTTTATAAATAACTTGATTGTCATTATTACTCAATGCATTTTTAAAATACAATTGGAAAGCTTGTTTTCGATTGCTAAAATAATTTTTGTACTCCTTTAAGTCGTCAAAAGTAGAATCTGTTTGAAGGTCCTGTTTGGATTGAATAAACCAAGCATCTGCAGTTTCAAAAGATTGAGGTACAATGGGCACATATTTGATCAACAAGGTATCTTTTTTGAGCCCCGTATCCAATGGAGTGGATAGGCCATCATCCTGCAACAAAAGGGTATCTTTTTGAGCAAAAGCGCTCAAAAGGATAAATCCACCTATGACCCAAGCCCCTTTTTTTAGTATTGTCCACATCTACTACAAAAATAAGTATCCTGATGCATAATTAGTAACTAATAGCTAGCTTTGTTCCCCAATCCTTCTTATGTCAGGCATTTACATACATATTCCTTTTTGCAAAAAAGCCTGTCACTATTGTAATTTTCATTTCTCAACACAGACCCAGTACATCGATGAATTTACGTCAGCCCTGCTAGTTGAAATTGAATTGCAACAAAAATACCTTAGCGGCAAAATTGAAACCTTGTATTTTGGAGGTGGTACTCCCTCGCTATTAAGCAAACAAGCCATTCAATCTATTTACAATAAGCTCAAGGATAATTTTGACTTCGCACAGAACATTGAATTTACAATAGAAGCCAATCCTGATGATTTAACTGCGCAAAAAGCAGCAGATTGGTTAAGTATCGGCATCAATCGATTAAGTATTGGGGTTCAAAGTTTTCAAGCTCAGTCATTGGCATGGATGAATCGAGCCCATACGACCACTCAAGCACATCAGTCCATCAAAAATGCAAAAGCAGCAGGCTTTAGCAACATTAGTACAGATTTAATCTATGGTACCCCTCATTTAAACGACCAAGACCTTAGTGCCGACCTTGAGATTTTATTAAATTACGGTATCCCTCATATTTCCTGCTATGCCTTGACCGTAGAAGAAAAGACTGCTTTACATACCATGATTCAAAAGAAGACCATGGAAGAAATAGATACGACACAACAAGCAAGACAATTTAATTTGATTGTGGATACTTTAGAACATGCCGGTTGGGAGCATTACGAAATTTCTAATTTTTCTAAGCCCAATCAAAGAAGCCAACACAATAGCAATTATTGGAATGGGATAGCTTATTTAGGATTAGGGCCTGCTGCACATTCCTTCAATAAGCATTCTAGACAATGGAATCTAGCCAACAACCAATTGTATTTTCAATCGATCAAAAATAAAACTATTCCTTTTGAAATGGAGCATTTGTCAACAACAACTCAATTCAATGAATACATGATGATTTCCTTAAGACAAATGGAAGGATTTTCTTTTGAAAAAATTATAAACGAATTTGGAGCAGTCTATGAAACGCATACAAAAAAAATTGCTGCTCATTTTGTGCAAGAAGGAAAATTAATCGAAACAAGCTTTGGATACGCCTTAAGCAAAGAGGCTAAATTTTTTGCAGATGGTATTGCGAGCGATTTTTTTTGGTTAGAAGCTTAGAGCAATATCTTTTCAATTTCTTTAAACGCCTCAGCAGGATCCTGTCCTTCCCAAAGTATTTTATAAATAGTTGTGATAATGGGTAAGGCTAATTTTTGCTTTTCATTGATGGCCACGATACACTTACTCGCATTGTACCCTTCTGCCACCATATTCAATTCCAATTCTGCAGCACGAACCGAATAGCCTTTGCCTATCATGTTGCCAAAAGTTCTATTTCTGCTGTGTAAGGAATAACAGGTCACTAGTAAGTCACCTAAGTATACCGATGAATCATAATTGACTGATGGGCCATTGTCTTTACTTACCAAGGACTTAAGTAATTGCTGCATTTCATTGGCCGCATTGGCTATAAATACACTTAAAAAATTATCCCCGTATTCTAAGCCATGCGCAATACCCGCTCCCAAGGCATAAATATTTTTTGCTACGCTTGCATATTGAACACCAATCAGATCGCTATTGATTCTGGTATTGATGTATTCCGTTTCAAAATACTTGGCGATGGTTTCAGTGGCTTTAAGGTCAGTACCTGAAAAAGTCAAATAAGACAATTGTTCTGCAGCTACTTCTTCTGCATGACTAGGACCCAATAAAGTAAAATATTGCTCAATTGGAAAACTAAATTCATTGTGCAAATAATCGTGCAAAAGGACATTGCGTTTGGGCAAAACTCCTTTCACTGCAGAAATGATTTGTTTCCCTTTTAAATTATTTGCATCTATGCCTAATAAACAAGCCTCAATATGAATAGAGGGCACTGCAATAATTAGTACATCGGAATTGGCAAACAATTCTTTGATGTCTACAAAGAAATTAATTTTAGATACATCAAAATAGGTATTTCTTAGGTAATGGGGATTGTGGTGACGCTTATTAAAATAGTCTATATTGGCAGTTTGACGTACCCACCAATTGATGGTTTGATGGTTGTCTGTTACTATTTTAGCAATAGCGGTTGCCCAACTTCCACTACCAATGATTCCAATTCGGCTTTGTTCCATAAATTAAAGATACGAAACAAATAAAAAAGGGGTTGCTTTTTCATAAGCAGCCCCTTTTTATATCAATACCTAGGGTTTATTTCTTCTCTTCGAAAAGCTTTTCTTTAGAAACCACAGTAACCAAACTTCCTTCTTTCAAAGTTTTGCTTACAATGCTGTAAGGCCCTGTAATGACTTCTTCTCCTACTTTTAAGCCCACTATTTCTATAAAGTTTAAATCCTGTATATCGGTTTTCACTTTCACCATTTTCACTTTATGGTCTTTTTGTAAAACAAATACCACTTCAGCTAATTCCTCATTGCCTTGGGTTTTTGCAGCTGCTTTATCATCCACTTTTGTTGTAGATACCTTGGTTTCTTTACCTTGACCATCTTTGTCTCTAGTGGTTACCGAGTTCAATGGAACAGTCACTACATTTACTTTTGATTTTGTTTGAATGTCAGCACTTGCAGTCATCCCTGGTCTAAAAGGAAAAATATTATTGTCTTTCACTAAATCAGTATACCCTTCAGGCAACAATCTAATGTGTACTTTGTAATTGGCTACCTCCGCAGTTGAAGCTGCACCTGAAGTTGCAGAAGTAATTGGATTGGCAATTTTATACACCACTCCTTTAAATTTTCTATTGTTGTAGGCATCCACTTCTACTAATGCAGTATCTCCTAATTTAACTTTAGTGATGTCATTTTCGCCCACATCTACTCTTACCTCAATACTTTTCATATCTGCCACACGCAACATTTCGGTACCAGTCATTTGTGCAGTTCCTACCACTCTTTCTCCTTTTTTTACATTCATTAAACTCACAATGCCATCCATTGGACAAGTGATGATGGTACGGGCCAAATCTTTTTCAGCTCTTGCCAATTGGGCATTGGCTCCTTGTATTTGCGCTTCTCCACTTTTAATAGTTTCTTTGGCAGAATTGTAAGCAGACTCTGCAGAACGATAAGCTTGTTCGGTTTGCTCGTATTCAGCTCTTGATACAATCTTTTCCGCAAATAATTTTTTATAACGCTCATAGCTTGCCTTGGTATTTTCATAGCTGGTTTTCATACCGCTTAAAGCCGCTTTTACATTTTCGTATTGTGCTTTTACTTGATTCACACTGGCTGTTACCTGATCTCTTTGAGAAGAATAAATATCCGCATAAATTTTAGCCAATATTTGACCCTTGGTTACTTTGTCTCCTTCTTCTACATATAAGTTGACAATTTCACCAGAAATGTCTGGACTCACTTTGACTTCGATTTCAGGATACACTTTTCCACTTGCATTGACCGATTCGGTGATGGTTCTTAATTGAACTTTTTCGGTCGTTACTTCAATGCCTTCTTCTTTGCCAATCACCCCTGCTTTTTTTAAGCCAACCAAAAGCGCAATAACTGCCACTAGCCCTACCAATATCCAAATTACTTTCTTATTCATTTTTATTTATTTAATACGATTATAATGTTAATGCTTCTCCTTTGTAAAATTCTAAAAGTTTAATTCTAAATACATACTCGTATTGAGCAGTTTTGAAATTCACTTTTGCTTTTAAATAATTATTTTGATTGTTCAATAATTCGATGGTACCCAACAAGCCCAAATCATAACGCTTGGTGGCAAATTGATATGTTTTTTCCGAAGAAATCAACGCTTTTTGTGCCGCATTCAACTTGTTGAAAGATACAATGGCATTGGTATAAGCCGAATAAATGTCTTGTTTTAATTTAAGCTGGGTATTGTCTGCCTGCAGCATCACATTGTTTAAATTCAACTTAGACTGCTGGTAATTTAATTTTGATTGGTTGCCATTAAAAATAGGAATGTTCATTTGGAAGCCTACATTCTGCCCAAAATTATTACTTACTTGTGTATTCCAGCCATTCCAAACAGTTCCCCAATTTTTTGATTGATTGGAAAAATTAGAAGTTAAATTGTACCCAAAACTTAAAGAAGGATAAAAACCAGCCTTAGCGGCCAATGTATTTCTTTCGGCTGCTTTTACTCGAAGATTGGCAGCTTTTACATTGGGCATATTTTGAGCGGCCACATTGAACACATAATCGGGTTGCAAATCAGCGAAGGATTGTAATTTAATTTGATCTACCGGTTGGGCAACCACTTCAAATGGATTTGAGGCATCTAAATTCAGTAGTGCAATCATGCTTAATTTACTTTGTTGCACGGAGGAAATGGCAGAGATATAATTGCTGCTGTCATTGGCCAATTGTGTTTCCAATTCCAATAAGTTTAATTCTGGCAATAAACCCACTTCCACTCTTTTACTAGTAGCAGCCAATTGTTCTTTAGTTTGTTGTATTTGTATTTTTGCAATTTCCACTTGTTCAAGGGCAGATAAAATTTGCAAATAATAAGTAGCTACATTCAGAGAAATGTCATTGGCAATGGTCAATCTATCTGCTTCACTGGCATTCCAGCTAAAACTAGCAGCGGCAGCAGTATTTTTTAATCTTCCTGCATTAAATACTTGTACACCCCCATTGACGCCAAAATTGTTGTATAGAAATTGAATGTTTGAAAATCCATTGGTGGTAGGATCAATAGATCTACCAAAACGCATGCCCATCCCAGTGGAACCATTCATGGTGGGTAACTGATTGGAGTTAGCTAACTGTGCTTGGATTTTTGCCAATCTTGCAGCAACATCTGCTTGTTGAACAGATATATTGTGTTGAATGGCATATTGAACACAGGATTTTAAATCCCATTGAGCTGGCTCTTGCGCCATCAAGCCATTGGAAGCGAAAAATAAGCTTATCGTTAGTAGGTATTTCATGTTTGTATTATTAGAACTCTTTATTACAGCACAAAAATACTATATCTACAGGTAGTTACATAATTTTTAGACAGACGGAAAAGGCATCGGCTGAGCAGCAATAAATACAGATAAAAGGCTTAAAAAAGGAAATTTTAAAAAAAATACCGCCTGATTCAGTTAGAAATTAGGGCTGGATGGTTGATTTTTGTAGTAGAATATACGATAAACAATGAGTACCAAGGCCACCAAACTCATCGCTGTAAATGCTGAATAAGGCTTGTCGATGACTACGGCCACTGCCACCAATGCATAAGACAATACAAATACAACACAGAAAAAAGGGGTCCATTTTTTTAAAGCCCCTGTCACCTCGGCATCTCCTTGCTTTTTATTTCTCAATATTAATAGTGTCGCTGCTGAAGTACTCATACCCAAACAATCTAAAAAAATACTAAAACTCAAGACATCGTCCACGCCTTTTCCAAAAAAAGTAACCAAAATGGTAATCAAGGCAAAAACAGTTAAGCCCGGTACCAATGCTTCTGTATTAGGATGTTTTTTTTGAAAGATAGCTGGCAATACTTTATCCTCACTCATAGCATACATCACCCTTGGGTTACTCATTAATATCACATTGACATAGGCCAGTACACTTAGCACCATGGCAAAATCAAAAACCTTGGCCCCGAATTTTCCAAACCATGCTTCAAACAATAAAGAACCAATGGCATTGGCATTTTTCATTTGATCAAAACCTATCACTTTAATATAAGTATAGTTAATGGCTAAGTATAAAAACAATACGACTAATATGCCCACAACAATACCTCTTTGCATGGTCTTAGCCGATTTTACTTCGGATCCAAAATTGATGGTTTGTTGGTAACCTCCATAAGTAAAAAACACAGAGACCAAACTCACCAATAATAAAAGTGCTCCATTGCTTCCATTGTAGACATATATTTTTCCTTCGTTGATGCCATGCGGAGGAACCGTAACCCCTTTGAACAAAGAAGAGATTAATAATACAATTAAAGAAATTTTTACCACCGTCAAAACATTTTGTGTTCGACTACTGGTTTTTAATCCCAGTAAATTGACAATGTAAAAAAGTCCCACAGATACCGAAGCCACGATGATGTTAAACAAAGTGCCTGAAGGTTGACCATACAATAAATCACTCACATAGTCTGCACCAATCAAGGCCACTACGGCTAGTGAAGCGGCATTACTAATTAATATTAAAACATTGATGGTAAAACCAACACCTGGATGGTAACAATGTGCAAACACTTTATAATAACCGCCCATCACTGGAAGCCTTTGACCAATTTCGGCATAAGTAAGTGCACCAAATAAAGCAATAAGCCCACCAATGAACCAAGCACTAAAAAATATAAGTGGGGTACCTGATTTTGCAGCGATCGTGGCTGGGGTTTTAAAAATACCCATCCCAATCACCAAACTCACCACAATCATGGTCAAACTAAAAAAATTAATGGACTGCTTTTGTTTCATTTTACACTATGAAAGCTAAATATAATAAAAAGGTCCAAGTTTTCAACAAGCGGTTAGTAATTAAAATCTACTAAGCGTGTATTAATACTATATTTAGAGTAGAATTAGGTTCATGCAAATGATTAAAAGGGAATCCCGTTAAAATCGGGGGCTATTCCCGTAGCTGTGAGTTCGTTGCTGTAAAGCAATTGATGCAAAAGTCCACTGAAGCAATTTGGGAAGGACGCATCCTAGAAGAACAAGCCAGAAGACCTGCCTAGTTTAAAAAATCAACAGCTTTCGGGTAAAAAGCAGGGATTGTAAAAAATTAGGCGCAGAAGAGCTATAGATTATTTGTATTTGTTTTTCAGGTACTTAAATCTTTCGACTCCTTAATCGATTATGGTTCTCTTTCTCCAGGAAGCTCATTGTTCACTCAAAAAACAAAACAATGAGCCAAAAATTAATCACGCTCTCGGTCTGCCTTATCGCGACCAGCCTTGCCTTTGGGCAAAAAGAAAAGAATCAAAACGATTCTTTAAACACCAACAGTTTAGAAGAAGTAATTGTCACTGCCAACAAAGTTGAACAGAAACAAAACAACACAGGTAAAGTAGTCACTGTAATCAATGCTGCGCAAATTCAAGCCAATGCTGGAAGATCCATCGCGCAAATTTTAAATGAACAGGCAGGACTTTATTTACCGGGTAGTTTAAGCAATGCGGGCACTGTGCCAAGTATCTACATGCGCGGTGCTTCTAGTGGACGCACACTTATATTAATAGATGGCATGCCTGTGGGTGACCCTTCTATGATTAGCAATGAATTTGATTTGAACTTGGTACCCTTGGACCAAATTGAGAGGGTAGAGATTTTGAAAGGCGCTCAAAGTACTTTATATGGATCTGATGCGATTGGTGGAGTAATCAATATTATCACTAAAAATAAATCTATCCCAAACTGGTCAGCAGACATTAGTGCAGGATCTTATGGCACAAAAAAAATAAACTTACAGCATAGTAATAGCCTAGGTAAACTAAATTACGCTATTGGGTTTGGCAATGAATCTGCTACAGGTTTTTCTTCTGCCACAGATATAACGGGTAAAAATAATTTTGATAAAGATGGTTACAGTAATAATAACTGGTTTGCAAATATCAATTATGCCATCAATCAAAATTGGAATTTAAAAGCCTCTACACATCAGACAAGTTATAATGCCGACATTGATTACGGTGCTTTTAGTGATGATAAAGACGAGAAATTCAATAATGCCACTAAATTAACAGGACTTGTTTTAAAATACAAAAAAGAAAAAACTATTTTTCAATTTCAATATCAATTAAGTACACAGGATAGGCAATACAAAAACGATAGCGTCGATAGAACTTATACCATTTTTGAAGACAATCGATACATAGGTAAATCACATTTTGCTGATGCGTTTTTTTCAAAGTCGGTTGCGAAAAATATACAATGGGTTTTGGGTGCCGATTTTAGGTACGGGTCTTACCATTGGACTTATATTTCTTTAAGTGAATACGGGCCTTACAACGATAATTTTAAAGATACTTTTCAATACCAGACTGCCTTGTATAGTTCCTTATTAATAAATGACGCCTCCAATAAGTGGTTATTAGAATTGGGTGGCAGATTGAATAATCATAACCGTTATGGAGCTAACCAAACATTTACCATTAGCCCTTCTTATAAGTTAAATTCCGAAATTAGATTTATGGCGAGTGCTTCCACTGGATACAAAGCTCCTTCGTTGTACCAATTAAGTTACAATGAAAAATTGAAACCTGAGCAATCCTTTAATACAGAAATTGGCATAGAATACAAAACCAATCCGCTTTTTGCAAGAGCCGTGTATTACAACAGAACCATTGACAATGGTATTGACTATAATTCTATTGACAATAATTTTTTCAACTATATTGGACAAAAAGTAAATGGCTTAGAACTTGAAATGAATTGGAAGCCCAATGCAAATAATACGATCTCTGCCAACTTTACTTTAATGAACGGGCAAGAGACCAATCAAAACAGAGCTACTAATTCCGATACCATTACTTATAATTATTTATTAAAACGCCCTAAAAATACAGTGGGCATTCAATGGGCTTACGAAGTATCTCCAAAATTAAATTTTAGTATTGCTGCCAGGTATATTAGCAAACGATATGATGTTGGTGGCTACGCTGCAGAGGATGTGAGTTTAAATAGTTATACACTCATCAATGCGCATATTCAGTACAATTACAACAAACATCTTTTATTGTATGCAGATGGGCAAAACTTAGGCAATGCAGCCTTTAATGAGATCAATGGCTATAATGCTATGGGTCGCATGCTCATGCTTGGATTGAGGTTGAAATAATATATATATCACTCTTTCATTTAAAAAAGCTTTGTACCTTCATACAAAGCTTTTTTTATGGAATTTCATTTTGACCAATTACTGACTGTTATATTTACGCTGTTTGCCGTTATAGATATTGTGGGATCTATTCCACTGTTAATTGCCATGAAAGAAAAATCGGGGGTGATCAAATCATTAAATGTTACTTTAATTTCTGGTGCACTTATGATTTTATTTTTATTCTTAGGCAAACCTTTTTTACAATTATTGGGCTTGGATGTAAAATCATTCGCGGTGGGTGGATCGATTGTCATTTTTTTATTAGGCCTTGAAATGGTATTGGGTCATGAAATTTTTAAAGGAGATAAGAATGCACATTCAGGTGCGGTGGTGCCTATTGCCTTTCCCATTATTGCAGGTAGTGGAACCCTTACTACCATTATGTCTTTAAAAGCTAACTTCGAAGAAGTCTATATTTTATTAGGCATACTTGTAAACCTTATTATTGTGTTTGCGGTTTTAAAATCACTCAATATCATTGAACGCCTATTAGGTCCAGGTGGCCTTTTAGCAGTGCGTAAATTTTTTGGCGTGATTCTTTTAGCCATTGCTGTTAAAATATTCTCAAGCAATGTAGGGGCGTTGAGAAGATAATTATAAAAGTCTTTCGATAGAGATGAAATTGTAATTCAAGATGGATCACAAACTAGCTAGTCAACAAAACAAAAACTCCGAAATCGCCAAGGAATCGAAGTTTTTTTATGCCCTTGTGGCACAATTTTCAAAAATTTTGTACTGTTTTTTGTGGCTCGGATAGTTTTTTACTTAAATCTTTAAACTAATTTAAAACCGTTATTGGATTTTTTCCCACA
>Ga0304728_1000983_pt1 | contig 21861 bp, 4 predicted proteins | sample C_130625_MF_Meta_FD_190476 | JGI IMG/M metagenome (GOLD analysis project Ga0304728, IMG submission 190476) | Freshwater microbial communities from Lake Croche, Canada to study carbon cycling - C_130625_MF_MetaG (v2) (version 2) | ecosystem: Environmental > Aquatic > Freshwater > Lake | place... | reverse complement strand
AATATAACCTAATGATAATTCCATACCTGCAACCTTTAAAGAATTTTGAATAACTTTAGCTTCTTGTAATAATTCAACTTCTGTAATTCCTGTTGGTTGTTTATTTGCATCTACTCTAGATTTTTGTAATAAACCTAAAACTCCTTGAATTTGATTAGCAGCTTGTTTAGGATCAGCACCAGTAAAATTCTGAGACCAGTTATTTACTTGCATTTTATCTACATCTCTACGATTAGAATCTATTACTTCAGCTAATTTACCGTTAGGGTCAAATGAACCAAACTTATAGTTTAAACTCCATAAATTAAATGCTTTAGCAACTGCTTGTACTACTCTTTCTTGTTCAGGACTAACTCCTGATAAATCTGCAAGTCCTGTATTTGGATTTACTGTAATATTAGACTCTTCAAAAAATTTAGTAATAAAACGCATAGCCTCTCCATTATTTTGTGATTGGTCAGCTAAAATGTGTAATACATTATTTATATCAGCTTGATTTTGACAAGCCTTAGTTAAAGCATTGTAAACTTTAGTAGGATTTACAGATACTGCCATTTTACTATTTTCAAATTCTGGTATATTAGTACCAAAAAATTCATTGTAAGAAACTTTATAAGTTGTAGTAGCAATATATCTACGCATAAACTTAGATAAACTACCAAAGCCACCTTCTTGTTCGTGGTTCTTATCATAGTTTCTTTCAGCAGAAGTATCTGAAATTTCAGAATCTTCTATACTATAATCAGAAGTTTCATCAATATTAAACTTATTTAAACTCTTAAATATTTCTTCTTTAAATAATCTTCTAGACTCAGCATTGTTATATAAATACATTAAATCTTCATACTTCTTTAAAGCATTTAAATTACCATTAGCTTGTAATTGTAAATGAGTATTTGAATTAAAACTAAAAAAATCTTTTGCATAATGATTTAAAATCTTATCTATCATTGCATCTACTGCATCATTATCAAAAGCACTTAAATCCTCATCTCTATTTTCAGGATTAGCATTTTGATTATCTATAATACTTAGAACCATTCCAGTAATTTTATTTACTTCATTTAGTTGTAAAGCATTATTTAAATAAACAGGAGTATTAGTCGCAGGATTATTGCGTAAGAAGATAGAATTATTTGCAGGAGCTCCTTTAAATATAGGACTATCAAAACGAGAAGTTACTTTAGTAGCTTTTTTAAAACCACCATTCTCAATTTTAGCAAATAACTTATCCATTTCATTAGTCTTCATAAGACCTAACATACGTAAAATCTTATCAAAAAACTTACGTAATTTAGAAGTAGTCTTTTGCTTGTTCATATAATCTTTGAACTTGTCAGCCATGTATTCTTCTAGAATAAGTAATTCTATTACAGGCTCAGCTAAGTTTCTAGCTTCAGGAGTAAGACGTAAGTACTCTGCTTTATGTGTATTATAACTAATACCTTTTTGTTTTAATTGAGCACGTAATTCTTCTTTAGCTATTTCATATTGAAGAGATTGTTCTTGTGTAGTTAACATAGTTCTAAATACAGCATGAAATGCTTCATGGTATTGAGTACCTACTGTAGCTAAAGTTGCTAACTTAATAATGTTATTTTGAAAATAACCTAATGTAGTTATACCTTTATGAATATTAGCTTCTAAAATATCTAACTCTTGTGCATCTATCCAATCAGGTAACATTTTACGTAACTCAGCAAAAGCTTCTGTTAAGTTAATCTTTTCTTCAGGACTAAGAGTAGTATCTTCATCTACTCTAGAAAATACAGGAAGATTACTAGGAGGAACTTGATTAAAATCAGGAGGTGCAGTAGGAGTAGTAGTTTCTGTACTACCACCCATAGCTTGATTAGCTAAATCTGCTACTTCTTGTGCAGTAATAGCTTCAACAGCTGCAACATTTTGTGCAATAATATTAGGATCTTCTCCTTGTTGTACAGGATAATTTTGTTCACCTTCCATTTCTGCATTACCTGCTGCAATAATATCAGCTAGTTGTTCACCTACTGAAGGTCCTTGTGCAGGAGGAGTAAGCCAACTTATTGCTTCATTTATTTCATTTTGTAAATTAGCTGCAGTTTGATTAACAGGTGCAGGAGTAACAGGTGTACTAGGAGTAGGTTTACCAGGTTCTTGGAATACATTAATACCTAATGCAGCTAGTTCTGCATCTCTTTGTTTATCTATATCTGCAATAGTTTGACTAGCAGTTTGTTTAGGTGCAGGTTGTATAGGAACTTTAGGCTGAGGTGCGCCACCTGGAGTTGCATCAATAAGAGCTTTTTCATTAAAGCCAAAAGCTAACTTTTGATTCTCTCTTTTTACTTTAGTAGTAGAAGAAAATGTAGAAGTTAATTGATCTTTAGCTATTTTATCTATACGTACATCAGGATTACTTTTAAATGAATTTTCTGTAATAACTGTAGTACCTACTAATGGACCACCTTCTGAAGATAAAGCAAGACGTACAGCTTCAAAACTAGAAACTAACTTTTCAAAAGATTCTGTTCTACCTGTAACTTTTAAATATAAAGTATCTCCATTTTTAATAGACCATTTAATACCATTAGTTTCTCCTGACGTAGCTTTATTTCTAAAGAATGTAGGAGAGAATATTTGTAATGTATAACCTTCAGGAATCTTCTTACCGTCTTTTGTAGTAAAGCCATAGTCAGGTTGAATACCTACACTAAAGTTAGATGCATAATTACCATTATCACCAAAGACAATAAACAATCCTTTGTTTAATTGTTTCTTAACTTCTTTACGAGCTTCAGGTGAACCTGGGTCATTACTTAAAGCTTCATTTAAACCTTTCATTAAAGTTTCAGTCTCAGCATAAGGACCAGAAGGAGTTAAAGCAGTCCAACGATAGTTCTTATCTCCTATCTTAATATTACCTCCTGAGTCTTCTACTAAAGCCCAATATCTACTGTAAGCTTTCTTTTCTTTCTTTAATTTACTTAACTCTATAAAAGCATTCTCTAATTCAGGATTTACATTTGGTTTACCAAATGTACCATCTTCATTTATTTTAGATTCATATGCTTCACTGTTAGTTGTATTATAAGTAGTAGGACTTCCTTCAGCATCATTTAAATTACTAATGTAAGGATCTTTAGTATCTACAATAGTAGGTTCACCTTTACTATTTTCATGTAAAGTAAAATTACTTAATGGAACAAAGTCTTCATTCTCTTGTACTTTACTAATACTACCACTTGTTAAATAAGGATTTATAAACTCACGTAACTTTCCAACAGGTACAGTAGCATAGTTTTTACCTTCTAAAATTTCATCTGATGTTACATAATTGTGGAACATCATAGCATTCTTATAAGCATTTTGAAAAGTACTTAAATCTGCTGCAGTAGCATTCTTATTAAATAATTGCTTGAATTCATCAAGATCCATATTTAATATATCAACAGTTTTACCTGTTTTTTTATTTACAAATGTATCATAGAAAGTTATAAAACCAATAGGAGTACCAGCATACTTAACAATAATATTAAAGTTAGAACGCTGTTTACCTAATGTAGGATGTTGTGTAGTCTCAGTATTACCATAAGGAATAGGACCTGCAGGAGTAACATCTTTTTGAACTTCTACAGTAATTTTATCTTTAAAGTCAGGGTCATCTTTTAAATGCTCAAAAGCTTCTTGTGCAATAAGACCTTCTTCACCTTTAGAGTAAATAACTACATCTTGAAATTCACCTGTACCTTTAAATAAATTACTGAAGAAATCATCTATTCCATTTACTTCTTGCTTAGCAGCAGGAGCTTGATTCTTAGCTTCATGCTTTTTAACATCCTCTTCATACTTAGCTAGATTAATAGGGAAACCTTTACTAGCAGCTTCTTCCATAATCTTTCTTTTTTCTTCTATTGTATTAGCAGCTCTATATCTTTCACGTAGATTTTTTAATATAGCATCTCCATTAGTTCTTAAATTTAATTCTTCTTCTAATTGAACAGCATAATTTTTTTTAGCTTCAAAAGTAGGACTAGAAGGATCCATTTTATTTAATTCTTCTATTGCTGCTTCTTTACTAGCTTCAATTTGCTCATTAGTCATTTCTCCTATATTAACTTGCTCACCACCAGGAGTTTGAACAAACTTTTCTTTCTTCTCAGGTGTAGTAGGAAATATATTTGCACTATCTTCTTCAGTAGTTACAGGAGTTTGAGCAGTTTTACTAGCTTGAAGATTAGCTTGTTTTATAGCATCAGCTACTTCTTTAAGCATAGCCTTTTCTATTATAGGCTTAATTGCTTCACGAGATTTAGGATTTCTTAAAGCATTTAAATACTTAATAAGAGTTTCACGCTCTTCTGCATTTTTATTTAAATCACCTAATAAACTTGTAATATCATCTGCTATTGTAGGATTTTCATTTAATGTTTTTTCTACTAAAGCATTATATTCTTTACGATATGTATCTCTTTGAGTTTTTCTAAAATCTTCATAAGAAGTTCCTACATTTACTTTAGCTTCTCCTTTTAAAGATTGTGCTGTAAGTTTTTCCCATTCTTTTGTAGCTTCTTCAATTATTGCAAAGTCATTAGTTTTATAAGAATTAATTAAATTTTTACGAGCTATTTCTAAAGCAGGATTACGAGTTATATTTCTTAACTCTTCTGCCATTTTATTCTCACGCTCTTCTTTATTCTCAATAGTAAAAGATGCTTCAAATAAAGCATTTCTTAACCAATTATTCTCAGCTATTTGAAGAGGAGTACCTTGAGATAATCCATAAGCACGAGTAATATTATCATGTAAGTTTTGTAACTTTTCAATTCTACTTGTTAATTTATCAATAGTTTCATTTTGACTTTTTGTATCACCAGGTTTAAATCCAAAGAATTGATTAAACTCTTCTACAGGAGCCTGCTTTAAAGTATTTAATTTTTCTACAAGTAAATCTACTGTATCTCCTTCTATATGACTTTGAACATATTTACCAAATGCATAAGCTTCTTGATTTTTAGCTTCATACACATCTTTATTTTGTTTAGCTTCTTCTGCATTTTGTAATGCATTATTAGCTAATATATAATTAGCCATTTTAGAACCACCTTGTAAAAATTCAGGGTCCTTAGTTATATTATTAATTCTTTGTTGAGTAGCAGCTTCTCTAGCTAGTCTTTCAGAACGAGCTCCTTTTATACCAAAAGGCCCACCTGTAATACCACCTACTAACATACTTTCAAGAGCTTCTTTATCAGACAAATGCCCTAATCCTTCTCCTACTGCACTTACTAAAGAACTATACCAATCTAATCCTTTAATGTTATGATTCTTAACAAAAGCTTGAGAAGTAATATTAGAAACATATTGTAATCCTTCTTGACCACCTTCTTCAATAAAACCTTCTAAGAATTTTTTACCAGCATTTACATAACCACGTCTAGCATTATCTAAAGTAGCGTCTTTTAAAGTTACTTCTCCTGCTTCACCAATTACTTTAGTTATTTTATTATAATCTTTAATAGCTTCTTTAGTACCTGGATTAATCCATTTACCTAATAGCATCATATCAGTAGGACCAGTAATAACTAAATTCATTACATAATTAGTATTAGCTGCATCTATGGCTTGTTGCTCAGTCATACCATTTTTTATAGCTTCTTTATATGTATCACGAGCTTCTTGAGCAGATTCACCATGGGCCATAATTCCTCCCATCATAAACTGCTTACCCATATCAATACTACCATTTAACTTAGCAGCTAACTCTACACTCTTTAAAGCTTTTTCAGAAGTAATAGTTTCACTTAAAGCTTTACCAAATAAAGCTGAACCTTTACTTAAATTAAATAATCCTTGTAATCCATAACCTGCAGCAAGAGAACCTACAGTATATCCTGCTCCACCTAATACTTTATCAAACCAAAAGTTTTGATAACCCATTGAACCTAAAAGACTTGAGTCTTGTTCTTTTTTACTATAATAAAATGGATTATTTGTTTTAGTCCAATCATTAATAGGGTCAATAAAATTATCTGTAAAACTATTCTTCCATAATTTACTAGCATCTTGATTAGCTAAAGCAGATGTAACTCCATATACAAATCCTATTGTACTTTCTGCAGCACCTGTAAAAGCACTAGTACTTAGATTAACTAAACCATTACCTAGTTTATCAAGAGCTGTTTGTTGTGCAGCTCTTTGTTCATTTAAAGCAGAATAAGGATCACCATAATCTGGGACTTTAAATCCTGTATCATACTGAGAAGAAGCTTCTGGATGTATAATATTAGGGTCACTTTGAGCAGATTTATTTAAATATTGTGAACCGTAGTTTATTAAATCTTTAGGGTCTACAGACATATGTTAATATAATTATTTAGTTGGTGTATTGATAATTTTATAATACTCTAATAAAATTCCTGTTACATCTTTAGCACTTGGTAAAGGTGTATTAAGAACAGCTTCTCTATAACTCTTAGCTGCAGCAGATTCATCTTTTACAGGTTTAATGTTTACTGTATATAAACCTTGATCAGCATTTTTAGGGTCTTCTGTAAACTTATAATCATAATCTATACCTTCAAAATTTTCAGCTAATACTACACCTGGTTGAACTACAGCTGCATAATTAGCTGCTTCATTTTGTTTCATAAGAGCAGGGATAGCCATTTTAGGGTCTTTCCATTCAAGAGGTGCTTCTATGATATATTCTTTACCATCTATAAACAATTGATAACCATTAGCATACTTCTTATTTCCTGTTAAAATACTATAAGCATTAGGACCATTTATTTTACCTTGAATACTAACTTGAGAATCAGGGTTCATAATATGATTAGCTTTTAATTGTGAAGCATTAATAGTTTTATGATTAGCTACATCATAAATTTCTAAGTTACCTATATTACCTGTACCTAATTGTTTTACTGTAACAACTTCATCACCTTTAGTTCCAAGTAATTGATTTATAGCTGCTCTTTCTTTATTATCTATTATATTACTTACATTAGTATTAGCCATACTTAACTTATTAGCAGCCTCAGCTATTTTTTGTACATGAGGATAAGTATCTAACATTTCTTGATTAGTAAGCTTTTCTCCATTTTTATACTTATTATAAACATCTTGAACATACTGATCATTAGGTTTCATATAAGCTAATGTTCTTAATAAATTAGTAAACCCATTTCTTTCAACTCCTTGGAAATTATTAGCATCAACTTTAGGAGTAGGAGTAGTAACTGTTTTAATGTTTAAGTTTTGTCCTGAAGGACTTCTTAAAGCATTAATACTTATTGAACCGTCTGGGTTAATTAAAGGGGCTGTATTTACTTTAGTACCTACAGGAATAACACTAAAGTCATCACTTGATAAACCTGTAAGGTCTTTTATAGAATTAGATGAACCTGCCATAGCATATTCATATGGTTGATTAGCAGCTTCTTTTTGAGCAGCTCTTTGCTCTTTAGCTATTTCATTTAAGTGATAATCAGTTTTTAAATTCTCTTCATACACTCTAGTTAAACTACCTATAGAACGAGCTGCATCATAAATAGGTTTATGATATAATTCATCAAATAATGTATTAGCAATTTTAGGATTTCTTGAAATAGCTAAACCTGATTCTAAATCTATACCTGTAAAGTTATTATCAGGACTACCTACAATTTGAGATATTTTATCATTTGTACCTGTAATTCTATTACGCCATGCTGTATAATTTTTTACTACTTCATCATTCTTCATTGCATCTGCAATAACTTGAGCTCTAAAATTAGCTGGAGATATTTTTATTGTACCATCATCACTTTTAAGATAACCATATCCTGCATCATGTAAACCTCTATTTTTTGCCTCAAGACGTAATACTTCAGGAGTAATTTTATCAGAATATTTTAAAGCTACAGTATTATAATTAATACTATTTCTAGGGTCTTCAGCTCTATAACCAGTCCATGTACCTAATCTAAGGTTTTGAGTTAATGGAGCTTGATTAGCATCTTCTGCTTTTTGAGCTGCATCAACATCTTCAGGACTCATTCCTCTTTCTCCATTACTCTTTATCCATTCTTTATTAGCTTCTACTTTAGCATTAACACTTTCTACTCTTTTGTTATATCTATTTATAATACCTGATAACTTACCATAGTTTTTATTATAGTTAAAATCTTTCTGCAATTGTTTAAATGCAGAAGACATTGCACCATAATCTCCTTTGTATTTATCTACAATAGTATTAATACCTTGTTTATACTTTTGTAACTCAGCTATTTTATCAGGAGTATCAATATCTATACTACCAATCTTAGCAAGTTCATCATTTAAAGAACCTTCTAAAGCTTCACCTTCTGAATATTGTTTTTCTTTCATTAAACCAGCTTGCATTAATGCCTCAAAAGGTAGAGGTGTTAATTTAAGTTCAGCTGGTTTATCCCATATTGATATAGCCATAATTATTTATTTCTAAAGCTTGGTTTTGTAGGAGTAAAATTTATTCCTCCTGAGTATCTATTAGGAGATATTAAATTAGGGTCATTAGAATTAGTAATTGGAGTATTACTTTGATTATAGATTGGACTATAACCTGCTGGGTTATAACCACCTTTAGGAATCATAGTACCATCAGGAAGTACAGTATAATGTTGCATAATACTTCCTAATGCATTACCTGTCATTGCATTAGTTTTTTCAAACTGTGCAATATTACTTAAATCACTTATACCTTGACCTAACATATTACGTTTAGCAGCTCTATTTTGTTCATTAAATTGAGCAAGTTGCATAGCAGTATTTAAGTTCTGACCTTCTATTCCTAAGTTAGCTTGTTGAGCACTCATTTTTCTTTGAGCATTAGCTAAACTAATTTTATATCTAGCATCATCTTGTTGTTGTTGCATAGCATTAAATAAGTTAGTTCTAGCTGCTAAATTACCTGAATTAGGCATTCTATTTAAGTTAGCTACAGCTGCATTATAAGTTCTATAATCAGGTCTATATTCTTCTTCATAAGGATTAACTCTACCTTTAAGTTGATAATCTGCAGCATTCATTTGAAATGGTTTACCAAAGCTACGAGCCATATTATAAATACCTGGGCCATACATTAAAGCTTCACCACCTATAGTTTTTAAATCTCCTTGATTTCTAGCAAACCAAGAAGGAGTAGGTGTACCATCTTGTCCTGTTGGAATAATATTATTATTTGTTTTATTAATAATATCTAATCCTAAATATTCATTTTGTTGAGCTTCAGGATTATTATAACCTTCTCCAAATATAGGAGCAACAGTACTTCCTCCATCCATTTTAGGAACATACCCACCATACTTAGCCATAAATCTACCATAAGCTTTACTAGCTTTTTGCGCCATTAATTGTTCTTCAGCTTGTTGTTTAGCTTCTTTTCTTTGTTTATCAAAGGCAATATTATTACGCATTGCATCTGCATATAACTTATCATTATTAGTCATAGCAGCTTTATAACTAGGAGATAATCTTTTAGTAATAACAAATTGACCTTCTTGTGCAGGTACTGTACCTCTTGGGTCCATACCTCCACCTTCAGGATGTGGAACCATGTTATTACTTTTATATTCTGTTAAAATTTTACCATCTTTATTTACAAGCAACTCTCCTTTTTCTACATTAATTTCTGTAGCAGGAGTCATACCTCCTTGTGCATACTTCATCATGTTAGGTGCATTAACTGCACCACCCATAGCTGCAAAGCCAATTCCATAATTACTTAAATTTCCACCAGGCATACCTGTACCAAAATTAGTACCACCAGGTGTTACACTTTGACCAGGACTTCCACTTTTAAGTGGATTACCACCTATAAATTGAGTAGCCATTCTACCCATATTAATACCTGTACTCCAATTAGCTTTGTCATTCTCATTCATATTAGTATTTTGAATAACATCATTAGCACCTTTTAGTCCTTGATTAAAAGCACCTGATACATTACCTGTAGCTACTCCACCTACAACAGCTCCTGCTACTTCACCTGCGCCATGTAAAAGGTTTTGTTTTTTTAATTTATTAGGATCTGTAGTACCACCTATTTTTTGTAATCCTTTATATCCTGCATCAGTTAATTGATCTGTAAGACCCATAGTAGCAGTATCTAAAGTAGCTTCTCCTACTCCATAAGCAGCTGCTCCTATATCTTTAATAGTAGAACCAAAGTTATACATACCTACATGACCTCCATTAGCATAGCCATGTCTATAAGTATTATTAGCACTTTGAACATGGCCAAAATTATAAGAAGGACTATAATGAGTTATATGACTTCCATATCCATACATAGAAGGAGTAGGCATACCCATTAATTGATATACATCTACTACACCTCCATGACCATAACTATCAATATAGTTTTGAGCTTCATTAGGACTCATGTGAGATTCAAGTCTACTACGAAGCACACTTTCAGGAAGTTTACCTCCATCAGCATACATTACAGGTCCTCCATCTTCATGTTTCCACTTAGCTGCATTACGAGCAAAGTTAGCCATTTGTCTAACATGTGGGTCTTTAGAATGTAAAGCTTCTTCAGTAGTTTTACCTGTACGTTGTTTATATGCAGTAAACCTTCCCTTATGAGAAGGCTTAATATGAATACCACCACCTGATTTATACATATCATCAGAGTCCATATCAGGTTCTGAATTCATGTCATTATCTTGGTCACCATGGACTTGAAAAAAAGATTCAGGAGTAGGATATTGTTTATGAAAAGCAGCTCTTCCTGCTGCTGTATCAGGGAAGCCAGCCTTAGCTAGCATTTGTTGTGCTTTATTCATAGGATAAAATAATTTATAAAATTAATTAATTATATTGATCTAACCAAGTGTTTGAGTTATTATTTTGTATGTAGCCACCCATTTTATTCATACGAGGGGTTTTATTTAAAGACTCTTGCCAAAACTGTTTATTTCTTGCTGGATTATATGTTGTTTTTTCAAGCATATTTAAAACATCATCATCAAAATTAAATAAACCATATTTTGAAAAAGGATCATATGTATTAAATATGTTTTTATAAGGACTAAATGGATCAGTTAAATTAAAATCAGCAGCTTCAGAAATTGGAAATCCAAGTTGTTTTTTTATAGACTCTTTAAGTAACCCTCTTTGCAACATCTCTTCCTGTAAAATTGGATTTATTTCTTTTGCTTGTAAATAATTGTCAAATTCATAACCATTATTTTCCATATTAAATGCAGCATTTTCACCTGCAAAGTGGCTGTCTAATAAACTTTGATCAAATTCCTTAGTACCATATTCATAGAATTTAGGTTCTCTTGTGCTAACAGGAGGTACATCTTTTGCTAATTGTATATCTTTAAAATATCTATCTTTTGCTGCATTATTTATAACACTCTTTACTCCTAATTCATCAGTAATAAGATTAGTTTTTGAAATTGCATTATTAGCATTTCGTGCTCCTCTAAAAAGATTTTTACCTGCATTAAAAAGATTTTTTCCTCCACTTGTAACACCTTCAACATATGGAAGAACATTAGCAACATCCCATCCAAAATTTGCAAAATCTTCATTACCTCTTATAGGTCTATTACCCATAGCAGTATTTGAAAGATTGATTGCAGATTGAGCAGGTCCACTGACAAATGCATTATATGCAAATTTAGCTGCAGGATTTAAACCAAATCCCATAAACATATTTGCTTTATTCAGATAATCTTGAGTCGTTGCTCTAGTTGAACCTTCAGGTGCTATCTTAGTATCATCTCTAAATTCACCTTGTGCAGGATTATAATATTCATAATTACCCTGTCCAATTTTAGGAGTAGATATAGTAGATTCTTTTTGAGCAGCTTGTGATTTCTTAATAGCTTTTGCTTGAGCTGCTTTTTCAACACTACCATATGTTGCAATATCTTTAGCTACAGATTCTGCAATTAAATTTTTTGGTGTAATGGTAGTTACATCTCTTTGAGGTCTACTTTGATTTAATTGTTGATTAATTATATCTTGTATTCCTCCTCCATCTGCAAACATCATTCCGCCTCTTTGCATAGAAGGACCTTCACTCATTCCACTAGGATTAACAGGATTACCATGTACTCTAGGACTATTTACATGTTTCTTTATTTGTCCTCCATGTTTAGCCATTATAGTAGTATCAGGTGCATGTAAAACCATTTTTTTAGGAGGTTGTACATCTTGATTATAATCATGTGTACCTGAAGATGGAGTTTTATAATTCATACCTGTAGGTATTACATCACCTATTTTATATTTACTAGTATTTAAACTACCTGTATTTCTAAAGTGTTGAGTAGCAGTTGGAGTAGAAGTACCAGCAGCCCAAAGAGGTGTATCTTGATTAGTCCATACAGTAGAACCTGCATTGTACATTACAGGACCACCTTGAGCAAATTTATTTTGCTCATCCCATAACTTATTATACTCTTCTTTTCCAATTACCTTATCTCTATTATAAAATACATTTCTAGGATTTCCTAATTGATCAACTATAGGTTCTTTACTTCTTTTACCTGAACCAACATTAAACTTAGGATTAGGAACCATTCTTAATGTAAGTTGTGAAGAACCTTGAGGAGCTACATCACGAACAGGTTGCATATCATATTCTTCTGTAGGAAGAGCTAAATCTGTAAGATTTAATTCTTTTCTTTTTATAGGGTCTATAATTTCAACACTATGTTGTTTTGGATGTAAAGGTTTTATACTTTTCTTTTGAGTAACAGGAGGAGCATTTTTATCAAAGATTACTTTTTGTTTAGGAGCATCATATAAATCAATATACCCAGTGTGATAAATATCTTTTCTTTCATAAGGAAAATAATGATCATGTTGATAAACTGGTTGAAGTGCTCTAAGTTGAGTATATTGACTCAATTCATCAGGTGTCATAGGTCTATAATAAGAAGGATTATTATATAAATTAAAATAATCCTCTTGTCCTGTCCAACGCATATTATTAGTTTCTTGAAAAGCTGCTTCAGTAGGATAAATTCCTCTAATTACATCTCCTCCACTATCTACATGAAATCTATTTAAAGGAGCAATGCTAATTGATGGTCCAATAATATGTCCAAATGCTGAAGGCAATTGAGCATTAAACTTATCTACATTTTGTTTAAGTTGATTTTGAGCATAGTTTAAATTTGCTAATCCAAGATTATGAGTATAAACACTATCATTATAAGCTTGTAATCTTTGCTTATATAAGTTAGGGTCAGATGTTATAAAAGGTTGCACTCCTCCTCCTGGTCCATACATAATAGAACCACCATCAGCTTTTTTCATTAAATTATTATACTCAGATTCAGATATTACATTATCTTGATTGTAATACTTGTATCTAGGATTACCTGCTTGATCTACAACTGCCTCTTTAGTTCTATTAGGCATAAAGTCTATATTAAAGTCAAATGCAGGATTAAACATTCTTCTTACAGCTTCTTGAGGAATAGGAGCCATAGGTTTTAACTCTTCTTCATATGTAGGAAAAGCTACATTCTCTGCTTTTGTTACACCTGATGTAATAGGTTTTATATCTTCTTCTTTTCTATAAATTATTGGTTGTACTGGTTTTTTATAATAAGCACTATGTTGGGTTTGATCACCAATCTGATTTATATCAAAATAAATAGGTTTTATTTTTTCTGGATAAACTTCTCCTTGACTTCTCCTATCCCACATATCATTTCTTTCAAAGAAATCCTTAGCATACATGTTATCATTTTTTATATTAAAAGGAATCCTTTTTAAAAATTTAGGTGTAAAATCTAATTTTTCTGATCTTAATTGATTAAAATTCTCTTTATACAAACTCAAACTATCATTATAAGCTTTTAATCTAGGGTCATTTTTACTTGTTACATAGATAGGCTTTACTCCTCCTCCACTTGCATACATAGGTGCTTTAAGAGTACCCATCTGATAATTAGTTAAAGTTCTATCTTCTCCTGCAGGATAATAAGAAGGAGTAGTAGGTGTAGGAATAGAACTATCTGTTACCCATGAACCATCATCATGCTTTTTAATTTTATCATTATATTCATCTCTAAGATAATCTGCAGCATGATAAGCTTTCCACCAATCTATTGCCCATTTAGACGCATTAGCAGCTTCTTTCATACCCATTTCTACTTGTTTAGCTTTACCAAAAATAGGTATAGCACTAAACATATCTAGACCTTCTGATAAAGTAGGTAAAGTTCTACCAGATTTTTGCCATGAGTCATAACCTTTTGCAGCATCATCCCAAGAAAGAATTCCTGTAGGATCTAAAAGTTCAAACTTATTTTCATCTGCTCCTTCTTTATAATTTAATAAAGATTGCTTTAAAGTTTTTTGAGGAGGTTTATTACCTTTTACTGTAGAACCATTTGCATACATATTTACCCAGCCACCATCAGCATGTTTCTTAATCTTTCTTTCCTGTCTAAGCATTTCAGCAGTAGGCTTACGTCCTGAACCACGATTAGCTCTTATATTATCCCATAGACCTCTACGAGAATAAGAACCATCTGCTCTTTTAATTAAACCTCCATGTTTATAACCTAATGTATCTTCTAATCCATAAATGCCCATTATAGGTTTATTACTAATAGGTTCAGTATCTTCATAATATTTAGCATCACCTTCTATAGTATCAGGAGTATTATATCTTAAAGCATCTGCTCCAGGAATATGTGTATATTCATTATAAGGTCTATTGTCAGTTCTAACACCTCTCCATATAACATCATTTGGAATAAATTGTAAACTAGGACTTGAAGGTACAACTACATCATCAGGCATTAATGACTTTCCTTTTTCATCTACATAAGCATTTCTACCTTCTTTCATATAATTAAGAGATACTTGATTTTCTAAAGCAGCTCTATTATAATAATCAGGTATTAATGAAGTATTTGGGTTAGTTGGAGTTTGAGGTTTTCTTAAAGGACCAGGGTATAAGTCTGGAGCTTGTAAATCTCCATACATATTTTGAGCCCAATGATACCCTTCATGCTTTAATATATCTTCTGGATTCCAAGGATTATTATTAGGATTAAAATAAATATTATTAGAAAGAGGATCATAATTACTTCTATCTTTACTAAAATAAACAGTAGGTTTATTCCTAGGGTCATCTAGTGGGTTATAAGTAGGACTATTACTTTCTTTTGAAATTTTTCCACCACGTTTAAATATAGGAGGAATAGGAGTATCATTAGGATTAGGAGTAGTATTAGAAGTATTATCTTCAAAATCATTTAACCATCCTTTTACTGCTTCTTTAGTACTTTGCCACATAGTAGGTTCTACCTTTTTAGGAAGATTTTCTTTTTTAACATAATGAAAACCATCCCATCCTAAAGCATCAATCTTAGGTTGAAGTACAGATTCTTCAGAAGGTTGTGTGTCTAAATATGTAGCATTATCTTGTGTAGGACCTATTTGTGCAGGATAGTTAACCCATTTTGGAGTTAACCCTTTATCAGTATATTCAAGTACAGGAAAATTAGGTACAAATCCTAATTGAGGTTCAGTTTTTGCTGTTAAGTCTAATAGTTCATTATAATGTGCTCTAGACCTTCTACCTACTTGATCATAATAATCAGAATCTTTTAATTGTTTAGCTGCTTCATTAAAATTATTATTTTCAAAAGCAGCTTTCATTTGTTTAAATTTTGCTAATTTAGAAAGACCCATATTATAAGTCATATCAGCTAAAACATATCTAGCCTTTTCAGGAAGAGTATCAAAGTTTGGTACAAAGTTTCTAGCTTGATCATAAGAACGAGCAAATAATAAATTTAATAAATCAGTAGATTCTTTTTTATTTAAAGCTGCTTTACCACTACGTAAATCATTTACATTGTAACCTTGGTTTTTTAAAAAAGCAGTAGTACCTGCATCATCTAAATTAAAACCATGTCCTATTGTAAGATAACCACGATTATCTCTATAAACTTTAGGTTTAAAACTTTCATAACTACCAGTTTCAATAGCAAAGTTTTTTATTTTTTCATCTGAGTCTACTCTAGGTTTAGGAGCAGGTTTATTTTGTGTAGCCATATTATCTTGAATTTAAAGCAAAAGTAGCCTTAGCTGAATGAACTACTAACTTATTATTAGGATTATTATTATATTGTAATTCTACCATAAACCATTTGTCTTTTAACCTTCTAGTTAAACGTGGTCTTACAGAAGAAAGATTTAAATTATCAAATATATTTTGATTTACATCTAGCACTCTATCTGATGGTACACGTAAGTTCCAAATAGTCTTATGTCTTCTAGCATAATTATCTCTACTACTTAAATCTAATTTATTAGGAATTAAAGTAATCCAATCAGTATTTTGATAATTATCAGATATACGCATAGACTCAAAGAAATCTTGATAATCTATTTGAGCTAAAGGGTCATAGTAATGTGAATCACTAGGAGCTTGTTGAGTATTAGGACTAAAAGCTTCTGTTACAAATTCTAAGTTTTGTAAAACCTTTTCTGTTGTAGAAGAAGTATTTAAAATAAAACTTAATGTAGAATAATCAGGTAGACGTGATTGGTAAAATTTAGCATATCTTCCATAGTTATGGATATACAATGTTTCATTGTATAAATTAACTGGGTCAGGAGAAAAGATGTTTAATTTATCATTTAGATATACTTTAGGATAATGAGTGTATTCACCTATATACCCATCTAGTAAATCATTATAAACTAATGTAAGATAAAACTCAGTTTCTTTATTTAAGAAAGTCATATAAAATTCATTGTGCCTAAAATCATAAGTACAATGAATTCCTTCATAGATATATGGATTATCTTTAGTTTGAATAGTACCTGATAATCTATTATACAAGAAAGCATTTAATCCTTTAATATCAGATAAAGGTTCTAGGCCTCCGCCTGAAGTTGTAGGAGTTGTATATCTATACATCTTTCTAGCAAGAGTATCAAACCATATCATACTATTGTCAGATACAGACATACCAAACTGATGTTTAGTTCCTGTCTTAGTAGAAATATAATCATACCTTTCTAAGATACCTGAACTACCTAATACTAAGTTAGCTGCAGTTTCATCAGCAGGTTGAATTAACTTTTGTTCATTAACTTGTAATTGACCAAATGCTCTATCTTGGAAATAGTATAACTTATCTTTAAATACTATTAAGTTATTTAAAGGACCATAAGCTGATTCTACATCTAAGTATGCACCAGGTTTAAAGTTACTCCAAGACTCTACTAACTCACCATCTTGTTTAGGTTCAGACTTCCATACTCTACAATCAAACCTAAGAGATATATCTCCTAACGCAGGTTTAGCAAAGTATGTATATGCAGATTTATCTGTATGATTATAAACATTATCTACATTAAAGTATTCAGCTGCTCCTATTCTATATGGAGCAGTACCCCAGTCATTTAAATTACCAGGACTTTCTGTAATCCTACTTCTGTTAGGAACACCTGTATAAGTTAAAGTTGTAGTATCTTTATAATTTCTTCTATAATCTATTGCTACATAAGTTTCACAAGGAAAGTATACCCAATGTGTTAATAGTTTAGCTGAATCAGAATTAGATAAAAAAGCACTTCCTTCTGCTCTATCATAAAATTGAATAGTATGATCCATAACTGCTACTGCAGTATCTCCTCCAAATACTCTTGTAGATACAACTCCATGAGAAGATATATCAATTAAATTATTACAAGGAATATATTCACTAGTAGACCTAGCAAAATAACCATGGCCTCCAAAAGGACCTCCTTGAATAACTCTTGTATAATTAGCTAAATAATGAGATGTAGGAAAACTAACACTAAGTGAATATTGTTCACCTAAAAATTGATTTCCTCCAAATGCAGTTTTATTCCAATTACTTGCAGGTCCTTCAGTTAATTCTATAAATACAGAATTACTTCCATAAGAATATCCTACAGCACTAGTTCCTAATCCTCCACCATGTGAACTAGATAAATCTTTAGGGGCACAATTATGAACAGTTCTTATTGTACCTCCTGAATAATCAGCAGTTATTCCTGTATCATAACTTCTAGTATCTCCTCCTGCATTTACAGAAGTAGCTTTTTGAATAGGATAAGGATTAAAAGTATTTACATTTTTTATAGATGCAGGAAAAGTAGTACTTTCATTTAAACTATATACTTTATGTCTAGCTCCATAGCCTTCTATATTATGACTTCCTTTACTATCAAGAAGGTATGTACCATCTACTGCAACAACTTGTGAAGGAGAATATTGATCTGATAAATAAGTATTACTAATACTTTTATAAAGTCCTAATACATCTATTGCATCTGTTCCACTATATCCTGAAAATTTATCAAATAAAAAATCAGGGCTATGAAATGACCAACAATCAAACCAAACTTCATTGTTTATACTATCATAATAATCATATGCATTATAAGGAGAAGGATTACATAAAAATACTTGTTGCGGAAAAGGACTTACATCTTTTGTTTTAACACTAGTTATAAATAATCCTTGTCCTAATATATGTTTATCTTCTTCTTTTTTAGGAACACGTACAATAGAAGCTTTTTTATATTGAGGTGGTAAATTACTAAAGTCAATAGTAAATCTAATTCCTAAAGGTTTACCATATAAAAAATCATTAGTAGTATCAAGTTTAACTACATTAGTATGTAAATTAGAAGAATCAATTGTACTACGTCCATTACCACTTCCTGCATATACTGCACCATCTGTAGTGTCAGGCATAAACATATGAGGCATTCTAATATCTCCAATCCAATTTACATAAGTAGGATTATCTAGTTCATCAAAAAAAACAATACCAAATCTTTCCATTTCATCTCTTCTATAACCTACGAATATATCATATTTATAAGGAGAGTTATTGTTAGATAAAGAATTACCTTTACTTGCATAATATCTATCTTCAGACCAAAATGTAGTTCCTGTATTAGTAGCAGGAGTTAAATGAGGAGCAAAAGTATTATTAGCATTATCTTTTTTATTATCTAATAATAAAGTCTCTGTAACAAATTCATAAGATACATTAGGACCTGCTCCTCCTAATACATTACTATTAGGTTGATATAAATATTTAGTATCAACAGTAGGAGATTGAGAATTATAATCTTGAATACAATCATGTTCTTCAGGAATTAAATAAGGAGTTACAGAAACTCCATTCTCTTGAGTAATTTGATAATTTAAAGATTGATCTAATGTATAAGTTTTATTTGTATTTGAAACATCTGTAATTATAGTAGTAGAACTATTTCTAGGAAACCTATATGCTCTAGCATCCCAATTTACTATTTGAGTTCCTAATGCTACATTACCTAAAAACAAAGTTTGTTTCTTAGCAGCCAATGTTTTAGCTCTATTAATTGCAGAAGTAAATGCAGTAAACTCATCTAATGTAATAGGTACTTTATCTTCATTACCTGATATGTAAGTATCTATTATTCCATTAGAAGGAATAATTACTTCCTTTACTACATTAATTTCTGGAGTACTTGTATTATCTCTATAATACAAAGTAGCAAATTCTATTGTATCAAAATTTGTATCTACATTTTGAACTTCTACTCTAATTGATTTACCTGCTACTGTAGGTTTAGGGTCATTAGTATTTGTATTATCTAATAAAGGTTTTGTAGGATAATATGTATTAGTTACAGTAATACTTTCTGGTGCATCTATAATAGGAATTAACTGAGAAGTTCTGCTAAACCTTGTTTCTGAACCATTTGTATTTTTTAATCTGTAGGCTACTTGATATACTCCCATGTATAAACCACCACCAACTATAACTTCTGTTACTTGAGGTAAGTCCATAGATAAAGAAGGAAGTAATCTTAATTGTTCTAATGTTAAATTAGCTACATTAGGATCAGCTACATTTATTTGTCTAGGTACATTATAATTATCTGTCCAATAAATCTTTTGAATAAATTCATTTTCATATCTACCTTCTATCATTCCTGGATTAGCAATAGGACGATATACAGTAAAGTTTAATGCAGAATTAGCATAGATTAAAGCAAGAGTATAATTTGTACTATCAGTATAATCTCCTGCTTTATTATAATGTAATTTCCATATCTGTCCATCTGTAACAGGAAGATTAGGACCTCCCCATGTTGTAGGGTCATCAGGGTCTACTTTACCTGTAGTAGTAAGTAAATATAAATTATCATCATATGAATCTCTTAAACTAACCCAACCTATAATTGATGGATTAGCAGCACCTGCTGATAAATCATTTACTACAACTAAATTAGGATTAATAACTGGACCTGCTACTTTTAAATAATCTAAATTAAAATCTATATTATATGTAAAAGGAGTAACACCTGTAGACACAGCTTCAACAAATACAATATAAACAGGAATTTGTGTAGCTCCATTATTATATGGTGTATCAGATAAAGTTACAGGAATAGTTATATTATTTCCATTTAATGCTAAATGATTTATATTAGTAGAAGTTAAAGCTTGCTCATAAACCTTAGCACATTTATATGTACCATCAAATTGACTACTATTAAGTATAGTAGGATATTCATAAGTAAGACTTGAATCAGTCCAAGCATTACCCATGTGCATGTAAACTTTTAACTTAAAGCTTACATCAGTAGTATTTAAAGCTCCTACATAATAACTTAAATCAAAATTATAAGGACCTGTAGGATAATCTTGTAAATTATAAGCATTTGCTCCTAAAGGATAATATGCTGTTAAAGCAAAAGAAGGATTTTTAAATGAAGCTGTAGTATCAGAATCTTGGTATCTAATTCTTGTTACATTAGAAGCGTGGGATAAAGGAACACCTGCTGCATTAATTATATTAGTACCTAAGTTAATAGTATAATTAGGTGTAGATGTATTACCTCCAAACCATTGATTATCTAACTGCCATTGGTCAGGACCTGCAACTCCTATATAACTACTATTACCAATAGGTAATAAATTTAAATTTGTATTATAGTCAGGTAAAGTAAGGTCTTCAGTAGAATATAAATTTACACAATTTTGATCTGCTGGACTATAACCTAAGTTAGTAAAAGTAGAAGCAACAGTACCTGAATAAAAATTACCTGTACTTATTGTTTCACAATTAACTAAACTTAATACAATTGTACCTGTATATGTTGTACTAGAGTTTGTACTAAATACTCCTTGTGTATTATATGTAGGTGCAGCTGTAATAGAACTAGAAACAAAAGTAGAATTTGTATTTATAAATGTTATAACATCATTTAAAAAAGTATTTATAGATGAATAAGTAAATACAAAATTTATAGGCCCTGCACTATTAATAAAAAATTCTAAAGTGTATTGTTGACTTACAGTAAGACGATTACCTACTTTATTTAAGTCAAATACTAATGCTTTAGTACATGGTACATTAGGAATACTTATTACTGATGTATTACCTTTTATATTAGACCTAACAGCTAATGTACCTCCATCATCTGTAGTTACTCTAAAGTTTTTAGATTCATAAACTACATTCTCAGGGACTTTACTAAAAGCAATGTCTTTATTTACTAACCCACCTAAGTCTTTTACTCCAGATGGTCCTTGGTTATCTTGAGCCATAATTTTAATATCTACCTCTAAATCCTCTTAAATTAATATTACTAAATCCACTTGCAAAGTCTTCTGTACGTACAACCATTTTAGTAAGTTGTCTACGTAGACTTTCTGCTTGATTAACATCAGGCATTTTAAGGTGTGAACTTGCAGACGCAACATTCCATTTCCATTCTTCTTCTGACTTCATATAAACTTTATCAGATAACATTTCTTGTCTCCAAAGAATATAATCCATCTTCATTTGAAGATAAGATGCACATGCTCTTTTATATTTTACA
>Ga0304728_1000978_pt1 | contig 21940 bp, 22 predicted proteins | sample C_130625_MF_Meta_FD_190476 | JGI IMG/M metagenome (GOLD analysis project Ga0304728, IMG submission 190476) | Freshwater microbial communities from Lake Croche, Canada to study carbon cycling - C_130625_MF_MetaG (v2) (version 2) | ecosystem: Environmental > Aquatic > Freshwater > Lake | place... | reverse complement strand
GGGTGACCGTGGTGCGTGAGACGCCACCGGCTGGCACGTCATCGATCACACGCAGATCTACCGGTGCAGCGGTGCTCGCTGACGCGAGGTCGGATGCCAGCACCGCGTATCCGTCCATGGATGAGTTGTCGAAGGACGGAAGGCTCACCGCCGCGGCGACGTTCTCCGCCAGAACACACCCTTCGACGGCAGTGAGCGGGAGTTCGATGGCTGCCAGGCGGGATATGCCCGCAAGAACTCGGTCGCGATAGTCCTCGACGCTCAGCATGCGCGGAACTCTAGGCGAGCCAAGACTAGGGACGCTTGACCGTGTTGTTGAGACCTTCGGCCCCCATGAAGACGCACAACACGCGCACCACACTCGAGCCCTTGTTGATGCCATTGTGGAACACCTTGGTGGCCTCCATGAACGCCGTACCAGCGGGGTATTCCTTGGTCACTCCGGCGTCGTACTCGACCGTCAGAGTTCCCTCGAGGATATAGCCGTACAGGGGCACGTTGTGCTTGTGCCACCCTGTGGCCTGACCCGGCTGGAGCTCGACGATGGTGCTGCTGACCTGGGCCGCGGCGCCCTTGGGATAGGCCAGCGGCTGCTCCAGCACCGTGGTGGTCTGCTGATCCAGGAGCATGGGGGCGGCGGAGGCAGATCCCGACGGCGTAGCGCTCGCACTCGGTACGGCAGATGAGTTCCCACCGGAACAGGCAGACAGCGCAAGAACGCACAACGCCGCGGCTACGGGAGTGATGAATGTCCGCCGCCACATGACCTCATTCCACCACGATGGTCACAATGTCCTCGCGATTGACCTTCCTTCATCCGTCCCGGTCCATTCCGGTCACGCGGTGGCGCGCGGCGTCTCGATGGCGCACTCGCCCAGGAACTTTCGCGATTCTTGTCTCCGGCCTGTGGCTGTTCGGCACGGGTGAGGCACTGTTCATTGCCAGCGGCCTTGGTGTGAGCCCCTGGACCGTCCTTGCCCAGGGCATGACGAACCACCTGCCCATCTCGATCGGTCTCGCGACGTTCATCACGAGCGGCATCGTTCTGCTGCTGTGGATTCCGCTTCGCGAACGACCCGGCCTCGGCACCATCAGCAATGCAATCGTCATTTCCCTCGCACTGCAGATCATGGTGCTTGTCGTCCACCAACCCGAACAGTTGTGGCTACGCATCGCCTTCATCGTCGCGGGGCTCGCCTGCATTGGTTGCGGCAGTGGCATGTACCTCACGACAAATCTGGGACCGGGTCCACGAGATGGCTGGATGACCGGAATTCATCAGCGAACCGGCTGGCCGGTCGCCCGAGTGCGGCTGTGCATCGAAGCAGTCGTGCTTGTCATCGGCTGGCTGCTCGGTGGCACCGTGGGATTCGGGACGCTCGCCTTTGCTGTGTTCATCGGCGCATCCGTCGGGTATGGACTTCGTCTCGCCGGATGGATCGGGCACTCTGAGGGATCTGTGGATGCCGGAGTGCCGGACGTCGACCAGCCTCACCCCGAACTCGAAGCCTGAACTGCAATATGACGACGACAGGAGATACAGATGGCTCACGGCCGTATCTGGCTTGTGCGGCACGGTGAAACCTCGTGGAGCCTGTCGGGCCAGCACACAGGACGCACCGACGTCGCTCTGACAGCGCGGGGTGAAGATCAAGCACGCGCTTTGGCGCACGCCCTCGACGGCAATGATGTGGCACTCACCCTGTGCAGTCCGCTCTCGCGCGCTCGGGAAACGGCACGACTGGCTGGTCTCACCCCTGACGATGTCGACGCCGATCTCCTGGAATGGGACTACGGCAACTACGAGGGCATCACGACGGCAGACATTCGGACGAACCTGGGTGACCCGTCCTGGCTGATCTGGGATCACCCCATACCCGCGGGCACAACGCCCGGTGAGCAGGTCGATGAGGTCGGCGCCCGTGTTGATCGTGTAATCGATCGTTGCCTGCCGGTAGTGACGTCCGGGCACGATTGCGTACTCATCGCACACGGTCACTGCCTACGGATCCTCGCGGCACGCTGGTTGGGACTTCCCGCGATCGATGGCCGACTTTTTGCCTTGGACCCGGCACGGCTTTCCGCACTGGGCTTTGAGCATGAGACACGAGTGCTATCCACGTGGAACTCACCCGTCGACCGGAAAGACTTCACGCATGCCTGACCCATCGGTCCGACGTCAACTCAGGTTCGCCATATTCCTGCAGTCGATGGCATTGCTGATGATGGGCGGGGCGTGCATCCTGCGGCAGGTGGTGATCGGCTTCGACGGCGTCACCGCGATTCTCGGCATCTTTGCCCTGCTGATCATCGCGGCTCTCGTATTCACCTCGCGCCGCCTGCGGCAGACAGGAATACTCCCCTCATGACCCGCGGCTTTGCGAGCGACAACTACGCCGGCATCCATCCGGAGATCCTTCAGGCGATTGCCGACGTCAACGAGGGCCATGCGACCGCCTACGGCGACGACCAGGTCACCGAGCGCTTGCGCAAGACGTTTCGCAAGCAGTTCGGTGCGCCCACCGAGGTCTATCCGGTGTTCAACGGCACCGGCGCCAATGTCGTCGCACTCCAAGCGATGTGCAAGCGCTGGGAGGCCGTCATCTGCGCGCAGTCCGCGCATATCCACGCCGACGAGGGTGGCGCACCGGAGGTCATGGGCGGTCTCAAGTTGTGGACCATTCCCGCACCCGACGGCAAACTCACCCCGGAGTTGATCGATCAGCAGGCGCATGGATTCGGGTTCGTGCATCGCGCACAGCCCAAGGTTGTCAGCATCACACAGAGCACCGAGCAGGGGACCGTTTACGCACTTCATGAAATTCGAGCAATTGCCGATCACGTCCACTCGCTTGGCATGTGGCTGCACATGGACGGGGCGCGCATCGCCAACGCCGCAGTGCGATTGGGCACCGAGTTGCGTGCACTCACCTCGGATGTCGGCGTCGACGTCCTGTCGTTCGGCGGGACCAAGAACGGCCTGATGCTCGGCGAGGCAGTCGTCGTGTTGAACCCCGAGGCCGCACCCGGCGTAGATTTCCTTCGCAAGACCTCGATGCAGTTGGCGAGCAAGATGCGGTTCATCAGTGCGCAGCTGCTCGCACTGTTCAACGACGAGCTATGGCGACGCAACGCCATGCACGCCAACACGATGGCCGCATTGCTCGAGCAGCGCGCCCGGGCCATCAATGGCGTCACGATCCCCCGTCGCGCTCAGGCCAATGCCGTGTTCGCGATCCTGCCCAAGGAGGTCATCCCGATACTGCAGGAGGAGTTCCACTTCTACGTCTGGGATGAGTTCACCGGTGAGGTGCGGTGGATGTGCGCCTGGGACACCACAGCCGAAGACGTCGTCGAGTTCACCACTGCGATTGCGCGGGTGCTCGGGCAGTAGCATCATCAGAAGACCTCGGGGAGCTCGTGAGTTCGACGGGCTGAGAGGGCGGACGCTTCCGCCGACCCGCAACCTGAACTGGGTAATGCCAGCGGAGGGAAGTTTCGATGAAGCGCTTACTCATGCTCGCCCCTGTGGCTGCTGTCGTCCTGGTGACGGCGTGTGGCGGATCCACCTCAAACGGAGCCCTCGCGCCTGTGCCAGCAGGGACAGTGCCGGCCGGGACAGCGCAGGCCGGTGCTGCTCAGCCGGGCGTCGTGCGCCTACTGACCCACGATTCCTTCGCGGTGAGCGACAGCCTCAAGGCCGCGTTCGAGAAGTCGACCGGGCTGAAGCTCGAGATCGTCACCTCAGGCGATGCGGGGACCATGGTCGCCGGTGCCGTGCTGGCTGCCGGGTCACCGACCGCAGACGTCATGTTCGGCACGGACAACACCCTGGTCTCGCGAGCGACGAAGGCCGGAGTGTTCTGGCCCTACAACTCACCGGACGTTGCCGCACTCATCCCTTCATTGAAGGCCAATACGGACGGCGGACTCGTGACACCCATCGACTACGGCGATGTCTGCGTCAATATCGACAGTTCCTGGTTCACCAAACACGGCGTGACACCGCCGACGACGTTGGCTGACCTCACCAAACCGCAGTACAAGGACCTGCTCGTGGTCGAGGATCCGGCAGCGTCCTCCACGGGCTTGGCGTTCCTGCTTGCCAGCATCTCCCGCTACGGCGACGGATGGAAGGACTACTGGTCTTCGCTGCAGGCAAACGGCGTCAAGGTTGCCGCCACATGGACCGATGCCTATGAAGGATCTTTCACCGCCGGGGGTGGCAACGGTGATCGTCCGCTCGTGGTGTCCTACGCCACCAGCCCACCGGCCGAGATCGTGTACGCGGCCGACCCTAAGCCGACCAAGCCATCGACATCGGTCATGACTGACGGGTGCTACCGACAGGTGGAATACGCGGGTGTCCTTGCCGGCGCCGCGAACCCCTCCGGCGCGCAGAAGGTCATTGACTGGCTCATCTCGGCACCGGTGCAGGCGGATGTTCCGCTGTCGATGTTTGTGTTCCCGGCTCGCGCGGGAGTTGCTCTGCCTGATGTCTTCACAAAGTTCGCAGCCAAAGTGGACACACCGCTGATGCTTGATCCTGCGACGGTGGCCGCTGGGCTTGATGGCTGGCTCTCCGAGTGGGATGCGGTGATGGGGCGCTGATCACTCCAGCGTGGATGCGATGGACGTGGGTGGTGCCCACGGCCTTCTTGGTCGCGTTCCTCGTTTTTCCGATCGGGACACTCATGGTCCGCGTCGGCCTAGGCCTGCATGTCGCACCCGCCACCGCAACGCTATTCGCGTTGTCACTCGCGCAGGCCACAGCGTCAACACTGCTGGCCCTCGCCATCGGTGTGCCTCTGGCGGCAGTGGTGTCGCGGTATTCGTTCCGGGGTCGCGCACTGGCACAGGCGCTACTCACGGTGCCATTCGTGATGCCGACCGTCGTGGTTGCCCTCGCCTTTCGCGCCATGCTGGGTTCATCGCTGCCGCAAGGCATGGTGCTGGTCGTGCTCGCACATGCCTACGTGAATCTCGCGGTGGTGGTGCGCGTGGTCGGCGCCACGTGGGCACAGCTGCCCGACTCCTATGAAATGGTCGCTCGGTCGCTGGGTGCCAGCACCTGGCGTGCGTTCATCACCGTCACATTACCCAGTCTTCGCGGGGCACTGATCGCCAGCGCAGCGATCGTCTTCACCTTCTCTTTCACCTCACTGGGTATCGCTCTCTTGCTTGGCGACTCGTCGACGCGGACATTGGAATCCCAGGTCTTCAGACAGGCCGGCACTCTGCTCGACTTTCCCGGGGCCGCAACAACGGCATTGCTGCAGCTCCTTGTCGTCGTTGCCGTGCTCGGTGCTGGAGGACTGCTCAGTGCTCGGGCTCCGCGCCGGCCGTTGCGACCGCCGGCATTGCGCGCGCTACTGCCACGCGAGTGGTGGATTCCTGCACTTGCGGCGTTGGGTGGGGCACTGGTCCTTGCCCCTGTCGTCGGTCTCATATATGCGTCCCTGCATACGTCACACGGGTGGACTGCGCAGTGGTGGCTGTCCCTGGGCTTGATTGACGCCGGCACAGATCGGATTGGATCACCCGTATCAGCGTTGGTTACGTCACTCGGGTACGCAGGGCTCACGGCCGTCGTTGCCGGACTTGTCGGAGGGTGCGCCGCAGTAGCCGCTCTGACGCAGGCACGCACGCGAGTGGTCGCCCTCATCGCGCTGGCTCCCCTTGGTGTGTCTGCCGCAACTCTTGGCCTCGGCGTTCTGCTCGCGTTCGGTCGCCCACCATTCGACCTTCGCAGCACCGGACTCCTCGTTCCCATGACACATGCACTTGTGGCCGTGCCTCTTGTTGTCGCGGTCGCCGCTCCAGCGCTCCGAGCCGCGGATCCACGACGCGCCCTTGTCGCCGCAAGCCTGGGTGCCGCGCCTACCCGCGCGTTCCTCGCGGCATATGGCCCGGTACTTCGCGTCGTCTCACTGAGCGCAGCGGGTCTGGCAGCCGCGGTGTCCTTAGGTGAGTTCGGTGCAGCGTCTTTCCTCGCGCGAGCGGGTTCGCCCACGGTGCCATTGCAGATCGCACGTCTACTCAGCCGCCCGGGTGAGCAGGCCTATGGGGTCGCGGCTGCACTTGCAGTGGTGCTGGTGGCATTCACGCTGAGCTTGACGCTCATCGTCGATCGAGCAGGGAGGACCACGTGACCGCACGCCTCGAGGTCCGAGACCTTGTCATTGGTCACCATGGCGAGCGATACGCCGGACCGCTGTCCTTCGCACTTGAGCCCGGCGAGATCCTCGCCGTCGTAGGTCCGAGCGGCGTCGGTAAGACCACTCTGCTGTCGACAATTCTCGGGTCCGTTGCGCCTCTGTCCGGGCACGTCTTCATTGATGGCACCGATGTCACCAGCGAGCCGATTCATCATCGAGGCATCGGGATTGTCTTTCAGGAACCGCTGCTGTTCCCACACCTCGACGTCGGACGCAACATCGCGTACGGGCTTCGCCTGCGGGGCGACCGCGACCCCGTTCGCGTCAGCGAACTGCTGGACTGGCTCGAACTCCAGGGGCTCGAGAGCCGCAAGGTCGACAGTCTCAGCGGGGGGCAGGCGCAGCGGGTGGCGCTGGCACGTGCTCTTGCCCCGAGGCCAGGAGCTCTCCTGCTCGACGAACCGTTTAGCGCTCTCGATACCGACCTGCGGCATCGCCTCGCAGTTGACATCGCGACCATGCTGCGTCGCGAACACGTGGCTGCCATCCACGTGACCCATGATCGGGACGAGGCTGCCGTCATGGCAGACCGCGTTCTTTCCCTCACCCCTGACTCGTGATTGCTACGGTTCGCCGGTGACCGCGCAGCTACATGAACCTGAGGCCTATGCCCGCGGCATTCTGACCGGGCGCTGGCGACTCATGGCAGCGAGTTCGCTCATGCTTTTCGTCCAGTTGGCCCTCATTCGCTGGTCCGGTGCCAACCTGGTCCACCTGTCCTACTTCTCCAACCTGATCCTGCTGGCGTCTTTTCTGGGGATCGGCTTGGGCTTCCTTCGATCTCGCCGGCCGCACGACTTTGGGCGTTACGCGCCTGTCGCGCTGATCGTCCTTATCGCATTCATCACCATCTTTCCCGCGCAGATCATGGGCTCGTCCGCCGACCTGATCTTCTTCACCGAGGTCGCACCTACCGGCCTGCCGACGTGGGTGTCTTTGCCTCTGGTCTTCGTCGTCGTCGCCATCACGATGACGGGGTTTGGCGAGATCACCGGACGTGCGTTTCGCGAGTTCAAGGCTTTGGATGCCTACCGCTGGGACATCATCGGATCGATCCTGGGAACGCTGGCCTTCACCCTTGTGTCATTCATGCGAGCGCCATCGTGGGTCTGGCCCATAGTGACCTTGGTGATCCTCGTCTTGATCTACGGCGTCAAACTGCCGGCGATCTCATGGGTGGCGATGGTCGTCATCATTGCCGCACTGGTGATGGAGTCGCTGGGTGCAGGCATCTCATGGTCGCCGTATTACAAGGTTCACACCGAGTCGTTCAAACTCGGTGACGGAAGCACCTACACGGCTCTGCAGGTCAACGGCATCCCCCACCAGGCGGTGATGGACGTACAGCAGCGCCTGGCTAACGAACCCATGTATGGCCGCCCGTATGAGCGCGCGGTAGACAACCCCCTCAACAACGTGTTGATCGTGGGCGCAGGAACCGGCACAGACGTGGCACTTGCACTCGCGCGGGGCGCCAAGCACGTCGAGGCGGTCGAGATCGACCCGCGCATTGCCCAAATTGGTGAGCAGGTCAATCCCAACAAGCCCTACGACGATCCACGGGTCAACCTTCATATCAACGACGGGCGTGCATTCCTGTCCAGCACCGATCAAAAATTCGACCTCATTTTGTTTGCGCTACCGGATTCGCTCACGCTGGTGTCTGGTGCCAGCCAGTTGCGTCTTGAATCGTACCTCTTCACCAAGCAGTCATTTGAAGCCGCGCGTGATCACCTGACGTCTGCTGGCGTCTTCGCCATGTACAACTTCTACCGTGAGCCGTGGCTGGTCAACCGTCTTGCCGGCACGCTTGACGAAGTGTTTGGCCATGCCCCCTGCGTTGACAGCATCACCGTGGTGCAGTCCATCGCAGTACTCACCGTAGGCAAGCAACCCGAAAACGCCACCTGCGCGGCTGGCACAATCTTTGATCGCACCGCGATTGTGCAGTCAGGTGACATGGTGCCCTCGCCATCCACGGACGACCATCCGTTCCTTTACCTGCGGGATCGCAGTATTCCCCCGCTCTACCTGATCGTGATTGCCCTGATCCTGCTGGCGTCGGCCATCGGCATTCGAGTGTTCGGCGGGCCCTACCGGTCGATGTCTGGCTACGTCGACCTGTTCTTCATGGGCTCAGCCTTTTTGCTGCTCGAAACCAGATCCATTACGACGTTCGCGCTGCTCTTCGGAACCACCTGGTTGGTCAACGCCATGGTGTTCACCGGTGTTCTCGTTGCGGTACTGCTGGCGATCGAGGTGACATCACGTCGCAAGCGACCGGTGCCTCGACGATTCATCATTTCCGCTTTGTTCGTGTCCTTGGGTGTTGCCTTCCTCATTCCCAACGGCTCACTTCTCGGACTGCCCGTTCCCCTTCGCCTATTCGCAGCGGTAGTCCTTGCGTTCGCGCCGGTGTTCTTCGCCAACCTGCTGTTTACATCGCGCTTCAAGGACTCCGCCAATCCCACGGCGGCCTTCGCAGCGAACCTGTTCGGTGCCATGGTCGGTGGGTGTCTGGAGTACCTGTCGTTGCTCATCGGCTACCAGTTCCTGCTGCTCGTTGCCGTGGCGCTCTACGTCATTGCGGTCCTCGCCGAGCGAGGTCGAGCCAGTCGCGGCACGGTGCCAACGATTACTGCGTGATGACGATCGAGTCGGCGGCTCGACAGGTTTCACCAGCACACGTTTTGAGTGCCGTGAGCTGCGCCTTGAGTTGCTGAAGAAGTGCGGGTGCGGCCGAGCCGGCAATGTTGATCAGTTGATAGGGATCACGCAGACGGTTGTAGAGCTCCACATCGTTCGTCCCACTTTCGATATATGACCACTCACGGGTGATGAGCGCTTCGAAACCATGTGGTGCGAGGAGTTGGTAGTCGGGATCACCCGGCTGGGAGATTCCGATGTTTTCTGTGAGCACTCCGGTACGCCACGGGGTCGTGTCATCGAACAGAAGTGGCACGAGACTTCGACCGTCCACCCATTGCGGAGCGGACACGCGTAGGAGTGATGCGATCGTGGGACCGAGATCGGTCTCGGACACCATTTGGTCAACGGACTTGCCCGCGCTGGTACCGGGCCCGATCATGACCATGGGCACGACGGTGTCGGTGTCGAAGGCGGTCCGTTTGCCACGCGAGAGGCCGTAGCTGCCGACATGGAAACCGTTGTCCGACGTCACGATGATTAGCGTGTCGGCAAGGTGCCCGTTGGCCTTCAGGGATTGCTTGACCTGATCGACCGCATCGGCAACAGACTCCGCTGACTCAAGTCGCTGCCGCCACAACTCATCGACGGCGGTCACCTGCTCTTCCGTGAGCTTGGCGACCGGCGCTAGCCAGCTAGGCGGGTTGGTCACCAAGGCATTGAACGAATCGTCGCGCGGGGCCTGGTCGGTCGCGTGCGAGCCGACGTGTCGCGGCGCGACAGGCGCAGGAAGGTGAGGCGCAAACGTTGCAAGTTCCAAGAAGAAAGGCGATGTGGGTGCCTCGAGAAACTGTGCGGCATAACCATTGAGGACGTCGCCGATGTAGTCGGACGCCGTCGTACCGTGCGATTTCAACGTGCCATTGACATCGAGCGTGTAGTCATAGCCGGAGTACGGCGTTGCTCGCGAAGATGGGACAACGAAGGTGTTCCATCCTGGTGCGACATACGTTTCCTCTGCCGGAGTGTCAGGGAATTGGTTGAGATACTTGCCGATCAGTCCGGTCTGAACACCCGCCTTTTGAAGCCACACGGGTAGGCAGTCCGCGGGATATCCCAGATTACGAAAGGTGGGCCAGCCTCCGCCTGTCTCGATCGCGTTGGACACCACATGGTGGTTGTGCACGTACTGTCCTCGAAAGATCGTGGTTCGCGATGGACAGCACAGCGACTCTGAGACCACGTAGTTGGTAAACGTCGTGCCCTCTGACTGCAATGCGGCTAGGCGTGGGACCGCGCGCCACGCCTTCCAGTCCAGATCGTCTGCGAGCACCAGGACGACGTTTGTGATGTCGGGCGACAGGTGCGACGAATCACTGGGCACCGTGAGGGCACTGGGGGATACCAGGGGAAGAACGTCGATGAATGGACGTTTCCCCGTCTCAACCCACGACGAAGCCCCCACGACGAAGGCGACCGTCACCACGACCGTCACCACGGTCACGACAACCGTGACCACGGTTCGGCGGCGTACGGGCATCCGTCAAGGGTACGTGGCGGCCGCTGTGTGTCGCCAAGTGCCACAATTCGGTGTGACCCTGGTGCCAGCCGATCCACAAAGCTCGTGGACCCGACTCAATCGCGGTCTTTACGCAGCGCTCGGTGGTGGCATCACTCTTCTCGTTGTGGGCCTTGTTGCCCATGTTGCACATCAACCTTTCCTGTTCCCGTCTCTTGGGCCTACGGCCTTCGTCATCTACTTCGCATCAACCAGCAGGCAAGCCGCGCCACGCAATGTCGTGTGCGGGCAGATGATCGGGTTGGGATCGGGTGTCGTGAGTGTGGTGCTCCTGGGTTTGTGGGGTGTCCCCGTCGACCTCACTAGCATCGGCTTTCATCGCCTTGCTGCCGCACTGCTCGCACTGTCACTGACATTCATTCTCATGTCGTGGCTCGGGGTCGAACATGCGCCAGCCGGCGCGACAACACTGATCGTCGCTTTGGGAGTCGTCAACACGCCCTGGGGAATTCTCGCGATGGCGGTGGCCGTCCTCTGCACCGTGGGGATCGCGATCGTGCTCAACCGAATGTTCCGAATGCCGTACCCAAGGTGGGCTCCGCGCGAGACGACGGTTTCATCGCTGTGACCGTCACGAGAGTGCATCCACCCGTACTCATATATGACGGTGACTGTGGATTTTGCACCAAGGCCGCTGGCAGAGCTCGGCGCATTGCACAGCCAAACGTCACCGTTGCCGCGAGTAGCGACATCAATCTGTCTGACCTAGGGCTTACGGCTGAAGAGTGCAATGAAGCTCTGAAGTTTGTCGATGCACGCAACACCATCTACTCAGGCGCTGCGGCTGTTTCTTCGCTGCTGACATCAAGTGTTGGCGCATGGCCGTTAGCCGGGCGCACGATGGGGCTTCCGGGTATGCGTCAACTGGCCGACGTCTGCTACCGATTGGTGGCGCGCAACCGTCATCGACTCCCGGGCGCTACCTCGTCCTGCGCCGCCTGACGCGCGGCCTGCTTGCGTCGTCGTCGTTCGCGAACGTCGCCTGACAGTGAATAGCCATGCCGAACCAGAAGCAGCATGGACCCCAGGGCAACGACGATCATTACGAGGAAGCCGAGGATGAACCATGACGCCCACGAGTTCAGCTGGTTGTCGAGCCACGTGAAGTTCATGCCGAAGTAGCCGGTGAGGAACGAAATCGGCAGAAAGATCATCGTGACCATGGTGAGGGCGTTGATGCGGTTGCCCTGCCACGTGCTGACCTGACCCTGAATATCCTGCGCCGCATTGCGGATGCCGTCGGCTACATTGCCGATGATGGATGCGGTGTTCTGCGCATCAGTGGCGAACTGTTGAATCTCGGCGATACCTGCGGCATCCAGGCCCGGCACGCTCCCCGGATCGATGAGAGCCGTGTTGACATTGACGAGATATAGCGGAAATCGAAGTGCGAGCGGTCCAAAGGTCTTTCGATATTGCGTGAGCTGAGCGGACTGTGCCGCCTGCGGAGTGCTGGTGTCGATGATCTCCATGTCAAGCGTGCCTACCTTGACGGAGAGTTCGGTGAGACCGCGCTGGACGGTGGCCATCATGAGCTGAAGCACCGAACCCACGATCTTTGACGGGGTGGCCACGAGTGCATCGGCGCGTTCCTGAATGCGCGCCTGCACTTGTGTCATGGCCTTATCGCCAGCGAGTCGGATGGTCACGAGTCGATGCTGGTTCCAAGCGAAGGCACACTGCACAGCGGGCGTGCCGTCATTGTCATCTAGCCAGCCAATGCCATGGACGCCCGAAGGTGTGATGCGAAAGCCAAGATCGAGATCTACGGTGAGTGCCTGCATGAGCGCCGGCATCGGCACACCCGCCGCGCTCGCCATGGCCATAGCGTCCGGGTCCTGCAAGGAATCCAGCCGAATATCGATCCAGGTCAGGCCCGCATTGCTACTGGCTTGGCGCGCCTCATCGGCTGAGCATTGACGGAACCCGTGGCCGTCAAAAATCGTCGCAAGCATAGGAACAAAGTTTAGGGAGAAGTTGTGCGAACACCTGTGGTTCTGGGAGTTGGGGCGCTCGTGCTCACCGCGTGCGCTGGATCGGGATCATCAGCCGCGCCCTATACCGCGGCCCAGACTGCGGTCTTTCACGAGTTTCTCCCGTATGCCGTCGCCGCCATGGTCAACACCAAGGTTCCCTACGGCGCCATGATCGAACCCGATCAGCTCGCCGGTGCCACCCAATGGGGCCAACTCGAGAGTCAGGGCCAGCAGCTGTGCGATGACGCTCGCGCTCACGGGTGGCCCCAAGCCAAGGCAACGATGACCGCCTCGCTCGCCGATGCCACGCGTGCGGGCATCGACCCGAGTATTTACGTCACAGCAATGGTTGCGTCGGTTGTGACGCAGGCGTCCTACTGCCCCGATCTCGCGGCGGGCGCTCTGCCGCCCATCTCAGCACCGGTGACACTTTCGTAGGCAGAACTACCTTTGTGCTGCTTGCGCCAGCGGTCGTACCAGCGAAGACCGAACCACGCACCTGCCGCGAACGCTGCACCGATCACGCCATCGATCACGTAGTGCTCTCCGCCGTACACCAGCATGGCGAGCATCGCCACGGGGTAGGCGACAAGAACGGGGACTGTCCACCATCGCCACCGCCGCGGCAATATCGAGAAGATGAAGAGGGCGACGAGCACCGCGAATCCGGTATGCAGACTGGGAATGGCGGCTACCGGGTTGGCAAACGCGCGGCCGCTGCTCACGAGTTCGCCGGCCGGATGCAAACCAACCGAATCCAGCCCTCGCACCGCGATGCGGTGGACCGTGGGTAAGACGTGCGATACCGAGTCGGCATACCACGGTGGCGCGGTGGGAATGAGAACAAAGATCACGAGCGCACCCACCGAGGTGACGGTGATGACGCGCACCCAGTCGAACCACGCGTCTCGACTGCGCAGGTAAAGGATGGCGGCAATCACATACGCGGCCAGGAAGTGGCTGATGTAGATCAGTGACCCGACGGAGTCCCACCAGTGAATCGCCAGCGGGTCATAGAAGTGCTGCTGCAGCCAGACGGTGGGGACCACGCCGCCGAACATGATCTGATCCGCAGAGATGCCGAACTGCACCTGCACCGGAAAGTTGAATGCCCGAGCACCCGCTCGGGAGAAGTCGTACAGGTAGAAGATGCCGACAAAGACGCCCCAGTCCAGCAGGACGCGGCGCATGCGACTCCACGGTCGACCGATGGCGATCACGGCGAATCCGGTCAGAATCCACAGGGTCTGCGCAAGGCGGTCAAAGGGAATGCCGTGGGTGAGGAATGAGTAGAGCATCACGACGAGCCAGATACCGACGGCGATCCGGCCGATGAGGCGGCGGCGTGGGCTGATAGCCGGCACTGCCGAGCCCTTTACCTCGGGGGCTGCCGGGACGGGAGTGACCTCAGGGGCAAGGGTCATCGCGGGCAACCTGAACGGCACATGAACAGGAATAGTACGCGAAGAGAACGGGCCTCCCTTACGTGCCGGGTTAGACGCCTTCCTCGGCCACGATCTTTCCCGACGAGACTGCCGCCCGGAGCACGGAGTAGTCGCGTTCGTTCTGATCTGCGTAGGCGCTCGCGAAGGCCGCGATGGCCTGGTCGAACGTGTCCTTCTTGCCCAGATACGCGGCCAGGGCGATGCGATCGCCTGAGCGGGCGTGGGCACGCGCAAGAGTCCATGCGCACACACGTGCATAGAGGCTCATGCCGTTGGGGTTGAAGGCTTCGACGTCGGCTGACGCTTTCCAGTCCCTGAGCTGGCGCACGTAGTAGTCGCGATCAATGCCATCGATGCCGTTGGTCTTCTGCCAGCCCAAGAAGATGTCGCTTGACGCCTGCATGAGGCGCTGCCCTGCGACGACGCGTTCGCCGTGATTGCTGAACTCGCTGACACCGAGGAACTGCTCGAGTACTGAACTCTGAGCCTCCTTGGCCTGGAGGAACAGCGGATCGTTGCCGTCCACACCCTCGAAGAGCAAGATCCACGCACGCGTGCCGACGCTGCCCACCCCGACCACCTTGCGGGCCATCTCCAGGAAGCGGAATTGATCAAGGAGATGCTGTCGGTCGGAGACCAGACTGTCGCGATAGGAGGACATGAGTTCGCCCATGCGCGACATGAGTTCGGCATTGACGTCGGGGGTGAAGAGTTCGCTCGTGGGGACGATGAGTGGCGGGTTGGACACGATGTGCGGGACACCGTCGATCAGCTGCGTCATTTTGCGAAACGCCTGCATGCTGTCCTTGGTCCTGGCCTCGGCAAGCGTCGCTTCAACCTTGCGTAGCCGACTCGCTGGCACCGTGGCGCGCAGCTGTTCCAGCAAATTCTCCGCATCCAACGTCGCGTACCAGACAGCCTGATTGGTCATCGTCGCGAAGTCGCGCATGCTTTCGCGGTAGGTGCGCACCGCGGACAAAACGATGCCTTGAACGTCTTTGGGACTGAAAGACTGGCATCGTCCGGCGATCTCAAAGCTGGTCACCATGCGCTTGAGATCCCACTCGAACGGGCCCGGCAGGGTCTCATCGAAGTCATTGAGGTCGAACACGAGGCGGCGTTCGGCCGAGGCGAAGAAACCGAAGTTGCTGAGGTGAGCGTCACCACATAGTTGGGCGCGCAGTGTGGTGGTCGGTGTCGTCGCGAGATCCGACGCCATGATTAATGCCGCCCCGCGATAGAACGCGAACGCGGACGACACCATGCGTCCGTAGCGAATGGGGATGAGCTCCGGTACTCGACTTGCTGCCTGGCGTGCCAAAAGCTCGAGCGGATCCGGACGGAACTCTGTTGGGGCGAAAAGTGCATGGTCCTCTAGTGGAATGCGTCGGCGCTCTGCCTTGCCACGCGCAACCCGTGCGGTCAACTCCTCACTGGGAGCGATGTCTTCCTTGCGGCGACGCGAAGGTTGCACAGGCCTGACGCTGCTGAATGTTCCCCGTGGCATGTCGCGAGTGTATTGAAGGACCTGCGCACATCCATGCGCTAGCGTCCCAGCATGGCCCTATACACATGCCCCACGTGCAATATGTCCGTCAACATGACCTGCGGTTCCTGCGACGCAGCGCTCGTGAACGCAAGCGTGACGAAGGACGACGGCTCGAGCGTTGGCGTCTCGCAGTGCCCCAACGGCCACGGCAAGATCAAGTCACCGATGTGCTGCGGCTCGGACATGTCCTGCACCGTCTGATCCACCCGCTCACCTCCGGGGGAGGAACAGTCATGCGACTGTCATCAATCATCAGCGTGACTAGCGCGACGCTCGCCCTCGTGGCCGTCACAGCACCACTGGCACACGCCGCGGACGTCTATGTCCCGAGTCAGCGCGTGTGCTCAGCCGGCAGCAAGCCGTCCTATGCGTGCTTGAAGGTGTCCGACGTCAAGGTGTCGGCGGGTGAGAACGTGACGTTCTCCGGCCACCTGTTTCCCAAGGCGCGTAAGAACCTCGCCCAATGGACCAAGGGCGATAACACCGTGTGCCTCACCCGCTATGAGGCAAAGCCACGTCCTGACGGCGGCTGGCCTTCCACCACCTTGGACGGTGCATGCTCCGTGGTGCGCAAAGACGGCGGCTTCTCGATCACTGTCGGACTGAACCGCAAGGGGACCTTTTACTACGGGGTCGAGATGGGCCCGTGTCAGGGTTCTGCGGGTTTGTGCGGAAACGGAGATCCGGGGCTGGTCGGAGTTGGCTCAAACAAAGGCAACAAGGTTCTGGCTGTCACCACGAGCTGAATCCGTTCGCCACCGTGGCGAATCTGCGACTGCTGTAGCGTCCGAGCAGTGAGCGCACCTGAGTCCGAGACGTCGCAGACCTTCGAGACTCTTGGTCTGCGCCCGGAGCTCGTCAATGCTCTCGCCGGACTCGGATACGAGGAACCCACCCCGATCCAGGCTGCCAGCATCCCCACGCTTCTCGGTGGCACCGACGTGCTCGGCCAGGCTGCGACCGGCACCGGCAAGACCGCCGCGTTTGCCCTCCCCATCCTTGATGCGCTCGAAGGCGGGGATCGCGGGAAGAACCCCGTTGCCCTCGTTCTGGTGCCCACACGCGAACTCGCTCTTCAGGTGTCGCAGGCGTTCCACAGCTATGGGCGCGCGATGGGTGCGCGATTAGTTGCCGTCTACGGCGGAGCGCCTGCCCGGCATCAGATCGATGCGTTGCGCCGCGGCACCGACGTTGTCGTGGCCACACCCGGCCGCGCCATCGACCTCAACAGCCGCGGAGCGCTGCGCCTCGACGCGATCCGCACGGTGGTTCTCGACGAAGCCGACGAGATGCTCGAGATGGGCTTCATCGAAGACATCGAGGCGATTCTGGCGATGACGCCTAACGATCGCCAGACCGTGCTGTTCTCAGCAACCATGCCCAAACGCATCGATGCACTCGCGAACCGTCACCTTCGCTCGCCCGCGCGCATCTCGGTTAAGACCAGAGAGACGACCGATGACGAGCTGCCGCGCGTGCGGCAGGCGGTGTACGGCGTCAGTCGTGCTCACAAGGCTGCGGCGCTCGGTCGCATTCTTGATGCGGAAGATCCTGCGGCGACCATCGTGTTCTGTCGTACGCGAGGAGGCGTCGACGAACTCACCAATCAACTCACCGGTCGTGGCTATCAGGCCGAGGCACTGCACGGCGGACTTTCGCAGGAGCAGCGCGACCGCGTGATGGGTCGGCTGCGTTCGGGTGCCACCGAACTTCTTGTCGCGACCGATGTCGCCGCGCGCGGACTCGACGTCGACCTCCTCACACACGTGGTCAACTACGACCTGCCAGTAAGCCCAGAGGCTTACATCCACCGCATCGGTCGTGTTGGTCGCGCCGGCCGCGAGGGTGTGGCCCTCAGTCTTGTCGAGCCGCGAGAAAAGCGGCTGCTGACCTCGATCGAGAAGCTGCTGCGCAAGCCAATCCCCGTCGAGCGCCTTCCTACGACCACGGACGTGCGCCAACTTCGCATGCAACGCACGCGCGGTGCAGTTGAGGCTCTTCTCAACGATGCGGATGCGCAATCTCGTTTGGAGCCTTATCGCTCCATCGTGAGCGAACTCGAGATGGACCGCGACCCGCGCGATGTCGCGGCGGCCCTCTTTGCCATCGCGCACGAGAGCACACAGGGCACCGACCTCGCAGACGATGATCGCGACCTCGAGGCACGGCTGGACGAGCCAAGCGGAAAGCGTGAGTCAGGTAGCCGCGGCGGCGACTCTGGCGAGCGCGGCGGCGGTTCACAACGCAAGCAATCACGTCGCGAGAAGCCGAGCGGGCCCGTCACTCGAATCTTCATCTCTATCGGCCGCAAAGCCGGTGTAACGCCAGGCGACCTTGTCGGAGCCATCACGGCCGAAGCCGGCGTGAAGGGCGGCGACATCGGCTCTATCGCGGTCCACGAGGTTTTTTCTGTTGTTGATGTATCCGCACCGAAGGCGCGACAGGTGGTCCGTGCGCTGCAGCGCACGAAGATTCGGGGGCGCAAGGCGACCGTCCGCCTGGACGACCAGAAGAATCCTCGTTGACCGGGTTGGCGTCGTCGAGCTGACGTCATCAAGCCGAGCGTCGTGCACCCATGGCCATGGCTTGTGCGGCCGCACGGTGGGGCCGCCGGGTCGTTCTCTGCTTGGCGCAAGGGCGCCAAGGTTTAACACCGAATACGAATGCGGATGCGTCGCATATTCTGAACCAATGAGCGACTTAAATGACATCGGTCAACGCGACGGCTGGCGCTGCTGGCTATGCGATGCACCCGTTGACCCTGAAGCGTCGGTGAACTCCGATCGCGGCCCAAGCGTCGATGGTTTTGCTGCCGCAAAGGGGAAGAAGGGTGCAGTCGCAGTAGAACGACTTGCTCACCGATCGTGCAACACCAAGAAGGGCAAGACAGCTCCAGTGGTTCCTTGGGGCGCTGACCTGCTCGTGGTTGACCCATCACCAATCGTTGCCACCGTCGATCGACTCTCGCGCAAGGGTGGTCGAGAAGTTATTGCGCGCTGCCCAAGCCAATCTGATGCAGAGGACGCCTCTGCCTGGTTACTCGATCGCCTATCGCGCTTTGCTCCCGGGATGGCGCTGTCCACGTCGATTGAGCCTGGCGGCGGGCAATTCATGCTGGTACTGCGTGCTAAGTGAGGGAGCCTGCACCCTGTGTGCTCCATCTAGGATCCCGGCATGACTGACGCACGAAGCGACGACCTAGCTTCCACCGAGGCCGACACCGTCACCATCGAGTTTCTTTCGGCCGATGACGCGGGGATCCTCGTCGGCCTGGTCGCCGAGGTCTACGGGGACTCTTACGACGCGGAGTGGGTATACGACCGAGACGAGATCGCCCGAAGAATTGCTGAGGGCACCCTGGTGAGCACGGTCGGTCGCGATGAAGACGGCACTGTGATCGGACACTTGGCGCTGATGGTCGAGAGCGGAATCACCTCGGTCGTCCACGCTGGGGTCGCAGTCGTCACGAAGGCGGCACGCGGGCACCACCTGTTCACCCGAATGAAGCAGTTCGGGGCGCAATGGGCCACGTCGGCTGGCTACTTCGGCGTCTTCAGCGAGGCCACGGCCGCCCACCCCTACAGCCAGAAGGCGAACGTGGATCTTGGGGCCGCCGAGACAGGGTTCCTCTTGGGCTGGATTCCGAACAGCGTGGCCAACAGTGTCGTGGAGGGTCGCGAGGCGCACCGGGAGTCGGTCGCGCTCTTCTACCTGCGGACCAACAACGGACCTGATCGTCCGATCTACGCCCCCGCTCGTCATCGCGACGTCATCAACGACATCGTCGCGGCCACGGGGATTCACGGGCACATCGCCATCGCGTCACCGAGCACGGTCATTCCCGAGCATTCGGTGGTGACCGTGCAGACCAAAGAGGATCACAACCTGGCGATCATCAACGTCGTCACCCCCGGCGCCGACATCCTCGACGTCCTCACCTCGACGCGCGACCGGCTGGTGAATGACGATGGTCGTGATGCCGTGTACGTCGACTTCCCGCTGGAGCTTCCCGCCACAGAACTCGTCCTCGACGCCTGTGACGAAACGCTGAAGATGGGCTTTGCCGGCGTCTTCCCCAACCACCACGTCGGGGGTGACGCGTTGCGACTGCAGTCGCTGCACACCGTGTCAATCCATGGAAGCGACATCGCCACGGCATCCGCGCACGGGGAGCAGCTCCTCGCCTACGTCCTAGCCGACCTTGAGCGCACCCACGCCAACTACTGACTGCATTCGTGAGGGCTAAGCCTGCAGCTGGCTTGCGATAGCGCGGACCTTCTCAACGAAGCCGGGAAGGTCCGAGAGCGCAACCGAGTAGATGACGTCGAGGTCCACCGACGGCTCAGCACATGGACTTGCCACTAGACCTCGTTGCCTTTCACTGACTTTCACGACACCGTGCGACACCCAGGCACACGGAGCGACAGGGAGAAATGTGGACCTCAGCACTATCCATGCTGACGAGGTCTAAGAGAGAGGACGGTAGGCGTCGCGCCGGTGGTCGATCCGCAGCACCACAACCTCACGACGCTCCTCCTGGATCCGGTAGAGCACCCGATAGGTCCCGCGGCGAGCGGACCAGATTCCATCGAGGTCATCGCGCAGGGGTTTGCCGACTCGACGCGGGTTGTCTAGGAGTGCGGTGGTCAGGAAGTCGATGACCGCTGTCGCGACCGCCTCCGGCAGTTCGTCGGCAATGGCACGTCGGGCCGGAGGCGTCAGGACGATCTCGTATGCAGGCTCGGTCACGGACGCAGTTGGCGAACCGCGTCGCTCCCCCGCACGACGTTCCCACGTGCGTACGCCGCGTCCGCCTCACGGATGTCTGCCAATGCCTGCGAATCGCTGAGCACGTCGATCGTCTCCTGCATCTGCGCGAGGTCCTCCGGGCTGACGATCACAGCGGCGGGCTTACCGTTGCGCGTCACCACGACACGCTCGTGATGGTGTTCCACCCGGTCGATGACCTCGGACAGGTGGTCGCGGACATCTCGAAGAGACTGGGTTGACATGTCCACAATTGTGGCGCTTATCGTTGGGCCTGTCTAGGGGCGGTTACTGGTGGTGATTGCCGGACATATCCCCCATATAGGACACCGTAAGTACCCTGTGAGAAAACGAAAACCCGTTGCGCTGCAACGGGTTTCGGGCAGAGCCGCCTCGGGGATTTGAACCCCGGACCTACGCATTACGAGTGCGTTGCTCTACCCCTGAGCTAAGGCGGCGAACTTCACAGGCTGGGCCTGTAGGAGCCCGTGAATGCTACCCCAGTCCGTCATTGGTCTTTCTAGCTCCCGCTTCCCCTCTCAATTAACGGGAAGCGTTGGCCACCATGACTTCCAATGCCTGCCTGGCAAGTTCTGAGACCGAGATTCCCCGCAGTCGCGCCAACTGCTCAGCCTTGGACTTCAGTTCGGGGCTGAGGCGAAAACCAACATGGGGGGATGCCGTCGCGCCGCCATTCAACGAGGGCCGCCCACGGCGGGGATATGAGATGAGTACGTCACCCGCGTCAATCGCGGTTTCAACTTCAGTAAGAATTCGACTTGTTTCGGCAGGTGTGAGCAGAGTGCCATCCGCGAGACGTTTGGTATTCCGCCGCTTCGTCATCTAAGCCCCTCCTCATAAAGTCCATAAAATTTCGTTCGAATGTCCATGGCATGGATCACGATCACCCGATCAGGTTCCATCACGACGACGACAGGTGCCGCGAGCACGTCACGAATGCGAGTGCGCCCCACGCGATGGCGTCGGGAGGACTGGGTGAAGACAATTTCCACACGCGAATAGTGTTACACAAAAGACTTCCGCGTGGGAGCGCCGATCGACCTGTGGAGCACCGCCAAAAATGGTGGCTCTGTGGACTACCCGACGTGAGCCATCGGGGCGTCGTTGGCGGCCATGTCCTTCTTGGTCATGGTTACCAGCACCACCCAAATGACGCCCGCGAACAGCAGGATGCCCGCAGCCCAGATGAATCCACGATGGAAGCCCGCCACCAGTGCATCCGGTGTCGGCGCCTGCAGTTGATTGGCGATGATGTACGCAGCCGTTGCCGATGCCGCGATTGTGTTGAGGAACGCAACACCAACGGAGCCACCGATCTGCTGGCTCGTGTTGAGCACCGCGGATGCCACACCTGCGTCGCGGTCGCCCACCGCGTAGAGGGACACCGCAGATAGCGGCACGAAGATGAGGCCCATGCCAAGGCTGATGAGAATGAGCGACGGCAGGATGTCGCCGACGTAAGCGCTCGACGGGGTCAGGCGAAGAAGCATCAGCATGCCGACCACAGCAAGTGCGAAACCTCCGGTCGTCACCCAACGCGGCCCGACGCGCGGCATCAGCTGGCTGGCGATGCCGGCACTGACGACCACGCCCGCGGAGAACGGCAGGAACAGCAGGCCAGACTTCAGCGGGCTGTAGCCGAGCACGCCCTGGAAGAAGAACGTGAGGAACAGGAACATCGCGAAGAGCCCCACGCCGATGAAGAACGACGCAAGGTAGGCGCCGCCTCGGTTGCGGTT
>Ga0304728_1000976_pt1 | contig 21951 bp, 24 predicted proteins | sample C_130625_MF_Meta_FD_190476 | JGI IMG/M metagenome (GOLD analysis project Ga0304728, IMG submission 190476) | Freshwater microbial communities from Lake Croche, Canada to study carbon cycling - C_130625_MF_MetaG (v2) (version 2) | ecosystem: Environmental > Aquatic > Freshwater > Lake | place... | reverse complement strand
TGCGCCATCTTCGCGTAAGACTGATCCCCGTAGTGCAATTGAATTGCTACGTGATTTAGTTGAAGGATCTAAAGATCCAGTAACGATTGTTCCCATGGCACCGCTCACAAACATTGCGCTCTTTCTACGGGCGTTTCCAGAAACTGCAAAGAAAGTTCACCGCATAGTAATGATGGGTGGTTCAGCATCGGCAGGTAATGCAACGGCAGCTGCCGAATTTAATGTATGGCATGACCCTGAAGCTGCCGCAATCGTTTTTCAGAGTGGTGTGCCAATAACGATGTACGGGTTAGATGTCTTCATGCGACCAGGCGCAACGAGCGAAGATGCCGCACAGTTGCTGCAATCAGAAGATCCGGCAGCACAGTTTGCTGGAACGTTGATTGCAGCTTTCATTGAACGCTTGCATGTTTCACCAATCACCCTTGGCGATTATGGCGCCGTAGCTACAGCTATCTGCCCAGAGTTATTTACAACAGAGATCTTTGACATTGTGGTTGATACTTCACAAGGCCCGGCCCGCGGTCAAACAATTTGTGATCGTAGAGCACCGTTTCTAAAAGCTCTTGAACCTAATGATTTGATCGACAGCGCTTCAGTTCGTGTAGTTCTTGATTTAGATGTGCCAGCGGTCCAAACGTTGTGGTTTAAAACCATTGATAATGGCTGGTCTTAAAGCCCGATTGGGTGCCAGACCGTTTTATTTTCTAGAAATGCAAGGATGCGCCCTGGATCAGCTGATTTAAAACTGTAAATTCGCTTTAAGTTTTCGGCGCCAGCAATTCGGATTTCTCCCGCTGATTTAGAGGATAAACCCGAGATATCTAAGCCATCAATATCCATATGCGATGCCATCCACGGCGCTAACTCTGCCTTTTTACCGGTCAAAATATTGATTACGCCGGCAGGAACATCACTTGTGGCAATTACTTCGGCAAAACTCATGGCAGATAACGGTGCCTTGGTGCTGGCTAAAACAACAACCGTATTACCGCCAACAATTATTGGTGCAATGACATCGATCAAACCAAGGAGTGAAGGTGATTCAGGTGCAATTGCGGCAATTACTCCCATGCTTTCAGGGATAGTGAAGTTGTAATAAGGCCCGGCTACAGGGTTGAGAGCTCCGGATAAAGTTGAAATTTTGTCAGTCCAACCGGCATACCAAACAAGTCGATCAACCGAATCAGTGACTTCCTTTTCAGCTTTAGCTTTTGTTGCTCCAGTGATTGTAATGATTTCATCAACAAACTGTGCGCGACGTCCTTCTAGCATTTCTGCGAGCCGATAAAGAATTTGACCTTTGTTGTACGCCGTTGATTTATTCCAACCGTGAGCAGCTGCACGTGCCGCAACTACCGCCTCTTTTAAATCTTTACGTGATGCTAAGCAAGGGTTAGCAATAAAGTTTCCCTTACCGTTTTTTACTTCGTAGGTGCGCCCTGATTCGGTACGCGGGAAAGCTCCATTAATAAAAAGTTTGTATGTCTTTTTGACATCGATGCGATTACTCATGTGAAACTCCCTTCAGATAAGCACTTAAACCATGACGCCCGCCTTCGCGACCCCAGCCAGATTCTTTGTAACCACCAAAAGGAGACGTTGGATCGAATTTATTAAAAGTGTTCGCCCAGATAACTCCGGCGCGAAGTTGCTGAGAGGCCCACAAAACCTTTGAGCCTTTCTCACTCCACACGCCCGCCGATAAGCCAAAAGGCGTGTTGTTTGCTTTATCAATTGCTTCTTGGGGAGTTCTAAAAGTTAAGACAGACAAAACTGGACCAAAAATTTCTTCGCGTGCAATTCGATGCGATTGAGTTACTCCAGTAAAGATTGTGGGCGCAAACCAGAAACCCTTTGACGGTATATCACAAGGCGCACTCCATCGTTCGGCGCCTTCGGAATCTCCAGTTGCTGAGAGTTCGCGAATTTTAAGGAGTTGTTCTTTAGAGTTAATTGCCCCGAGATCAGTGTTTTTATCTAAGGGATCTCCCACACGAATTTTCGCCATCCGGCTCTTGAGTTTCTCAAGGAGCTCTTGCGCAATACTTTCTTGCACAATTAACCGAGATCCCGCACAGCAGACGTGGCCTTGATTGAAGAAAATTCCATTAACAATTCCTTCAACAGCCTCATCGATTGCCGCATCTTCAAAAACTATATTGGCAGCTTTACCACCTAGCTCAAGCGTCACACTTTTATTTGTTGGCGCGACTGCGCGAGCAATAATCTTTCCAACCTCGGTTGAACCAGTGAAAGCAATTTTGTCGATTCCAGGGTGATTCACTATTAGCGCACCAGTTGAACCATCTCCAGTAACAATATTTACAACTCCCGCTGGAAGTTCGGCTTGTTGACATACTTCAGCAAAAAGTAGCGCCGTCAATGAGGTTGTTTCGGCAGGTTTGAGCACAACAGTATTTCCTGCGGCAAGTGCTGGCGCGACTTTCCAAGCCAACATTAATAATGGAAAATTCCACGGAATAATCTGCCCGGCAACGCCATGAGATTTTGCGGATGTACCTAGACCAGCAAACTCAAGTTTGTCGGCCCAACCGGCGTGATAAAAGAAATGGGCAGCAGCTAATGGAACGTCTACATCACGTGATTCACGGATTGGTTTTCCATTATCCAAACTTTCGAGCACTGCAAATTCGCGTGAACGTTCTTGCATGATTCGAGCAATTCGGAAAAGATATTTTCCCCGCTCTTTGCCGCTCATTTTTGACCAGGTAGATGAATAAGCTTTACGCGCAGCTTTTACTGCCGCATCTACGTCAGCTTTACCGGCGAGTGAAATTTGTGAGAGAACTTCTTCGGTTGCCGGATTAATAGTTGGGAAATGCTTATTTCCGGCGATAAATTTTCCGCCAATGAAATGGCCGTACTTGGGCTTGATTGAAACGATCGCGCGAGATTCTGGAGCTGGCGCATATTCGAATGACAATTTTTCCCCCATTAGTCGACCGTTACGTACTGAGGACTAGCGTAGTAGCCATCATGCATTTTCATGCGTTGCATTAATAAATCATTGAGCAATGCGCTGGCACCTATTCGAAAAAGGGTTGGAGTTAGCCATTCCGGCCCAGCTGTTTCATTGACTAGAACTAGTTGTTTAATGGCATCTTTAGTGTTTCGGATTCCACCGGCTGGTTTGACTCCGATTCGTACCTGGGTCATTGCATAAAAATCTCTGACCGCTTCCAACATCACCAACACGACCGGAGGTGTAGCTGCCGGTGCAACTTTACCGGTGGAAGTCTTAATAAAATCGGCTCCCGCAGCCATCGCCAGGAACGAGGCTTTTCGGACGTTGTCATACGTAACTAGTTCGCCAGTCTCAAAAATTACTTTGAGATGGGCACGGGTTCCACAAATCTCTTTGATTTTTACTATTTCATCAAAAACTTCAATGTAACGTCCAGAAAGAAATGCACCACGATCAATGACCATATCAATTTCAGAGGCACCAGCATCAATTGCATCTTGCGTATCTTGGATCTTTACTGCCATGGATGCACGGCCTGATGGAAATGCAGTAGAAACGGCAGCTACACCTACATGTTGCCCGCCAATAAGATCCAGATGAGTTCTAGCAATACCCACCATGTCGTTGTAAACACATACAGCTCCAACACTTGGAACTGACGCATCTGTGGGATCAGGTCGCACAGCTTTTGTACAGAGTGCCTTAACTTTCCCGGCAGTGTCTGCGCCTTCCAATGTTGTTAAATCCACCATAGAAATTGCAGTATCGATTGCCCAACGCTTTGAGCTTGTTTTGATGCTGCGTGTAGCTAACATTGCAGCTCGGGCATCAGCACCAACTTGATCCACACCAGAGAGAGCCGATAGGTATTTTTTTAGGGAAGCCTCAGAGCCATCGACTAAACCATAAAAGCTCACGATAGCAATTCCTTTAATGGGTCTCGTAGTTGGTCTAAAACAAGTTGCGCAGTGGTTGAATCTTTCGCAATTGCCTCAATGTAACACTTCATCTTTGCTTCAGTACCACTTGGGCGAATAATAATTCGAATTCCACCATCGAGCCAGAACCGAAGACCATCGGTCGGAGGTAAACCATCCGATGGTTTAGATAAATCATCAATCGAAGTTACTGCACGACCCGCAATTTCCTTAGGGGGATTTTTGCGCAATCCGCCCATGATTACTTGCACCCGTGAAAGATCGGTTAATCGAATAGAAATTTGTTCGGTGCCGTGAAAACCATGTCGAGCCCAGACTTCATCCAATAAATCCAAAATTGTCTTGTTCTCGTTAGCTAAGTCGGTAGCTATTTGCGCCAATTTTATTGCTGCAGAGATTCCATCCTTGTCATTGACGGTAATTGCATCGACGGCGTAGCCCAGCGCTTCTTCGTAACCAAAAGTTAAATTTTCGATCTTTGCTAGCCATTTGAAACCAGTGAGGGTCTCTTTAAAATCAAGGTTGTAATGTTTGGCAATCTTGCTCAAAATTGAGGACGAAACGATTGAGTTAGCAAAAACCCCTTTATTAGCGCTCCGGGCGATTGATTCACCAAGAACTACCCCTAATTCATCGCCACGCAACATTCGCCAACCTTTAATAGGATCTTTAATAGCTGCGGCGCAGCGATCAGCATCGGGGTCATTAGCGATTACTAAATCGGCATCAAAGTTTCGCGCAGTTTCAAGGGCTAAATCAATTGCACCTGGTTCTTCAGGATTTGGAAATGCCACTGTTGGAAAATCTGGGTCAGGTTTTGCTTGTGCATCGACCAAGATGGGTTGAGGAAAGCCTGCTTTATGAAAAACATGCTGCAAAGTTTCGGTGCCAACTCCGTGCATTGCGGTGTAAACAATCTTTAAGTCTCCGGGCCGTTGAGCAATATGTGCAGTGATGCTGACATATTTATGTATAACTTCTTCGCCGAGAACTTCCCAGGTTTTGCCTCGAGGTTGCGATTTTAAAGAGGAAATTGAATCTATATAAGCAGCAATTGATTCATCAGTTGGAGAAACAATTTGTGATCCTCGATAATAAATTCCATCGACGGTTCCACCTAAATAAACTTTGTAACCGTTATCTTGTGGCGGATTATGGCTTGCTGTAACCATGATTCCCACATCACATTGCAACTCATTTGTCGCAAAAGCTAAAACTGGAGTAGGAAGTGGACGGGGGAGCACGAAGACTTTCATCCCTGCGCCGCTCATGATTTCCGCAGTTTCGAAAGTAAAATCTTCAGAGCCGTAACGCGCATCTCGGCCAATAACTACGCTATTTAAATTGCGCGATTTCATATATGCCGCGATACCTGCAGCGGTCCGACCAACAACTGCGCGATTCATTCCTGATGGTCCGGGGCGTATTGGGCCACGCAGTCCGGCAGTTCCAAATTGCAAGAAGCCCGAGAAAGATGCTCGTAGCTCTAATTCATTATTGGTATCAAGCCATTGCTGTAATTGGGCAGCTGATTTTGGATCTGGATCATCGTCTATCCAAGCTTGTACTTCTTGTATGAGATCCATGTTCTTAGAATAACTTCGGAATGACCCCTTTGAGAAGCGCACCCATTCGATCTGCAGCGGCTTTTCCAGCGGCAATTACTTCTTCGTGGTTCAATTTTTCTCCAGTAACACCCGCAGCAGCATTTGTCACTAATGAAATTCCAAGAACTTCAGCGCCAAGGGCATGAGCTGCAATTGCCTCTGGAACGGTAGACATACCTACTAAATCAGCGCCCATTGTTCGCATCATGATTATTTCAGCCGGTGTTTCATAGGTTGGTCCCCGCCAGTGAACATAAACGCCTTCTTCTAAAGTTGAATCTTCTTTCTTTACAATGTCACGGATTCGCTTGCTATAGAGATCGGTTAAATCTACAAAGGTTGCTCCTGATAACGGCGAAACTGCAGTTAACGAGATGTGATCTCTGATCAGTACTGGTTGGCCAACGGTGAAAGACTTATTAATTCCTCCACAAGCATTGGTAAGAATAATAATTTTGCAACCAGCTTTTACTGCAGCACGAACACTGTGGACTACTGGCTCTACTCCTTTGCCTTCGTACAAATGTGTACGGCCCAGAAATACAAGTGCACGCAATTTTTTCTTGTTACCTTGAATTTCATACGAACGTACTTTGCCGGAATGACCTTCAACAGTTGGAGGCATAAATCCAGTAAATTCCTCGGCATTGCATTCGAAAGCGGGGGTTCCAAGTGCATCAACTGCACTTACCCAACCTGAACCCATAATTAGTGCGACATCGTGCGCAGCAACTCCTGTGCGATCCCCAATTTCTTTAGCCGCTTGCGCAGCTGCAGCTAGTGGATCGGCGTATAAGAGTTCGCTATTTGTCATGCATCAATGATGTCACATAGTGAGGTTCCACTTGAAACCGTGGCGCCAATCACTGCACTGAGATTTGTTATCACTCCAGCTTTGTGCGCCATTAATGGTTGCTCCATTTTCATGGCTTCGAGAACGAATATTAAGTCTCCTATAGCTACCGAATCACCTTCACTCACCGCAATTTTGACGACGGTGCCTTGCATCGGACTTGTTAAAGCCGAGCCCCCAGAACCACCGGCCATAGACTGCTTAGCGCGGTGACGTTTGACGACGGGTTGCGGAGCATGGACCACAATTTCAAAACGTTTTCCATTCACTTCCGTCACTAAATGTTCAGGCGCCATATGAGTTTCAAGTGGTGCAACCGTGGCTTGAAACGCTGGGATGTCATTCTTAAATTCATTTTCGATGTAACTTGTATAGACCTTAAAATTTTCAGTAAAAGCACGATCTTCAACGATGGCCCGGTGGAAGGGAATGGCTGTAGCTAAACCACCGATGTGAAATTCGGCTAAAGCCCGCCGTGAGCGTTCAATGGCTTGTTCGCGAGTTGCACCAGTAACAATTAATTTTGCTAGGAGCGAATCAAAGTTTCCACCGATAACATCGCCATTTTTGAAACCCGCATCAATTCGAATGCCAGGCCCCGTTGGAATAACCCATTCAGTAATACGTCCAGGTGCTGGCAGAAATGAACGACCCGGATCTTCACCGTTAATTCGAAATTCAATTGAGTGGCCACGAATTACTGGGTCATCAAAACCAAGATGTTCACCCATTGCAATTCGAAATTGTTCGCGAACTAAATCAATGCCAGTAACTTCTTCACTGACTGGGTGCTCAACTTGTAAACGTGTATTAACTTCCAAAAATGAAATTGTGCCATCGGCTCCAACTAAAAATTCACATGTCCCGGCGCCGACATAACCAGCCTCTTTCATGATGGCTTTACTTGATCGATAGAGCTCTTGGATTTGTGATTCTGAAAGAAATGGCGCAGGAGCTTCCTCTACTAATTTTTGGTGGCGGCGCTGAAGTGAACAATCGCGCGTGCTGATGACTACGGCATGTCCATGCTTATCGACTAAAACTTGGGTTTCTACGTGACGGGGCTTATCTAAATATCTTTCTACAAAACACTCACCGCGTCCAAAACCACTGATTGCTTCACGTACTGCTGAAGCGAATAGTTCAGGGATTTCTTCCATTGTGCGGGCAACTTTTAATCCACGTCCACCACCACCATGCGCAGCTTTGATGGCAACAGGTAAACCATGTTCTTTAGCAAAAGCCGTTACTTCTTCATGACCAGAAACAGGATCTTTAGTTCCGGCAACAAGTGGTGCCCCGGCTTTAGCTGCAATTTTGCGTGCAGACACTTTGTCCCCTAGCGCCCTAATTGCTTCCGGTCCTGGACCAATCCAAATTAATCCAGCATCGATAACAGCTTGTGCAAAGTTTGCATTTTCCGATAAGAAACCATAACCAGGATGAACTGCATCGGCACCTGATTTTTTAGCAACTGCGATTAGTTTTTCAATATTCAAATAAGTTTGCGTTGCACTTGTTCCAGAAAGGGAAAAAGCCGTATCAGCGATTTGGGCATGAATGGCGGTGCGATCTTCATCGGAATAGACCGCGACACTTTCTAGTCCATGGTCTTTACAAGCACGTATAACCCGGACTGCAATTTCGCCACGGTTCGCTATAAGTACCCGCTTCATTGCATCACCTTAACTGCTGGCCATGAATATCCAAGTTGCTCAAAGGCTTTGCGCAAAAATGGCATCGAAATTCCAACCACATTGGTGTAGTCACCTTCAATGGAGGGAATAAAAGGAGAACTAAAGCCATCGAGAGTGAATCCTCCAGCAACATGCAAAGGCTCACCACTTGCAACATAATCTGCGATTTCAGCGTCGCTCATGTCATCGAAAGTTACTTTTGTGGTCACGATGCTTGAGATTTCTTTATCTTTAGTTGTATCAATAATGCAATGACCTGTATGTAATAAACCTGAGTTGCCCCGAACTTTCGAGGCACGTGCAATTGCAATTTCTGGCGTACCAGGCTTACCAAGAGAAAGACCATCAAATTCAAATGTGGAATCACAACCGATAATTATTGCTGGAAAATCAATTTGTTCACGGATCGTGTGAGCTTTGGTAATCGCGAGAGCAATGACCATATCCGCGGGTGACATTGAATTAAAGAAATCTGTTTCTTCATCAACGTGGCTCACCATAATTGTGGGCTTTAGTCCGGCAGATTCAAGCAAGCGTCGTCTGGACGTGGATGCAGAAGCTAACACGATGCGTGGCATGGTTTATGAGTTCTTCCGTTTGCCAAAAGTAATTTGATGGGGAAGTGCCTGACGCAATTGAGGCAAGCCATAAACACTTCGGCGAACAACTGGTGCTAATTCTTCACGTTTATGGTTTGCCATAGCAGCTTGCAATGCAGCTAATTCATCAGGTGTTGGCATACCGTTAGTAACTGAAAACTCCATTACAAAGGAATATTTCCATGTTTGCGGGCAGGCAATGTGTCACGTTTAGTGCGCAGCGTGCGAAACGCCTTAGTGATGTAGGCACGCGATTGATTTGGTTCGATGACCGTATCTATTGTTCCGCGTTCTGCAGCTAAATATGGGTTCGCAAGTGATTCGTTATATTCATTGATCAATTCCTCTCGAGAAGCAGCAGGATCTTTGGCATCGGCAATTTCTTTACGATAAAGAATATTTACTGCACCTTGGGCTCCCATCACTGCAATTTCTGCGCTGGGCCAAGCAAAATTAATATCACTTCCAAGATATTTAGATCCCATAACAATAAAAGCCCCGCCATAAGCTTTGCGAGTAATAAGCGTTACTAGTGGCACCGATGCTTCTGCATAGGCATAGAGCAATTTTGCTCCGCGGCGAATGATTCCATCCCACTCTTGTTCAGTTCCCGGCAAAAATCCCGGAACATCCACAAGAGTAAGAATCGGAATGTTAAAGGCATCACAAAAGCGTAGAAAACGTGCAGCTTTTTCGCTTGAGTTGATATCCAGAGTTCCCGCTAACTGATTAGGTTGATTCGCGATTATTCCCACAGATTCACCTTCAATTCGCGCAAAACCAACAACGATATTAGGCGCATACAAAGCGTGTACTTCTAAAAATTCACCTTCATCAACTAAAGTGTGAATCAAAACCTTCATGTCATACGGTTGATTTGGGCTATCTGGAATCAATGTATCGAGCGCGATATCTGCCGCGCTCTTTTCAAGGGTTTGTGTTGGCGGTAAATGCGGGCTGCCATCCATATTATTTGACGGCAAATAAGATAAAAGTGCTTTTACGTAATCAATTGCGTCAGCTTCATTTTCGGCTAAGTAGTGTGAGTTACCCGTGCGTGTGTTATGAGTACGTGCACCTCCAAGTTCTTCCATACCAACTTCTTCACCGGTCACAGTTTTAATTACATCTGGACCAGTAATGAACATATGAGAAGTTTCATTAACCATTACAGTGAAATCTGTTAGCGCAGGTGAATAAGCAGAACCGCCAGCACAAGGGCCAAGAATCAGTGAAATCTGCGGGATCACACCCGAAGAGCGTGTATTGAGTCGAAATATTTTTCCATAGCCAGCAAGTGAAGCAACACCTTCTTGAATGCGCGCTCCACCAGAATCATTTATTCCAATTAAGGGAATTCCACTCTTAAGTGCAAATTCGGCAATCTTTACAATCTTTTCGGCATGAACTTCACCGAGTGATCCACCCATAATTGTAAAATCTTGTGAATACAAAGCAATCGGGCGACCATCTACGGTTGCGGTACCAATTACTACACCATCGCCGTAAGGTCGATTATTTTCCATTCCAAATTGTGTTGAGCGATGACGAGCAAACTCATCGATTTCAGTAAATGAATCTGGATCTACAAGCATTTCGATTCGTTCACGGGCAGTGTTCTTACCCTTTGCGTGTTGCTTTTCTACTGCACGAGCGGAGCCAGCGTGTACCGCTTCCTCAATTCGCGCGCGCAAATCTTCAATTTTTCCGGCAGTTGTATGCAGATCACGGCTCATACCCCTACGGTACATCTCGTGGGCAATAAAGGGCTAAGAGCGGCACTCGATAAGTCGCTGATCAACTCTGCAGTTACGCAGTACTGGCGAGTAAGCGTGGTTGATGTCACCGCATCAACACAGAGCGATCTAGTTAAACGCGTGCAAGCAGGTAAAGCCAAGCCGGGCGATGTAATCGCGGCTAATTACCAAAGTGCTGGACGAGGCAGAATGTCTCGAACTTTCGATGCACCAAAAAATTCGGCATTGCTTTTTTCTTTTCACATAAAACCGACACGAACAAAAAATGATTGGGGTTGGATTTCATTAATTGCCGGGGTTGCTGTTGCGCAAGTTCTCACAGATTACAAAGCTACCGTGAAATGGCCGAATGATATTTTGATAAATGATAAAAAGGTTTCTGGTTTAATTTCTGAAATTGCTGAAGTTGGGGTTGTTCTAGGTATAGGGATTAATGTTGGAATGACTGCCGAAGAACTTCCGGTTCTAACTGCAACCTCGCTAGCGATTGAAGGCGTGCAAGGAATCGATCGCAATCAACTCTTGTGTCAGGTCTTGGCCCAATTTGAAAAGCTCTTTATGGCATGGGATTCCGGCGATGATTCAATTATTGAACTCTATAAATCTCTGAGCTCGACCCTAGGTACTAGAGTGCAGATTCATTACCCAAATGAATTAATCGAAAAAGGTATCGCCGTGGACATTTCGGCTAGAGGCGAGTTAATTTTGGATACGGGTAGCCATGTTCAGGCAGGTGACGTAGTTCATCTACGATAAGCCAGTGAGTAATCATTTTCCAACGGTTGGCATAATTGGTGCCGGACAACTTGCACGCATGAGCGTGGGGCCGGCAGTTGGTCTTGGAGTTAACTTGCTTTTATTAGCAAATGATTCAAATGATAGTGCCGCTCAAATTGCTAATCACATTGTCGGTGATTACCGAGATCTAGAAACTGTCAGAGCTTTTGCACGTAAGTGTGATGTAGTGACATTTGAACATGAACTCATCCCATTAAGCATAATTAAATCCTTAGAAGCCGATGGCGTTGTTGTACGTCCAAGTTCTGCCAGTTTTATTTATTCTCAAGATAAAGCAGCAATGCGTGAGCGGTTGAGTAAATTCCCTGCCCCAAAAAACTGGGTAGTCACGAGCGAGAATGAAGTAAGCGAGTATCCAGTAATTGCTAAAGCTATTTCTGGGGGTTATGACGGCCGGGGTGTTTGGAAAGTAAATAATAAAGCTGAATTAGCTACATTATTAAAAGATGTGAGCAAGCTTTTAGTCGAAGAATTAGTGGATTTTGATTACGAGATTGCAGTAATGGTTGCACGATCTCCGCATGGACAAGCAACCACATGGGCTCCTACACAAACAATTCAGCGTGATGGAATATGTACGATGACAATTTCACCAGCGCCGCAATTGAGCGGTGCGTTGAGTGAGAAAGCCCAAAAACTTGCACTTGATATCGCCAATGAAATTGGCGTAGTTGGGGTAATGGCCGTTGAGATTTTTGTTAAAGGTTCTGAACTATTTATCAATGAACTTGCAATGCGCCCGCATAATTCTGGTCATTGGACAATTGAAGGGTCGGTAACTAGTCAATTCGAGCAACACCTTCGCGCGGTGTTAGATCTGCCTTTGGGTGATCCCAGCATGAGCGCTCCTTTTGCCGTAATGGGAAATATTCTGGGCGGTGCAAAAGAAGATATGTATCGCCCTTACTTGCACCTCATGGCACGCACCCCACAATTGAAATTTCACCACTATAAGAAGCAAGTGCGCCCCGGCCGCAAGATTGGCCATGTGAATCTGCTCGGAGAAAACCTCGTAGAATTGACTCAAGAAGTTGAGCACGCCCTAAAGTACTTGAGCGGAGAAATTGATGAGTGATGTAGCGATCATCATGGGATCAGATTCTGATTGGCCAGTAATGGAAGATGCGGCCAAAGTTTTAGATGAACTCGGAATTTCATATAGTGCCGAAGTTATATCTGCACACCGCATGCCCGTTGAAATGATGGAGTTTGCTCAAAACGCGCAATCAAAAGGTTTTAAAGTAATTATTGCGGGAGCAGGTGGGGCGGCACATTTGCCCGGAATGGTTGCATCGCTCACAACACTTCCAGTTATTGGTGTTCCAGTAGCATTAAAAAATCTTGATGGAATGGATGCATTGCTTTCAATAGTTCAAATGCCGGCAGGTGTTCCAGTGGCAACAGTAGGTATAGGAAATGCTAAAAATGCTGCTTTATTGGCGGCGCGTATTTTGGGTATTTCAGATTCTGCAATACATTCAAAAGTTGCCAATGCGCTAAAAGAAATTAATAGTGAAGCCAAAGCTAAAAGTGCAAATTTAACGGCGCGTAGAAATCAAAAGACTGGCTTCTAACCTCTTTTTCGATATTCAATTGCTGGGCATCGATCCATCACCGTAATTAAGCCTGCTTTGTGCGCCCGAGCAACGGCTTGCTCATCAATAACATCTAGTTGCAACCAAACACCTTTTGCTCCAATTTCAATAGCTTGATCTACAACTTTTCCAACTAATTGAGAGTTAACAAAACAATCCACCACATCTACTTGGGTGGGTATATCTGCCAGAGTTTTATAACCCGTCTCACCATGAACTTCTTCGGCCCGTGGATACACCGGGATTATTCGATGACCTTTTTCTTGTAAGAGTTTGGCCACACCAAAAGCTGCACGCTCTGGATTATTGCCAAGACCAACTACTGCCCAATTTTTCATGGCAAGTAGGGCATCAATACTTTCTTGGCTATTAATCAGTTCGACCTAACGCTCGGAATTTCCAACCAGCATTGCGCCATAACTCACGGTCTAAAACATTTCGCCCATCGATAATGATTTTTGATTTTACTAAAGTTGAAATAACGGCCGGGTCTAGGGCTCGATACTCTTTCCACTCGGTTAAATGAAGGATTAAGTCGGCATTCTTTACGGCGTCGGTAACCACTGGGGCAAAATCAAGTTTTGGAAAACGTTTGCGCGCTGGTTCAATTCCTTTGGGATCATGAACAACAACGGTGGCACCAGCGGCTTGTAACTGTGCTGCGATATCAAGGGCTGGAGAATCACGCACATCATCACTGTCGGGTTTAAAAGTTGCACCTAAAACCGCGATTTTGTATGTAGTTAAATCCTGCGTGAGCTCTGATCTAACAACATCGATAACTCGTTGCCGGGCACGAAGATTAATTGCATCAATTTCACGTAAAAACTCCAGCGCTTGCATTGCACCCAGCTCTTCAGCTCGCGCCATAAAAGCTCGAATATCTTTTGGAAGACAACCGCCACCGAACCCGATTCCGGCTTGCAAAAATCTATGACCAATTCGCGGGTCGTAACCAATTGCCTTAGCTAAAACTGTTACATCCCCACCTGCAGCTTCGCAGACTTCAGCCATTGCATTGATGAAGGAAATTTTCGTGGCAAGAAATGAGTTCGCTGCAACTTTTACTAATTCAGCGGTAGGAAGATCTGCGCGAATCCACGGAGTACCAAGTGCAATGATTGGTGCATATACATCTTTAAGAATTACTTCTGCACGATCATTTGTAACTCCAACAACTAAGCGATTCGGCGTGAGCGTATCTTCAACGGCAAATCCTTCACGCAGAAACTCTGGGTTCCATGCTAAATCAGCTTGTGGGGCCGAAACTGCAAGTTGTTCACGTAGACTTTGTGCAGTACCAACCGGCACTGTTGATTTACCTACTACAAGCGCACCAGCTTTTAAGTGCGGTGCAATTTGTGTGACAGAAGCGCGAACGTAGGTTAAATCAGCGGCCAAACTTTCGGCACTTTGTGGTGTACCTACGCAAATAAAATGAACATCGGCATCATTAACGGCAGAGAAATCGGTGGTGAATGAAAGTCGGCCAGTTTTAATTTCTTGCGCTAACAAAGTATCTAGGCCGGGCTCATAAAAAGGCAGTTCACCTTTTTGTAATGAGGCAACTTTTGCTGGATCGGTATCTACGCCAACAACGGTAAATCCCAAAGAAGACATACACGCCGCATGCGTGGCACCCAAATAACCACAACCTATGACTGCCAGTTTCATGGACATAAAACTGAGTTTACTTCAGCGCACCGCATGGGTTTTCAGCCGCAGTGCGAGTCTTGAATTTATCAATTGCGGTGGCGGTGGGAGAGCTACTTGCTGAGGCTGATGGAGAAGGGGTTACCTGATCAATTAATGGCAAGTCATGGATGAGACGATTAAATAGATCTGGCGCAAGGACTGGATCCCAAGTAACTACAGAACCAAGTCCTGGGTAGCTTGCATTTGAATTTCCAAGTGGGATTGTCAGTGTTCTGACTTTGCCAGGAGTTAAATTCTTCAATTGTTTTGCCAAGACAATTAAATCATTTTGATTCAATTGCGAATCTGTTTTTACTGTGGCAATTGCGGCATTAAAGAAATTAACCAATTTAATTGGGTTAAGAAGCACGCCAGTGCTCGTAACTTTCCTAAGGACCGCACTCATAAATTGTTGCTGGCGTTGCATACGGCCAAGGTCTCCCATGCCGTCGAAATCTCTTGTTCGAACGTATTTCAATGCTTCGATTCCATCTACATTATGAATTCCTGCCGTCATTACTAAGTGACTCTTTGGATCGTTGATATCGCGTTTAGTACAGACTTGAATACCACCTAATGAGTCAACCATTCCAGCAAAACCTGCAAAACCGATTTCAACGTAGTGATCAATCTTGATATTAGTTTCTTGCTCAATAGTTTGAATTAAAAGTGGAGCTCCACCCCAAGCAAAAGCGGCGTTAATTTTTCCTTTAGCTGCGGGAGCTATTTTTGTTTTATCCAAGACTGAAGGATGCGCAGGAATTGTTACTAACGAGTCACGGGGGATTGAAATAATTGTTGCTTTGTCGCGTGCCTTACTAATATGAACTAGCAGCATGGTGTCAGAACGTCCGCCAGCTGCCGATGCAGTTGAGCCAACACGTAATAACTTCAACTGGGCTTTACTCAAACCCGCGCGCGTATCTGAACCAACTAATAAATAATTAAGTGCAGAGGAAGGTTTATCGGGCCGCTTACCAAGGCTGCCAAAAACATCAACACGGTTAAGTGCACCGCTCACTTGGCTCAAGCCCAACCAAGACACTGCAGAGATTGCGACGATGGCGAGTGAGATTGATGTAATTATTCGTATTGGTCGCGTCGCTTTCACAGGGAGAGACTACTTGGACGATACGGTGGAGGGGTTATGACGACATCAGCAAATCAGTTATATGGCTCACCGAAGCGTGAAATTTCCGTCATTCTGCCTATCCTCAATGAAGCTAAATATTTAGAAGAGGCTGTGAATGCCATTTTCGAACAGGATTTTGCTGGACTAACACAAATTATTTTGGCAGTGGGTCCATCCAAGGATGCAACTTTGTCGATCGCCCAGACCATTGCCGCCAAAGATTCGCGAGTGATAGTTGTAGAAAATCCATCAGGTAGAACTGCGGCCGGATTAAATATCGCTTTGCGGGCCTCTTCATATAACGTCATTGTGCGCATTGATGGGCATACCCAAGTTCCTAATAATTACTTAACAATGGTTTTTGAAATTTTGGAGAAAACTGGCGCAGTCAATGTTGGCGGAATTATGGCGGCTGAAGGTCGAAATATCTTTGAAATTTCGGTAGCACGTGCGATGCGAAGTCCATTAGGTGTTGGAACATCTCGTTTCCACACTGGTGGAAACGCTGGTGAAGTGGATACGGTCTACTTAGGTGCCTTTAGAAAAGAAGCGCTTTTAGCCGTCGGTGGGTATGACGAGAGATTTACACGAGCTCAAGATTGGGAACTTAATCACAGATTACGAGTTGCCGGAGGTTTAATTTATTTTGATCCGCGTCTCATTGTTATATATCGACCACGATCAACTTATAAAGCCCTTGCTAAACAGTATTTTGAATATGGTCGTTGGAGGCGTGTAGTTTCACGCCGTCATCAAGGCACAATTAATTACCGATATCTTGCCCCGCCATTAACAGTTTTTGGTGTTGCTAGTTCCTTAATTTTGGGATCTCTTATTTCTCCACTCTTATTTATCCCAGCGTTCACGTATGCATTTTTCTTAATCATTGCGTCGGCAAAGATTGGCACTTCCATTGCTGAAATTCTGCGATTACCCTTTATTTTGCTCACAATGCATATGACATGGGGCTTGGGCTTTCTTACTTCGCCAAAGTCGTTAGCTGGTGGGGTAACCTAGCCAATGTGAGCACACCGACGCAGGTATATGAGCCATTTCGCGCTGGCCTGCCACCTATCGGGCGGTACTGGAAATCATTGTGGTCAAGACGCACATTTATTGCTGAATATTCAAAATCAGAGCTTCAAGAACAACACTTTGATTCAATTTTTGGTCAACTATGGCTGATTTTAAATCCACTGCTTTTATCGGGCGTGTACTACTTACTGATCGTCATTATTCGCGGTTCATCAGATAGCACCCGTTATGCCCATTTAACCGCCTCGCTTTTCCTATTTTATTTAATTGCCAATTCACTGAGCAGCGGAGTTAAGTCTGTAACCACGGGACAAAAGTTAATTTTAAATACGGCATTTCCTCGAATGATGTTGCCAATATCTGCTGTTGTAGTTGCCGTAACCAAATTTCTACCAACGCTGGGCGTATTTATAGTAATTCGTACACTTATTGGTTTACCCGTCACGTGGCAGATGCTGTGGGCTATTCCGGTTTTGCTCATCACAATTTTGCTTGCTCTGGGTTTAGCAATCGCAATTTCATGTATAAATGTTTATTTTAGAGATATTGCAAGTTTTCTTCCATATTTAACGCGAACACTTCTTTATTTATCACCCATACTTTACGAGGCTTCCACAATGATTCCTAAAGTGAGAAAATTCGAAGTCTTTAATCCATTATTCCCAATCCTTGATAGCTGGTCACGCACGATGGTTCATGGCCAAGCTCCGGCCATGTCAAGTGTCTTACAAGCATTAGCTTGGGCCATGGGAATTTTCTTGTTTGGCACTTATTTCTTCTTATCAAGGGAGCGCGAATTTGCCGTCCGTCTCTAACTCCCATAAATCTGGTGATATTGCAGTTTCAGTTCGTGACCTATCACTGACTTACACCACTGCAATCGACCGTAAACCAACTTTGAAATCACGCGCCAAATCTTTAGGTCGTGGAACTAAACAAACTCGTGTAGTTAATGCGCTAAGTCATGTAAATCTAGATGTTGAGTATGGACATGTACTAGGAGTTATTGGTGCTAATGGCGCCGGTAAATCAACGATGATGCGAGTTATTGCCGGCATCTTGCCCCCCACTGAAGGTCGCGTTGAAGTATTTGGAAAAGTAAGCACCTTGCTAGCACTTGGAGTTGGTTTTAATCCTGCAATGTCAGGTCGCAAAAATGTGTATTTGGGTGGTTTAGCTGCTGGAATGTCACGAAGTGAAATCGATGACCACTTTGAAGAAATCGCAGATTTCTCTGAACTTGGGGATGCAATTGACGCCCCGATGCGCACGTACTCTTCTGGAATGTATGCGCGATTAGCTTTTTCAGTGGCCGCCACAACTCGGCCAGATATTTTGATTGTGGATGAAGCTTTAAGTACTGGAGACGCAAAATTTAAAGAAAAATCATTAAATCGCATGAAGGAACTTCGTGGCGATGATCGTGCATTAATTCTAGTTAGTCATGCCATGCTCACTCTTCGAGATATTTGTAATGATGTTGCTTGGATTCACAAAGGAAAACTTGTAAAGCGCGGCAATCCGGATGAAGTTATTGATGCTTATCAAGAGTTTTTGCAGGTTGGGAAGAGCGCTGCCATCGATGAGGATGTTTAAACTTTTTCTTATTTTTCTTTTTTTGTGCACGGCAGTTAATCCGGTTGCACGCGCAGCCGATGCGCCCCCAAACTTTACTTTTCATGGCGCCGGCTATGGACATGGTGTTGGTCTGAGTCAAATGGGTGCCAGATTTATGGGACTTTCTGGGAAAAGTTCGGCCGAGATTTTGCAATACTATTTTAAAGATGTAGTCATCGAACCTAAAGATGACTCTAAAATTCTGAGAGTAAATATTGGACATTCACTTGCTACGGCCAAGATTTTTACGGCAAGTAAAGGTGGACAAATTCAATTATTTGAGGGCGATATTGCTGACAGATCGGATGCAGTTCCGGTGGTAACCTTTGATTCGAAGAGTTATTTAACTTTTTCACTCCTTGGTTCAAATACGGTTCCAATTTTGACTACGGGTAAAATTTCAAGCTATTTAAATAAGGGCAAAATCTTCACAATCAGGTGGAGCGGTACTAGATATTTGTCTGGGATAGATTCCGTAGTCAATGTCACTCAAACTGGTGTCACACAGAAATATCGTTACGGTCAGATGCAGCTTAAAACTCTCAGAGTTGGAACCACTTATCGGATTGAATTAACTAACTCGGTTCGATTAGCCGATGAATATTTATGGGGCGTGAGTGAGATGCCATCGTATTGGCCAATAGCAGCCCTTGAAGCTCAAGCAATTGCTTCGCGCACGTACGCTTTGAGCAAGGCTGGAATTTATCGCGCAGCTTGCGATTGTGACTTATATGGCCAGAGTACTGATCAAGTATTTGTTGGTTACGCTAAAGAAACCGAAAAGAAATATGGCCAGATTTGGAAAAGCGTTGTTAGCAATACCGCCGGTCTCACAATTACCCAATCTGGCCAGCCGATAACGGCATATTTTTTCTCATCTTCGGGTGGTAAAACCGAAACCGCAGAGAATGCTTGGGGGAGTGCAAGAACATTTACCCAGTCAGTTGATGATCCTGGCTCCTTGGACTTAACTTTAAATCCAAACTACGTAACGTGGAATCGAGTAGTTTCACAAAATATTGTTGCTAGTGCATTTAAGTTACCAGATGTGGTTACTTTGGAAATATTGAGCAAAAATGAAAGTGGAACCGTTGCTCAGATTCGAGCAACATCGAGTACTGGTGCACAAGTTGTTCTTAGAGGTGAAACTTTTCGAAGTAGAGCAAAAATACCTTCAGCGTGGTTTGATTTAGTTAGCGTGCAAAATTGAATTAAGTCCGCCCCATGTACCAGTGCGACTAATCGCTTCAAGTGCCCCATCTAATGAGTTACGACGAAATAGAAGATTATTTGCTCCAGAAAGTGCAGCGGCTTTTACAATTTCGCCATCAGGCAAGCGAACTTTTGATGCTGCAGTGACATAAGTACCGGCTTCAATAACGCAATTATTACCCAATGAGATTCCACAACCTGAATTAGCTCCCAGTAATGATTTTTCACCAATGGAGATAACTTCTTTACCACCGCCACTGAGCGTTCCCATGATTGAGGCTCCACCACCAATATCTGAACCATCACCCACAACTACTCCAGCAGAAATTCGACCTTCGACCATAGAGGTTCCAAGAGTTCCGGCGTTGAAGTTAACAAAACCTTCATGCATGACCGTAGTACCAGACGCTAAGTGTGCGCCCAGTCGAACGCGATCAGCATCTGCAATACGAACTCCACTTGGAACTACGTAATCAACCATTCGAGGGAATTTATCAACTGAAAAAACAGTGACATGTGGGTGCTTAGCTTTTAATCTTGCACGTGTAATTTCAAATCCATCAACAGCGCATGGTCCAACTGAAGTCCACACAACGTTGTTGAGTAGACCGAAAATTCCATCGAGTGAAACTCCATGAGGCTTAACTAATCGATGTGAGAGTAAATGCAAACGTAAATAAGCATCGGCTGCATCGGCCGGTGCCACAGTTGTATCTATTTGAAGACTGACAATTTCACGTGCAACGCCGCGATCATCATCCTTTCCAACTAGAGCAAGTAGTTCAGGGGGAACCGAAGCCGATAAAGGATTGAGAACCGGTGATGGAAACCAGACATCAAGGATTTTGCCTTGAGCAACTGTTGCGATTCCGTGGCCTGAAGCTATGGTCGTCATGTCCTAAGCCTAACCCCTATCCTTGCGGGCATGCGCATTGCAGTCTTTTGCTCGTCTTCGCCAACGATTGATCAGAAATATGTTGACCTTGCCTACGATTTAGGCCAGGCAGTGGCGGCACAATCCTGGGAGTTAGTTACAGGTGGTGGACACATTTCTATGATGGGCGCAGTTTCTCGCGGAGCTCGCGAAGCTGGCGGGCGTACAGTTGGTGTAATCCCTCAAGCATTAGTTGATATTGAATTTGCAGATCACGACAATGATGAGTTGCACGTTGTAGAAACAATGGGCGAGCGTAAAGCTTTAATCACCGATATTGCCGACGCATTTATTACTTTGCCGGGCGGCGCTGGAACTTTAGAAGAGTTTTTTGAAATTTGGGTTGGCCGCTATTTAAAATTTCATAACAAGCCGGTTGTAATTCTTGACCCATTTGGAATTTATAATCCGCTACATGAATTAGTCGCCCACCTAGAAAAGGAAAATTTCATAAAGCCCGGTATGCGTGAATTAATTTCATGGACAACTACGACGCACGATGCAATTACTCAATGTTCAAAGTGATAAAGAATCACATTGCAATTACTCTGACAATTAATGCTCCGATTGAAGTCGTGTGGAAAGAACTTGCACAATGGGAAAAGCAAAGCGATTGGATGCTCCAAACAAAAGTCTGGGTAACATCACAAGTAACTGAAGGTGTTGGCACCGCAATTAGCGCATTCACAGGGATGGGCCGATTAGGAATTTTGGACACCATGGAGGTAACAAAGTGGGAACCGCCCCATACGTGCGATGTTGTTCATACTGGAAAAATTATCAAAGGGACTGGTCGATTTCATTTAAGAGAATTAACTCCAACCTCGGTTGCATTTGATTGGTCAGAAGATGTAGATGCCCCCCGAATTCTTTTTGTGTTGATCAAGCCAGCCTTGTTTCTAGGCGTTCGAATTTCACTGGCTCGATTTGCTCGAACATTCCAGTAGAAGGCCCTTGAGGCGCTAGCCATTGATTGCCCAGTAACCTTAGAACCATGAGTAAGCCCACCACTTTGGCCCAGGTGCTTGCCGCGTTGCCTGAAGAAGAAAGAACCATCTTGACCTTGCACTATTTGAAGTCAATGTCAGCTGCCGAGATTGCAACACTGCTTAAGGTTCCATCTCGCTCAGTTGAGGCCGTTATTACCAGCGGAAAGGCGCGATTGAGCGCAGCCCTAGGCATGTAAGCCCCACGTGGATTTCGCACTAGCGCGCTAAATACGAGATACTTCTCCTCTTGCACTTCCCTACCTCAGCTTTTAAAGGAGTCCTCACATGGCAGCCATGAAACCTCGTACCGGTGATGGTCCAATGGAGGTTACAAAGGAGGCTCGCTCTTTGGTGATGCGTATTCCTCTTGAGGGTGGCGGCCGCCTAGTGGTCGAACTCAACTCAGAAGAAGCAAATAATCTCAGCGCCGCTTTGCATGCCGCGGTCGCATTAGTTAAGAAGTAAATCAATAACAGGCGATAGCCTTGAACGCATGTCCTGGAT
>Ga0304728_1000968_pt1 | contig 22019 bp, 27 predicted proteins | sample C_130625_MF_Meta_FD_190476 | JGI IMG/M metagenome (GOLD analysis project Ga0304728, IMG submission 190476) | Freshwater microbial communities from Lake Croche, Canada to study carbon cycling - C_130625_MF_MetaG (v2) (version 2) | ecosystem: Environmental > Aquatic > Freshwater > Lake | place... | reverse complement strand
ACTTGAACAGCTCCAAGCAGCCCAAGTGGTTCCACAAAAGGACAGAGGGGGCTTTCAAGGGATGGTGACCAAGAAACGATTTGCTGTCGGTGATATCTATAAATATTTAGAGAGGGACTTGGCTACCGGTAACGAAATTCGGCGAATCACGAGGAAAGTTGAAAAAATTGAAAATCAGCGCGTCTTTATAAGTAGTGGCAATGATGAATTAGAGGTCAGGTCGCTTGATGGTGGGGTAATCGTCGGTCACAGTCACGGGAAGGGGCACAGGCAAGAGTACGACCCGCCAAGGCCCGATCTGCCTGGAGACTCGCTTGCTGTTGGGAAAAGTTGGACTGGCCGGAGCCTAGTCTATGAGGCCACTAAGAAGCGGCCTCATTGGCGCGAAGAAAAAATTACCGTTGTCGGTAAAGAGATATTGGAAACGCCTATTGGTCCAATTCACTGTTTTAAGCTTGAAATGTTCAGCGAAGAGATGAAAGGTAAAACCAAAAGAACATATTGGGTGGATCCCGAATGGGGCTTAGCGATGAAAATCATCAGGGAGGCGCAGCGTCACTCAAGAGTCGAAATGTCTGTTTTTGATATTCAATTTCGGGAAAGGGTGAACTGAACGGACACTTCAGTGTTTATGTCGGAGAGGCACTACAGCAAGTTGACAGCTACTATGGCCGCTGCGCAGTTGGCTTGAATTGTAAAGTTGACATCATTCAACTCATTTAATTAAGTAGAGGTTCATCGATGATCAAGACTCTTGGGCTAATAATTTCCACCATATTTCTCCATCAATTTTCATTGGCTACAGAATTAATGGATGGCAAAGAGTTTTCCTCACGCATGGCGGAGGGTTATCAAATTCAAGCGGAAGATACGCTGGCTGGATATCCGATATACGCAGTCGATGGCGATTGGACAATCATTCGTGGCGAGTTAAATCGTTGGGCTGATGTTAAGGGCAGGACTATATTGCGACCCTTCGTTGGGATGGAGCGAGTCGTTAATGGGCAGTGGGCAATGTCGCATTGGCTTGGCGTCAATGCTGAACAGGGGCAATGGCGACGAATAGACGCGGAGCCCTGTAGGGGCGAAAAGATTGTAAAAATAGATCAATTGCGTGGCATTCTTGACAGGTGTGCTACTGCGGAAATGTCTACTATCCGCGTTGCGGGTGAATCGGTGGATGTATTAAAACTCAACTTTACCGAAGTAAATGTTGGCAGAATTTACCAATCAACCTTCTATGTTCACCCTAACCAGTTGGGGTATAAACCAGCGGTGATCGTGGATAAATCCAGCGACTTCAATAAGAAGCTCGAGGCTTGGATGAACGAATATCTAAAAGCGATGGTCAAGGCGGCAAACGACGATAAAATGCCCGACGCATTTAAAGGGATGCGCAGCATTAGTCAGACTTTTTCAATTAAGTAATCTCTACGCGTTGGTACGTATGCACCGCTGAGGTATTTGGAGATTCATACTCTTGCTGCACAAGCAATAACTCAGCCTTATTTTTGGTGTGGTACCGGCGTCCCCTCCAGTGATTTCTTAGGTCTTTCCTGGTTGTATTTTCGACGCCATTGTCCGGCGAGCATCCGGTCATGCCGCTGGCGCGCAAAGCCTGTGACTTCGCTTAATCTATGTGTGTTCTATGCTTTGGGTTTCGCATAAGAGGCCAGTGGGAGGTCGTTCAGTGCGGTAACGAAATAGGACGATAGCCCAACGATTCCTCGACATTTATCAGAAGTTTCATTCTTAAGGTGCAATAAACCATGGCCATTCACCTCGGCATTGATTTGGGCGGTACCAAAATTGAAATCATCGCCTTGGATGGCGATTGTGTGGAGTTACTCCGACGACGCGTCCCTACGCCCCAAGGAAATTACGATGCCACCTTGGCCGCCATTGTCGGACTGGTTCATAGCGCTGAGCGGCAAATGGGGCAAACAGGAACCGTTGGCATGGGTATCCCAGGCGCAGAGTCCAGCTATTCTGGATTAATTAAGAACGCCAATTCAACTTGTTTGATCGGACGACCCCTGAGACAAGATTTGCAGGACTTACTGGAGCGCGAGGTGCGATTGGCAAATGATGCCAATTGTTTTGCGCTCTCGGAGGCCACGGATGGCGCGGGTGCCGACGCAAATGTAGTGTTTGGCGCGATTCTTGGCACCGGTGTGGGTGGCGGTATTGTGGTCAATAGCAAAGTCCTGGTAGGTGCAAACAGCATCGCCGGAGAGTGGGGACACAACCGCCTGCCTGGTGACGAAACGTTTTGGCCCCAGTGCTTCTGTGGTCGCCAAGGCTGTATTGAGGCTTTTTTGTCAGGCCCGGGCCTCACGCGCGACCATGAGCGCATCACCGGGCAGCATAAAAAGCCTAGCGAGATCGCGGCTCTGGCAGCCCAGGGTGAACCGTCATGTGTGCAAACAATGGACCGTTATGAGGAGCGTTTGGCCCGTGCACTGGCACAGGTCATCAATGTTCTTGACCCGGAGATCATCGTATTAGGTGGCGGTCTATCCAACCTGAATCGGCTTTATGAAAACTTGCCTGGTTTGTGCAGTCAGCAGGTATTTTCAGACCAACTCGGTACCCGGTTCCTCAAAAATAAGCATGGCGATTCCTCGGGGGTCCGTGGCGCAGCATGGCTTTGGCTTTGAAGCTGAATGCGACAAAATCAAGTCAAATCATGCCTTCGGAAAAATGGTAGTGTGCAACTCGTGATCTTTGACTGGGCGAAGTTCAAAAACTATTCGTCAGCGCCTCTATTATTGATTTGAAATACGGGCCTACCAGGAATATTGAAATTGTTAACCCCAATTTGCCCAAATTGCCAAAGTGAAATGGCGCAAGGCTGCGCACCGTGGCATTTCCAATGTGCCGACTGCAGCTATGAAAAGTCGACCTTGCAGCCAGCTATCAATAGCAATGCTGAGCATATATTGATTGACGAGTCTTCGCGCAAATCTGCGTTGCGGGACTTACGAATTTCGAATTTTCAAAAAATTATTGAAAATCTCCGAACTTTGCGTCCCCAGGGAGGCCGCTTGCTCGAGGTTGGCTGCGCCCATGGGTGGTTTCTTGGTTTGGCTTCAAAATCTTTCCAGGTTCTGGGCTTGGAGCCTGACAGGGATATCTATCAGTCATCTCGCTACGAACAAAATAATGTGCGGATGGGGTATTTCCCCGAAGCGCTCGCCGCCAGCGAGATATTTGATGTCATTGTTTTTAATGACGTGATTGAGCATATTCCCGATATCCAAAAGACCATTATCGATTGCAAGATGCACTTAAACCAAGGCGGATTGCTCGCTTTGAATCTGCCCAGTAGCCAAGGTATTTTTTACCGAATATCCAAAGGGCTGGTGAAACTGGGTTTTCCGGGGTCATTTAGTCGCATGTGGCAAGTAGGTTTGCCATCGCCCCATGTGCATTATCTGAATTATGAGACCACCGCATCCCTGCTTGAGCGCAATGGATTCACGGTGAAATTTCACCGAAGCCTCCCCACGCTCAGCCTGAGTGGTTTGTGGGGCCGCCTGACCTATACCGGCGAAAACCACCCGGTTATTTCGGCGGCAATGTTTGTGGCCATCGTGGTCGGCTACCCGGCACTGCGCCTACTGCCGGCCGACATAATTTATGTCGTCGCCGAGCGGAAGTAATTCAGACTTAGCCCAGCGTGGGCACTGATTGGCAGTGCTGGCGAATCAAAACGGACAAGCTTTGGACGGCCTGGTCGAGGTGGCCGGCCTGGTTTTTCAGGTTGTCTACCATCGCGGCGCGCATACCCGTGTTAGCTGCGCCAGCAGAGTTGCTTTGGTGCTGGCTCGTGCCCATGTTTGCGTTAAAGACTTGCATTGCCGTAGTCCATTCTGAAAATTTGCGCCAAAAAGCGCGATCCAACTGGGATGGATACCCTGTCTTTTTACCGACAGGGTTGCCGCCTATAGCGATTAATGCAATATTCGCGCCAAGAGAATCCGGCAACCCTTTGCCGCAACTGAAGCAGGTACTGACACTTTCCAATGCAGATTAATGACGGCAATGCAGCGCCGCCAATGCATGGCGCCGCCGCAGAAAGTGTGCTGGGCAATCGTGTCGAGATGTAGGCCTTGGTGGCCTCCAACTGGGCGCTAGCCGGGTGAGCCTACGGGACTGCCCTGGTCCCGCCGTCAGGAATCGAACCTGAATTTCACGCTTAGGAGGCATGCGCACTATCCATTGTGCTACGGCGAGGGGTGCGGCATTTTAGGTGCGGTACTTCTGCGTACCTGGGTGGCTGAAAGCCTATTTAGTCAGCATCCGCATCGCATCTTCCAGCCCTTTGAGGGTGAGCGGGTACATGCGTTGCTGCATCAGTTGCTGAACCACGCTGATGCTTTGGCGGTATTGCCAGACGCCTTGGGGTTCGGGGTTGATCCAGGCGAATTTGGGGAAGGCGCTGGTCAGGCGTTGCAGCCATTCAGCGCCGGCTTCCTCGTTGTTGTACTCCACGCTGCCGCCGGGTTGCAGGATTTCGTAGGGGCTCATGGTGGCATCGCCCACGAAGATGAGTTTGTAGTCTTTGTTGTACTTGCGGATGATGTCCCAGGTGGCAAACTTTTCTGCAAAACGGCGCCGGTTGTTTTTCCACATAAAGTCATAGACGCAGTTGTGGAAGTAATAAAACTCCAGGTGCTTGAACTCGGTTTTGGTAGCGCTAAACAGCTCTTCCACGCGGGCAATATGGTCGTCCATTGTGCCACCCACATCCATGAGCAGCAGCACTTTGACATTGTTGTGCCGCTCCGGGCGCATCTTGATGTCCAGGTAGCCGGCGTTGGCGGCTGTTTTGCTGATGGTTTCGTCCAGGTCCAGCTCGTCCTCGTGGCCTTCGCGGGCGAATTTGCGCAGGCGGCGCAGCGCCACTTTGATGTTGCGCGTGCCCAGCTCTGTGGTGTCGTCGTAGTCTTTGTAGGCGCGCTGGTCCCATACCTTTACCGCGCTGCGGTTGCGCCCTTTGTCCTGGCCGATACGTATGCCTTGCGGGTTGTGCCCGTAAGCGCCAAAGGGCGAGGTGCCGCCGGTGCCAATCCATTTGCTGCCGCCTTCATGGCGTTCTTTTTGCTCCTCAAAACGCTTACGTAGCGTGTCCATCAGCTCGTCCCAGCCCATTTTTTCTATTTTTGCCAGCTCTTCCGGGCTGAGCTGCAATTCCAGGTTCTTGCGCAGCCACTCCAGCGGAATTTCTTTGGTGAAGTCCGCGATTTGCTCTACGCCTTTGAAATACGCTGCAAACGCACGGTCAAACTTGTCGTAATGCTTTTCGTCTTTGACCAGCGTGGTACGGCTTAAAAAATAGAAGTCGTCGATGGCATAGCCTGTGGCCTCCTCGCCCGAGGCTGGCTCAGGCACGTTGGGGCCGACCACGCCTTTTTGCAGCGCTTCCATCAGCGTCAAATACTCTTTGACGGAAACCGGCAGTTTGGCCGAGCGCAAGGTATAAAAAAAGTCGATCAGCATGGGCTACCTCAGCGGGGCTTGTGCAGCGAATAAAGCAGTTGCGCCTTGACCTCGGGCCACTCGCCCGAGCGCAGGCTGTACATCACGGTGTCGCGAATCGTGCCGTCGCGCCGTAGCGCGTGGCCTCGTATGACGCCATCTTTGCGTGCACCCAGGCGCTCGATGGCCGCCTGGGATGCAAAGTTGAAATTGTCGGTACGCCAGCCCACCACATGGCAGTCCAGGGTTTCAAAGGCATGCGTCATCAGCAGCAGTTTGCAAGCGGTGTTGACATGGCTTCGCTGGGCGCTTTTGGCGTACCAGGTATAGCCAATTTCTACGCGCTTTACGGCCGGCAGGATGTCGTGGTAACTGCTGCAGCCAATCACTTTGCCGCCTGGTTGGTCTAGCACCGTAAAGGCAAAGCGATTGCCCGCTGCGCGCATGGCCAGCGCGTCTTCAATGTATTGGCGGGTGTTTTCGGGTTCGGGCACCGAAGTGACGCGCAAATTCCAAAGTTCGCCGTCGGCCGCCGCCGCACGCAGACCGGCTTCGTGTTCCAGCGCGAGCGGGGTCAAAGCCACGCCATAGCCGGCCAGGTCCACAGGTACAACAAACGCCATGGGGTTTAACTTTCTTCGTCTTGGCGGGAGCGGCCGTTTTGCCATCGCCGAGCCGACTGCAAGCCCAAACCGCCGCCTAATCCAACCAGAGCAATGCCCGCCATGCTCGCATTGTTGTAACCAGGGGCAAAAACGTCCAAGCCAATGAGCCGACCCAGCCAAAACGCCAGCAGGCAGCCGCCCAAAAAGCCGATGGCGTCAGACAACCCGACGGCCAGGAAGTTAACGCGGCTTTTGCGGGCCATGTCAGCGGTTATTGCGTTGCATGAACATCAGCTTTTCGAACAAGGTGACGTCTTGCTCGTTTTTCAGCAGCGCGCCCACCAGTGGCGGAACGGCCATCTTGTCGTTCTTGGCTTGCAGCGCCGACAGCGGAATGTCCTCGGCCAGCAGCAGCTTGAGCCAGTCCAGCAGTTCGCTGGTGGAGGGCTTTTTCTTGAGGCCCGGCAGGTTGCGTACTTCGTAAAACGTCTTCATGGCGGCGCTGAGCAGCTCTTTTTTCAGGCCGGGAAAGTGCACATCCACAATGCTTTGCATGGTCGCCGGGTCCGGGAACTTGATGTAGTGGAAAAAGCAGCGACGCAAAAATGCGTCGGGCAGCTCTTTTTCATTGTTGGAGGTGATAAACACCAGCGGCCGGTGCTTGGCGCGGACTAACTCGCGGGTTTCGTAGCAGTAAAACTCCATGCGGTCGATCTCGCGCAGCAAGTCGTTGGGGAACTCGATGTCGGCTTTGTCGATCTCATCAATCAGCAGCGCCACCGGGGTTTCCGAGGTAAATGCCTGCCAGAGCACGCCTTTGACGATGTAATTGTGGATATTTTTGACCCGCTCGCCGCCATCAATGTCTGACAGCTGCGAGTCGCGCAGGCGGCTCACGGCGTCGTACTCATACAGTCCCTGCTGGGCCTTGGTGGTCGATTTGATGTGCCACTGCAGCAGCGGCAGGTTCAGCGCGGTGGCTACCTCCTCGGCCAGCATGGTTTTGCCGGTGCCGGGCTCACCTTTGACCAGCAGCGGACGCTGCAAAGTGGCTGCCGCGTTGACGGAAAGCATCAGATCTTGGGTGGCAATGTAGTTTTGGGAACCGGTAAATTTCATGATCTCATTCGTTTCTAGTGCGGCTGGTAAGGCCGCGGTTCGAGTTTGGCGCTCTGCGCTCGGGTTCTGCAGGGCGTCAAGTACGGTAGCCGGGGTACGGGAGGAGGGTCGATATAATTCGAGAATCGATTTATACCAATTTCCACCCGATTGTCCGCGCAAAATGAACCAATTGCTTCGCTCCTTCCTCGCTCTTGTTGTCGCTTCTGTGACCATCGCCCCCGCTTTCGCCCAGGACATCAAGGGTGATGCCAAGGCCGGCGAGAAGAAAAATGCAATGTGCCTGGGCTGCCACTCCATCATTGGCTACCAAGCCAGTTTTCCCGAAGTGCACAAGGTGCCCAAGATTGCCGGCCAGGGCGAAAAGTACATTGTTTCGGCCCTCAACGCCTACAAAAAAGGCGAACGAAAGCACCCCACCATGCGCGGTATTGCAGGCTCCATGTCGGACCAAGACATGGCTGACGTTGCCGCTTATTTCAGCGCCTTGGGCGTAGATGCCAACGCCAAGCCCCTCGAAAAAATCAGCGGCGGTAGCGCCAAAGGTCAAGAACTAGTGACCAAAGGCGCCTGCGCCTCCTGCCACGGAGAGAGCCTGAGCAAGCCCATCGACCCCAGCTACCCGATGATCGCTGGCCAGTACAACGACTATTTGTTTGTTGCCCTGAAGTCCTACAAAGCGGAGCCCAACCCCCAAGTCGGACGTGCCAACGCCATCATGGGCGGCGTGGCCAAGCAGTTTTCTAACGCTGAACTTAAAGAATTGGCCAACTACGTTGCCAGCATGCCCGGCGTCCTCAAGACGGTTCCGGAAAGCCGCTTTCGCTGAACTGGCCTGTAAGGCTAAAAAAAAACCGCCTCGGGCGGTTTTTTTACGCCCGCCGTATCTCAGTCGCGGGTGGCGTGGCGCTGGACGCAGGCAATGTAGGCATTGCCATCAGGCGGCCGCCCGGCGCGCTGGCTCTCCCAAAGCATGCGCCCCAGGCACTCCATGGCCGCGTGGTGCGCGGTGTGCAAGGACTGGTTTTTGTGCGCCAACAGTTCAATAGCCTGGCGGATGCCGCGCGGCTGGTCGATGCTGCTTTGCTCGCTGATGGACAAATGCATGGACAAGTGCAAAAACGGATTGGTCTGACCGGTATCGCTGGGGTAAATCCGGCCGATGGCGGCCGCCTCGTCCTGCAAATCGCCGTGGTACTCGGGGTGCTCGGCGATCCACTGGCCGGCCAGGGTTTCCATGGCGTCCATGGGCTGGCCATCGCGGGATTTGGCGTACACCGAGCAGAAAAAACGGCGTACATCCTCTTGGGACGGGTTGAACATCGGGCAAGGTTACCATGGCCTTTTTCGTCGCTGTGGCCGCTCTGGCCTGCACCATGAACGCTTCGTTGCCCCTGATTACCGACCCTTTTTTCTACTTGGTGGCCGCGCCCGCCGTGCTGCTTTTGGGGGTGAGCAAGAGCGGATTTGGTGCCGGTTTTGGCTCCTTGGCGGTGCCCATGATGGCCATGGCCGTCAGTGTGGGCGAGGCGGCCGCGATCTTGATGCCCCTGCTGTTCGTGATGGACGTGCTGGGCATGGCGGCGTTTCGCAAGGATTTTGACCCGGTGCTGCTGCGCCGTATTCTGCCGTTTGGGATTGCTGGTATCGGGCTGGGGGGGCTGATGTTTCGGCTGGTGCCGGCCCCGGTGGTTTCGGCCACCGTGGGCGCGCTCACCTTGCTGTTTTTGGCCCAGAGGCTGCGGCCCGCCAAAGCCACCGACGCGCCGCCGCCCCATTGGCTGGGGCGCATTTTGGCCACGGCCTCAGGCTTTACCAGCTTTGTGGCGCACGCGGGCGGGCCGCCGATCAACGCCTATTTCATCGGTTTAAAGCTCGCACCGCTGCGGTTTGCCGCGACCATGTCGTTTTTCTTTTTTGCGCTCAACCTGTGCAAGTGGCTGCCCTATGGATACCTGGGCTTGCTGGACTTGCGCAATATGTCTACTGCCCTGGTGCTGCTACCGCTAGCTCCGGTCGGCGTGTGGCTGGGCGTGCGCCTGGCCCGGCGCGTGAGCCCGCAGCTGTTTTACCGCCTGGTCTATGTGGGTATGCTGCTGACGGGGCTCAAATTGCTGTGGGACGGCCTAGCCTGAAATTTTCTGGCCGACGCAGGCCCGGGCGCCTCGGCGCAATCCGATAATGGGTCTTCCAAAGCTCCCTCCTATCTACCAGTCAGAGGAAACCGCATATGACACGCTTTGCCATAGCCAACCCCAAAGGCGGGGTCGGAAAATCCACCCTGTCTACGCACGTAGCCGCTTATTTCGCCAACCAGGGCCACAGCGTGATGCTGGGCGACGCCGATGTGCAGCAGTCCTCGCGCCTGTGGCTGTCGCTGCGCCCGCCCGGCGCTGCGGCCATCGCCCACTGGGAGGTCGATCCGCAGGAATTTAGCAAGCCGCCCAAAGGCGCCGACCATTACGTGCTGGACACCCCTGCGGGCCTGTCTGGGCGTCAGCTCAAAGACGTGATGAAGTGGGCAGACAAAATTTTGGTGCCTCTGCAAGCCAGTATTTTTGATATTTACGCCACCCGCAGCTTTTTGGACGAGCTGGCCCAAAGCCGCCACGCCGAGAGCGTGCAAGTGGGCATCGTCGGCATGCGCGTGGACGAGCGCACGTTGGCCGCCGACCAACTGAGCGCCTTTGTCCAGTCTTTGGATTTGCCCACGGTCGGCATTTTGCGCGACACCCAAAACTACGTCCAGGTGGCCGCCAATGGCTTGACCGTATTCGATGTGCACACCGCGCGCATGGAGCGCGACTTGGAGCAGTGGAAATCGATTGCCAAATGGCTCAAGCACTAAACCCCAATTCCCGCGAGACAAACTCATGAAAAATTTCGAGACTTTGCAAGAGCTTGCCGCCCTGGCCGGCCAAGCCGTGTCCACCAGCGACTGGGTGGTCGTCACGCAAGAGCACATCAACCAATTTGCCCAGTCCACGGGCGACCACCAGTGGATCCATGTGGACGTCGAGCGCGCCAAGGCCGGGCCGTTTGGCGCGCCGATTGCGCATGGGTTTTTGACTTTGTCGCTTATCCCCACGTTCTTTGCCTCGGCCGTGCATATTGCCCAGGTGCGCATGGGCGTTAATTACGGGCTCAACCGGGTGCGTTTCATGGGCCCGGTGCCCGTCAATAGCCGCCTGCGCGCCAGCATCAAGCTACTCCAAGCCGAGCCGATCGACAACGACGGCATGCAGTTCACCTGGGAGGTCACCACCGAGCGCGAGGGCGTGGCCAAGCCGGTGTGTATTGCCGAGTCGATTTCGCGCCTGTACCCCTAAGTCTGCACAAACCCGAGCTGGCGCCAGGCCTCAAACACCGTTACCGCCACGGCATTGGACAGGTTCAGGCTGCGCTGGCCGTCGCGCATGGGAAGCTTCAGGCATTGCGCTGGCGCAAACTGCGCTCGAATGGCCGGCGGCAGGCCCTGGGTTTCTGAGCCAAAAACCAGGCAATCGCCCGGCCTAAAGCGCACCGCATAGGGACTTTGCGTGCCGCGCGTAGTCAATGCAAACATACGTTCGGGCGCAACCGGCACGCTCGCCAAAAAGTCGGCCCACCGGGCGTGCAATTGCACGCTGGCGTACTCGTGGTAGTCCAGGCCGGCGCGGCGCATGTGTTTATCGTCCATGGAAAAACCCAGTGGGGCGATCAGGTGCAAAGTGCAGCCGGTGTTGGCGGCCAGGCGGATGACATTGCCGGTGTTGGGCGGAATTTCGGGGTGGACCAGAACGATATGCAGCATCCCCTGATTGTCGCGTGGCATCGGGTAAGCAGGCCTAGGTGTCTTCCTCGGCCCGGGCAAATACCAGCGCGGTGAGGTGGCGCACCCCGGCCTGGCGCAGGGGCGCTGCCGCAGCGCGCAGCGAGGCGCCGCTGGTCATGACGTCGTCCACCAGCACCACGCGCCGACCTTGCAGGCGCGTTTGGCACAGCGGGTCTATTGCAAAAGCCTGCGCCACATTAGAGAGGCGCTCGCGCCGGGGCAGCCCGCTTTGGGCGGGCGTATCGCGCAGGCGCAGCAGCCAATTTGCCTGAGCTTTGTGCGGTGCCAAAGCCTTGGCCAGCAGCCAGGCCTGGTTGTAGCCGCGACCTTGCATGCGTTGGCGCGATAGCGGCATAGGCAGCACCAAGTCCGCCGCCTCCAGGGCGGGCTCAACCCAGGGCGCGCTGCGCATGAGCAATGCCAAGCTGTGGGCCCAAGCCGGGTTTTCGTGGAACTTGAAGTCCTGCACCACGTTCGCCCACGGGTAGCCGTAGCTCACGGCGGCCAGCGCCGCGTCCCACGGCCCCGGGTTTTGGCGACAGGCGTGGCACAGTACGCCGCCGGGCGTGGACAAAGCGCAGCGCGGACAACGCGGCAGGGGCTGGGCAAAAAAAGCGACGCAGGCCTCGCACAAGGGCGTGCTCGGCCAGGCGTGACAGACCGCACATTGACTCGGCAGGCGCCGCACCAAGGCGCGCAGCAAGGGCGCAAACATGCTGCCAATATACTTGTCCGGCGCGCTTTGCTCCAGGCTTTTATGCCAGTGCGCCACGCAAATTTCCCCCATGAACACCCAACGCCCGCCCACCATCGACCCATCGGCCGCCGACCGCTGGGCTGCCCTGGCCGGCAGTGCCTCTGAAGGCGGTGCAGCCACGACCTCACCTTGGCTGCACGAAGAGGTGGCCCGGCGCATGGAAGAGCGCTTGCAGTGGATCGTCAAAGAGCCGCGCCATTGGCTGCACTGGCAGGCGCTGCGCGGCGGTTTGCAGGGCCACCAGTTGCTGCGCAAGCGCTACCCGCAAGCGCTGTGCTACCTGCTCCAAGACCCGCCTGCCACGGAACCGGCGCTGCGCCAGGCGCTTGCGCAGCCCTGGTGGTCGCCCGTCCGCTGGAAGAACCCGCCGCGTCTGTACGCCCCGCCCGAGCCGGTCGATTTGCTCTGGGCCAATATGGCCTTGCACATGTCGGCCGATCCGCAGGCTTTGATCAATCGTTGGTATGAATTGCTGCAAACCGATGGATTTTTGATGTTTTCTTGCCTGGGGCCAGATACTTTGGCGGAAATTCGCGCCCTGTACACCCGAGAGGGCTGGGGCGCGCCGGCCCACGAGTTCACCGATATGCACGACTGGGGCGACATGCTGGTGCAGGCTGGCTTTGCAGAGCCGGTCATGGACATGGAGCGCATAACGCTCAACTTTTCCTCCCCGGAGACGCTGTTGGCCGAGCTGCGTACGCTGGGCCGCAATTTGCACCCCCAGCGCTTTGCGGGCCTGCGAGGGCGTGCCTGGCGCCTGGCGCTCAACGAGGTGCTGGCACGGACCCAGGCGGACCCGAGTAGTCCTGGGCGTCTGCGTCTGCACTTTGAAATCATCTACGGCCATGCCTTTAAGCCGCCGCCGCGCATCCCGCTCCAAGCGCAGACTACTATTTCGCTGGACCAGATGCGAGGCAGCTTGCGTCAGCGCAGCCCACCCTGAGCGCCCGCTAAGTGTTGCAAGGCACTACGCCGGTGAGGGCTTGCACTTAGGCCCGCTGGGGTTGATCGGCTACAATCAGACGCTTTAATTGTTCAGATTTCCACCCCTGCGCAGACCCGAATTGGGGCGTTGCGTGAAGCTTCTTAAGTAGCGTGAACCCCTACCACCCTCGTCAATCAAGCGTCCAAGAGCCCCGTTTGGAATGGGTTTTGCGCCGCACTTCCCCGGTTACACCGGCGCAAATGCTGGTGTTGTTTGGATGCTTAAGTCTGGTTTCGCTCTGTGTCGGCCTGTTTTTTTGGCTACAGGGCGCGCTGCTGGTGCTGCCGTTTGCGGTTTTGGAGATTTTGGTAGTCGGTATCTGTTTTCTGGTTTTCTCCAAGCATGTGCTGGACCAGGAACGCATCGTGGTCGACGCCATGCAGGTGGTGGTCGAGCATGAGCAGGGTGGCGTTCGCGAGCGTGCACAGTTCCGCCGGGAATGGGTCCGGATTGAGCCCCAGGGCGGCGAGCACTCTTTGATCGCGGTTTCCGGCCAAGGGCAGACGGTTCAGGTAGGGCGTTATGTGCGCCCGGAGTCGCGCGAGGCACTGGCCCATGCATTGCGCAGGGCAGTGCGGTTGGCCTGAGCCGGTTTTTTGCGGCGAGACACGTTATTTTGCAAACTTTGAGGCATTGAAAGTGAAAACGATGAAGAGCATTTGGAACAAATTGGCTTCACTGTTGGCGACAGCAGGTTTGTGGCTGGGTCTGGGCGCACCAAGCTGGGCGCAAGCGGTTCACGACCTTCCCGGCGGCCCGTCGGTGCTGCAGCTCAACCTCCCGCCAGCGGTTACCGCCATAGCGCGTGAGCAGCAATGGCTGCATTGGTACATGCTGATCATCTGCGTGGTTATTTTTGTGGCCGTTTTCGCTGTGATGTTTTATTCCATTTGGAAGCACCGCAAGTCCAAAGGGCACCAGCCCGCTAGCTTTCATGACTCAGTCACCGTGGAGATTATTTGGACAGTGGTCCCCTTCATCATCGTGATTTTGATGGCGCTGCCGGCAACCAAAGTCGTCGTCGCCATGAAGGACACCAGCAACGCTGACCTGACGATTAAAGCCACCGGCATGCAGTGGAAATGGGGTTATGACTACCTCAAAGGTGAAGGTGAAGGCATTGGCTTCCTCTCCACCCTGGATGCCGACCAGCGCGAAATGTCCAATAACGGCGGTCCCAAGAAGGGCGAGACCGTGGACGATTACCTGTTCAAAGTCGACAACCCGTTGGTGGTGCCGGTGGATAAAAAGGTTCGCATCATCACCACCGCCAATGACGTGATTCACGCCTTCGCCGTGCCCGCTTTCGGTATCAAGCAAGACGCGATTCCTGGTTTTGTGCGCGATACCTGGTTCCGCGCCGAAAAAGTCGGCGACTACCATGGTCAGTGCCAGGAACTGTGCGGCAAAGAGCATGCGTACATGCCTATTCACGTGAAAGTGCTCTCCGCTGAGGACTACAGCAAGTGGGTCGAGGAACAGAAGAAGAAAATGGCGGCCTTGGCTGATGACCCCTCTAAAGTGTGGACCTTGGCCGAAATCACCCAACGTGGCGAAAAAGTCTACGCCCAAAATTGCGTGGCTTGCCACCAGGCCCATGGCAAAGGCGGCGGTGCAATCAAGCCCTTGGACGGCGCCGCGGTGGTGCTCGATGCTGACAAGACTAAACAAATCAAGGTCTTGCTCAACGGCCAAAACAACGGCGCGATGCCCTCTTGGAAAGCGCTGAGCGATACCGACATCGCCGCTGTGGTCAGCTTTACGAAGAACCACTGGTCCAATAAGACGGCCCAGTTGGTGCAGCCGGCTGATGTGGCGGCCCTGCGCAAATAAGCGCGGCCCCGATAGATCACCTATTGAAGTATTGAGAAGGAAATCCGTATGAGCGCAGTTTTAGACCACCATGATCACGCCCATGACGATCACCACGAGCATGCGCCCACCGGCTGGCGTCGTTGGGTCTACGCGACCAACCACAAGGACATCGGCACCTTGTATTTGTTGTTCAGCTTTACGATGTTCATCATCGGAGGCATATTGGCGCTCCTGATCCGCGCTGAGTTGTTCCAGCCCGGTTTGCAAATCGTGAATCCTGAGCTGTTCAATTCATTGACTACTATGCACGGCCTGATCATGGTATTTGGTGCCATCATGCCTGGCTTTGTCGGCTTTGCGAACTGGATGATCCCCTTGCAAATTGGCGCGGCTGATATGGCTTTTGCCCGAATGAACAACTTCAGCTTCTGGCTGCTGATTCCTGCGGGCGCGATGCTGGCGGGTTCCTTCTTCATGCCGGGCGGCGCGCCTGCAGCCGGTTGGACGCTGTATGCTCCCCTGACGCTGCAGCAAGGCCCCAGCATGGACGCCGGTATTTTTGCGATGCACATTTTGGGCGCCTCCTCGATCATGGGCTCGATCAATATCATCGTGACGATTCTCAATATGCGCGCACCGGGCATGACGCTCATGAAGATGCCGATGTTTGCTTGGACTTGGCTCATCACCGCCTATTTGCTGATCGCCGTGATGCCGGTGTTGGCGGGCGCTATCACCATGACGCTGACCGATCGGCACTTTGGCACCAGTTTCTTTAACCCCGCCGGCGGCGGTGACCCGGTCCTGTACCAGCACATTTTCTGGTTCTTCGGGCACCCTGAGGTGTACATCATGATCTTGCCGGCTTTTGGCATCATCAGCCAAATCGTCCCGGCGTTTGCACGTAAGCGCCTGTTTGGCTACACCTCCATGGTGTACGCGACCTCGTCGATTGCGATTTTGTCCTTCATCGTGTGGGCACACCACATGTTCACCACCGGTATGCCGGTCACTGGGCAACTGTTCTTCATGTACGCCACCATGCTGATTGCCGTTCCTACTGCGGTGAAGGTGTTTAACTGGATCGCTACCATGTGGCAAGGCTCCATGACGTTTGAGACGCCGATGCTGTTTGCGGTCGGCTTTATCTTTGTGTTCACGATGGGCGGTTTTACGGGCCTGATTCTGGCAATGGCGCCTATCGATATCCAATTGCAAGACACCTACTACGTCGTGGCCCACTTCCACTATGTGCTGGTGGCAGGCTCCTTGTACGCCATGTTTGCAGGTTACTACTATTGGTCGCCCAAGTGGACCGGTGTCATGTACAACGAAACGCGCGGCAAGATCCACTTCTGGTGGTCGCTGATTGCGTTTAACGTGACCTTCTTCCCCATGCACTTCTTGGGGCTGGCGGGTATGCCACGTCGCTATGCCGACTACCCCATGCAGTTCGCGGACTTCAATGCCGTGGCCAGCGTCGGTGGTTTTGCATTTGGTTTGGCCCAGGTGTACTTCTTCCTCTTCGTCGTGCTTCCCACAATGCGCGGCCATGGCGAAAAAGCACCCCAGCGCCCCTGGGAAGCAGCAGAAGGCCTGGAGTGGGAAGTTCCCTCGCCCGCGCCTTTCCACACCTTTGAGACACCGCCCAAGCTGAACGTGGCTGCCAACAAGGTTATTGCGTAAGCACTATGACGCCTGAACAAAAGAAGTCCAACCTGCGCCTGGGCCTGAGCCTGGCGTCAGTGGCCGTGGTGTTTTTTGTAGGTTTCATCATCAAAATGGTCGTGTTAGGTCACTAAGACTGCGATGAACCTGAGTCACCCCAACGCGCAGATGTTTGGCAAATTGGCTGTGGTTGCCGCAACCATGTTTGCTTTTGGCTATGCGTTGGTGCCGATTTACAAGACGATTTGTGAGATGACGGGGGTCAATATTCTGGCCCTCGGTGAGCAGACAGTGCCTGGCGAGCGCGCCAGTGTGACGTCAAACACCCAGGTTGATTTGTCGCGTACGGTGACGGTGGAGTTTGACGCCAACACCGGCGGCCCCTGGCATTTCAAGCCTGAGCATCGCTCGGTGCAAGTGCACCCGGGCGAGCTCACCACGGTAATGTACGAGTTTCAAAACACCCAGAACCGCCGCATGTCTGCGCAGGCGTTTCCCAGCTATGCGCCCCAGCAAGCGGCAGCGCATTTCAATAAGCTGGAATGTTTTTGCTTTAACCAGTACACCTTGAGCCCGGGCGAGAAAAAATCCTGGCCGGTGGTATTTGTGATTGATTCAAAGTTGTCTAAAGATGTCAAGACGATTACTTTGTCTTACACGTTTTTTGAAGTCGGCGGGCAGACCCCGCCCGCGCCTGTGGCGGCCACGTCCTCGCCCAAGGCGGGCGCATGAGCACCTCGCCCGAAGCCAACGGGGTTGTGGCCAAACCTACGCTAGTGGGAAGCCTCAAGGCGGTGGCATGGTCATTTATTGGAATTCGCAGCCGCGCTGGCTTTCAAGAGGACGCACTGAAGGTCAACCCATTGCACGTGTTGCTGGCGGGTATTTTGGGTGTATTGGTTTTGGTGGTGAGCTTGATTGGGCTGGCCACCTGGGTTGTTGGTAAGTGAGCGCGCATCAGCGTGACGATATTGAATTGTTATTTGGCAAACTGGAGCTGAAATGAGTAGCACTGCACACGGCGAAAAACCGTATTATTTTGTTCCACACCCTTCGCGGCATCCGGCCATGGCCTCACTGGCTTTGTTCTTTGTGATTCTGGGCGCTGGGCAATGGGTTAACGACGTCCAATGGGGCAAGTATTCCCTGGCATTTGGAATGTTGTTTCTTTTCTATGTGCTGTTTCAGTGGTTCGGCGAGGCCATCGGCGAAAGCGAAGGCGGTCAATACAGCAGAAAAATTGATTTGTCGTTCCGTTGGAGCATGAGCTGGTTCATTTTTTCGGAAGTCATGTTCTTTGGTGCTTTTTTCAGCGCTTTGTGGTGGGCACGTTCGCATTCGGTGCCGGCACTCGGCAGTCTGGACAATGCGATTTTGTGGCCCGACTTTAAGGCCGTCTGGCCCACCTTGGCGGCCGGTGCGACGACTTCGCCTGCCGGGATTGTGGAGCCTTTCACGACCATGGGGCCGTTTTGGTTGCCCACGATCAACACGGCGCTGCTGCTCAGCTCCGGCCTGACACTGACAATCGCCCACCACGCGCTGGTGGACGGCAACCGCAGCAAAACTATCAGCTTCATGTGGCTTACGGTGCTATTGGGCATCACCTTCCTGTGTGTCCAGGCTTATGAGTACCACCATGCGTATACCGAGTACAACCTGAAGCTGAGTTCAGGGATGTACGGCTCGACCTTCTTTATGTTGACCGGTTTCCATGGGTTTCACGTCTTTGTCGGCATGCTGATGCTTTTGTTTATCACTTTGCGACTGCAAAAAGGACATTTCAAACCTGAAAGCCATTTTGGTTTTGAGGGCGCTGCCTGGTACTGGCATTTCGTGGACGTGGTGTGGCTCGGGTTGTACTTCTTGGTGTATTGGATGTAATTGCCCAGTGCGCAAAGAAAAAAGGCACCGCAAGGTGCCTTTTTCATTGTCTCGGACAATCGCTTTGCGCTTCAAGCGCCTGGGGGAATGCCGGTTGGCTGAATCCAGCCCGCTTTCCATGACAATAAAAGACAGGCAAATAGAAAGATGGATATCCCAACCCGTGCGCCCAGTGCCCGCGCCATGCGCCGAGATTTTGTAGGGCCGCCTTCGCCGCCGCGCAGCATGAAAAACAGGGCCGCCGCCAAGCAGGCCAAAATGGCCAGAAAACCAAGACTTACTAAATAGCTCATGCCAAGGATTATCTTGTGAATACTGGCCGAAAACGCTTGCTTAGCACCTTGGCTGCCGTATTTTTCGCAGCATTGGGCCTGGGTTTGGGCAACTGGCAGCTCAACCGTGCGTCGCAGAAAGAGGCCTTGCAATCGGCAATGCGGGCCCAGGCGGACAAAGCGCCCATGGACAATGCGCAAGTGCGTGCATTGGCTGCCGCCGGACACATGAACACGGTCAACGTACTCTACCATCCGGTCCAGCTACGTGGGCGCTGGATGCCCGAGTACACGGTTTACCTAGATAACCGGCAAATGCAGGCACAGGTGGGCTTTTTTGTCGTTACCCCATTGCGTATGCAGCCCGAGGGCTTGGTGATCATGGTGCAGCGGGGATGGGTGGGGCGCAACTTTACGCACCGCGAGGAGCTGCCAGTCATTGAAACGCCTGCGGGAGAGGTGGAGATTAACGGTGACATTGCCCTTGCGCCCTCCAAGCTATATGAGCCCGGTCAGACGGGCTCCGGGGTGATGCGGCAAAATCTGGATTTGGATCAGTACCGCGCTCAAACCGGTCTGCCGCTAGAGGCGTTCACGGTGCGCGAGTTGGGCGCACCATCACAGGGTTTGCGCAGGCAGTGGTCGCAGATCAACTTCGGGATCGAGAAGCACTACGGCTATGCATTCCAGTGGTTCGCACTGTCGGCATTGATCGTCGCGCTGTACGTGTGGTTTGAGTTTTTCCGCCGGCCTTCGGCACCCTCCCAGGACAATGCACCTCATGGCACCCAGTGACCCCTCTCAAGACCATCTGCTCGGGCTGACCGTGCACAGCATGCCCGCGCCGCAGGATCTGGATCCGTCGGTTACCCGCAGCGGGCGCTGGAAGATGCTCATGGTCTTGCTCTTGTGCGCTGCGCCAGTGGTGGCCTCTTACGTCACCTACTACTTTGTGCGCCCGCAGGCGAGGCAAAACTTTGGGACCTTGATAGACCCGCAGCGGCCTTTGCCCGATATGCCAGTGCGCGACCTGACTGGCGCGAGCAGCAATTTGCGCGCGCTCAAGGGCCAGTGGCTGCTCATCAGCGTGGCGGGCGGCGCCTGCGACGCTTTGTGCCAAAAACATCTGTATTTGCAACGCCAATTGCGCGAAGGCCTGGGCAAGGAAAAAGATCGGCTCGATTGGGTCTGGCTTGTCAGCGATGAGGCGCCCGTAACGGCGGCATTGACGCCCGCGCTGGCCAGCGCAACCGTCCTTCGTCTGCCCGAGTCCCAACTGCAAACCTGGCTGCAAGCAGATGGTGCACTGCCCTTGCAAAGCCATCTGTACTTGGTCGACCCGCTGGGCAACTGGATGATGCGATTTCCCCCTGGTTCGGACCTGAGCCAAGCACCCAAAATCAAGCGCGACTTAGAGCGCCTGCTGCGCGCCTCTGCCTTCTGGGACACCGCGGGCCGTTAAGCCCCTTAGTTGCACAGCGCCATGCAAACCCCGCTTTGGAACCTTTCACCGGTAGGCGGCGTGCTGCTGGTCGGTATGGCTGTGGCAGCGCTTCCCCTGCTGGCCCTGTTGCGTCATGGCCGTGCGGGCAGTTCAGGCGCGCTGGTTTCTGCGCTGACGCTGACCACCTTGTTTTTGACCTTTGATTTGGTGCTCTTTGGCGCCTTTACCCGCCTGACCGACAGCGGTCTGGGTTGCCCCGATTGGCCGGGTTGCTATGGCCAAGCCAGCCCGCTGGGTGCGCACGATGCCATCACGCAGGCCGTGCAGCGGATGCCCGAGGGCCCCGTCACTCACAGCAAAGCCTGGATCGAGATGGTGCACCGGTACCTGGCCACAGGCGTGGGCTTTTTGATACTGGTGCTCGCCTTTGCTGCGTGGCGTGCGCACCGCCAGGCCCGAAGCGGGCAGGGCGGCCTCGTACCGCATCCGGCCTGGGCAGGCGCTAGCTTGGTGTGGGTTTGTGTTCAAGGATTGTTCGGCGCCTTGACGGTCACGATGAAGTTGTTTCCTGCCATTGTTAGTTTGCATTTGCTTGGCGGTTACACCCTGCTGGCGCTGTTGACGGTGCAGGCTGCACAGTGGGGGCGCCTGCGCACTGCGACGCCTGTGCAAGCGTTGCCCCTACGCGCGAACATAGTGCTCTTTTGTGCATTGCTGCTGGTGCTGGTGCAGGCCGCTTGTGGCGCGTGGGTGAGCACCAATTACGCCGTTCTGGCATGCATGGAGTTCCCGACCTGCCAAGGCAGTTATTGGCCAACAATGGATTTTGCGGGTGGTTTTTCGCTGTGGCGCCCATTGGGCCTCCAAGCGGACGGCAGCCCCATCAGTTTTGCGGCACTGACAGCGATTCACATGGTGCACCGCTGGGGTGCAGGTTTGCTCACCGTGGCCTTGATCGCGGTAGTCTGGTATTTGCGCGCGCTCCCCGGGCTGAGGACGGCACGGCGCGTGCTGGCGCTTTTGCTGCTTGTGCAACTGGCCACGGGCTTGTCCAATGTCGTGCTGGGCTGGCCGCTGGCCGGAGCCGTGCTACACACTGGCGGCGCTGGCGCTATGGTCGTCACCCTGGTCTGGATGCTGGTGCATGGACAGGCCCAATCCTCTTTGCATCTGCCCGCGCACACAACCCTGAGAGAAGCGACGTGAACCAAGAAGCCATTCCCGCCTCCCTGCTGCCCACGATGTCGGTGGTGCGCCAGTTCCATGCGCTGACCAAACCGCGCGTCATACAGCTTATTGTTTTTTGCGCGCTGATCGGCATGGTGTTGGCAGTGCCCGGCATGCCCAGCTTGGCGCAGGTCGGGCTGGCAGCGATCGCTTGTCTGGGCATCTGGCTGGTTTCGGCGGCAGCAGCGGCCTTCAATTGCATCGTCGAGCAACACATTGACGCCAAGATGAAGCGCACCGCCTGGCGTCCCACCGCGCGCGGGCAGCTGAGCAATTTGCAGACCCTGGTTTTTTCCGCGCTCTTGTGCGCGGCAGGCTCGGCCATCTTGTTCCTCTGGGTGAATCCACTGACCATGTGGCTCACTTTTGCCACGTTTGTCGGCTATGCCGTGATTTATACCGTGATCCTCAAGCCGCTCACGCCGCAAAATATTGTGATCGGTGGCGCCTCCGGCGCCATGCCGCCGGTGCTCGGTTGGGCTGCCATGACGGGCGATGTCGGCCCTGAGGCGCTGATTTTGTTTTTGATTATTTTTCTGTGGACGCCGCCACATTTTTGGGCCCTGGCGCTTTACCGCGTCGAGGACTACCGCAAATCGGGCCTGCCCATGCTGCCTGTTACCCATGGCAGTGAATTTACCCGCCTGCAAATCCTGCTCTATACCGGCGTGCTGTTTGCTGCCTGCCTGCTGCCATTTGTGTACGGCATGAGCTCGTGGCTGTATCTGCTGACAGCCATCGTGCTGAGTATTTGGTTTTGCGCTTATGCCTGGCGCTTGCTGCGCAATTATTCGGACGCTTTGGCGCGGACCACCTTCCGGTTTTCCTTGATCCACTTGAGCGCATTGTTTGCCGCTTTGCTCTTGGACCATTACCTTTTATGACTATGCGGCAAATTCAAACCCCGAATGTCACGCCCGCGCGGCGCCGCGTTTTGCAGCT